>Ga0179593_1587846_pt1 | contig 26936 bp, 39 predicted proteins | sample CZODoug2_1_08_16_FD_185931 | JGI IMG/M metagenome (GOLD analysis project Ga0179593, IMG submission 185931) | Vadose zone soil fungal communities from Angelo Coast Range Reserve, California, USA - CZODoug2_1_08_16fungal (PacBio error correction) | ecosystem: Environmental > Terrestrial > Soil >...
AGAAGAGAAAAATCGGGGAATGTGCACTGCAACAAGGCTGCCCCACGGCCCTTCCCTAACAATAGAAGACGACCGTTTGGGGGGGGGGGGGGGCAACAGTGTGTCACACTTCGGAAACACGCTTCAGAGCTGCCGCGGGAGTATGAAAAGGGGCCTGTCTATATAAAAGGCGCGGGGCCTGGCGAGAGGGGAGGAACGGGGCGGTTTTCAACTTGAAAAAGAGCACGACCCCTATGTCGGCAGAAACTCAGGAAAAAAAGAAGGAAAGTCTTGGAGGATGGCTGCAAGGCCGACCTGACGAGAAGCAACCCTAATCTAAAGGGCAAAAAAAAGAGAGGAAAAAAAATTTGTAAAGAGAGGGGGAAGAAAGACTAAAGCAGCCGAGCGAGCAAGGAAAATAGGACCGGGACTCCACTTACAGGGGGTCTGTGTAGAGAAACAAATGGACTATGAAGGTCCCATGCAGTTGGTCTGGTCTCAGGAGATGGGGAGATTGAAAAGTCCGATATCCATGGAAAAAAAAAAAGCAAGAGGAAAGCAATGCTCTACACAGAACCTGGAAAAGGGTCTGGTTGGAAACGGAAACCAGAGTAGGCATAAACTTTGGAACGGGGAAAATCTTCTTCTTAATATAGAAGGCGTTGGAGAAAAGGGGCCGAAAAGGAAAGGGAACGGGCTAAATTTTAATGACATTTAACGGGAAAAAAACAGACTCACACCACACAAGACACGACGCTTGGGCAAGAGTGCCCCGGGGAGTATGAACCCCGGAGGGATCTTTTCCGGGAAGAAGGAACCCGTTTTTGGAAAAAAAAGGCACTCGCATGGGCTGGGAACCCGGTAAGACGCCTGGTGGAACGGTAAGGGGTGCACAAACCCTGGAAAAAGGTTCCTCATGTGATAGCAGGGAAGTCACCCCTGGTGCTTGCACATAAGGGGACCAATTGCAGCTACAAGCGTCCCTTGCCAGGGGGGGATGCGTGAAAGCGAGAACCCTCACGAATAAAAGTGGAAAGAAAGAAACAAGAGAAGCCCTCAGGCTCCTAAAAGACTTGAACAGAAAAAGGTCGACCTTTCCCCTGGGAACCGGGGAAGACTGGATGCCCCTGACAGGAAAAACACCGGACGGATCAATGCAGGGAACGAAAGTAAAATCCGCGGACGAAAACGAGGCAGAAAAAAAAACAGAGCAGCCCTTCCGCAAGAAACCGAGGGGACGAAAAAAGTTTCGGGGCCCTCGTTCCAAAGGGGAGGACTCGAAAAAAAACAGAAATGGGGAACTGGAACTGCTCTAAAACCGGGAAGGGTCCCAGGTGTGGAAAACTCGACAAAGATCATCGGGGGAGCCAGGCGTTGGGGGGACCTACCAGGTCTTCAAAAAACAAAAAGGGTTGCAAACAAAAAAAAAAAAGCGGGGGGCCCACTAAAAACTCGATTCCTGGCAAAGGGAACCCCTGGGGTTTAAGGCACACTAAAGAAAGGCAAACACAAAAAAGAAAAGGGAAAGACATTCCGAGCCAAGAAACCGGCCTGAGACAACCAAGAACAAGTAGCAAAAAAGAACACCAAAAAAAAGATAAAGGGGGAAAACGTACAACAAAAAAGACCAAAGGGGAAACCCAGGAATAAGAAAACGATCCTACCCAAAGATTCGTCCGGCAGGTCCGCACTGATCCCGCAAACACGCCAGTCACAACAGAAAAGCACCAGAAAAGGCCAAAAAGAAAGGAGGGCTGGATGATGGCGACAAAATGGGGGAAATAGAGTGGAAAAGAACACTAACCATCGGGCCAGGAGAGGATGAAAGAAATTTGGAGAGAAAGGGTAATAGAAAAAGAAAAAGAAAACTTCAAAGGAGGAGATCATGGAAAAGGTCAGGGGGATCTGGAGCAAAAAAGGGGACAAACCGGCCTAGACTGGTCCATAGAAAATCCGAAAGAGAGGGAGTGATAGGGGAAAAAAAAACCTGCAAGGGTCAAAAAAAATCGGGCTGACCATATCAGTATGGAGAAGACCCCAAGAGTCGCAGCTAAACGATACGGTTAAAAAGAATGAAAAAGAAAAAAGTCCGGCGGAGAGAAGAACCAACAAAAAGAGGGAAAGGTTTGAAAAAAGAGACCTCCGAAGGGAAACGTCTAATTGGGACAAGACGTAGACTCTAAAAAAAAAAAAAAGGGTGGTCTGGGCAGAAGCTTGAAGAGAAAAAGAAAGCAGTGGCAAAAAGCGGTGTGTCAGGGTCCGATCCAATCAAGAAAACGGGGGGCTGAAAAAAGAAAAAGAAAAAAAAAAAAGGCCGGGGAGGGGGAACTCACGGTATACTCAAAAAAAAAAAGCTCCAAAATATTCTCGGAAAGCAAGACCCGGAAGAGGGGAGCCAAGAAAAAAAAGGGCTTAAAGGTTTGGGCATCAAAAAGACGAAAATGGGTAGGGAAACTATTATACCCACTGATCGCCCAAGAACCTGGAAGAAAACGGGAAAGGGGGAAGGGGGGTTCAAGGTGCCTGGGAAATGAAAGTTAAGGAGAGAGGAAGAGGGGTCCAAATTGAGAGACCATGCAGGAAGATCAATAGCATGGTTACTGAAGAGGGCCGGTTGCGAGAACATGAGATATAGGTCCGAAGGACCCGTTGGGGACGGAGGTCGGCGGGGGGGGGGGTCAGGCCTGTGGAAGGAAAAAGTGAAAAACTTCAAGGATATCTGATCGTCCCAATGGGAAAAAAAGAAAAGAGCGAAAAAGGGGTAGGGCGAGGGCCAAAGTCAAAGGAGACTTGAGAACCCGAAAATCTGATTGAAAGGAGACTATGTTTCCGATTGGTAAGAAGAAGAGGAGACAGAAGGGAACTAAACGAGCTAAAACAAACTGTACTCAGCAAAAAAAAGGATGGCCCGGAAAACTTTGGAAGAGCCCCGGGAAGGGGAAAACTCCGGTTTAGTAGCTGCGCTAGGGGGGGGTGCATGAAAGGGGGGGGGGAAGGAGTTCAAAAAAGGCTGCACTGGAAGGAAGGGAAGTCAATTGTAGGAACTAAGAAGAAGTAAAAACCCAACAAGCCTGAGCCAAAAAAGAACGTGAAGTGAGATGGAATCGGGTCAAAAGGGGAAAAACGGAAGAATTCAAGGTCGACCGCGAGGGAAAAAAATCGGAAGAACGCGATTAAAGGTCGAAAAAAAATAAGGGGGGAAGAACAAAGAGAAAAAGTAAGAGGACGCTTGGTGCAAAATGGGGTACAAAACAGGTTACAGGGGGCCCCGGGGAAAAAAAAGAAGAGAGCCAATCTGTAAAAGAAGGGATCAAAAGAAGCAAAAACCGGGTCATTGAATTTCCAAGGGGGAAAAAGAAAAAGCCAAGTTCAAAAAAAGCTTGGGCAGGAAAACGGAGAAGGGGGGTATTGGGGGAAAGAAGGAAGAGGGGGGTCAAAGGATGATCATCGAAGGGAAAAAAGAAAACAAGTTTCGGGGGGCCGGTTCCCAAAAGAATCGGGAAAAAGTTCACAAGGAAGAAAGGACGCAGAAGTGTCTGAGCTGACCCGGGACCGGGAAGAAAGGCCAAGGGACTCCAAGTGAAAAGGGTACTGAACTCGAAGAAGAGAACAAAAGTTTGACGGAGGCTGGGAAGGGAAGGAAAAAAGAAATAGTTGGAAAGGACGGAGGAAAAACCGACCATGATACAGAAAAAAAGAAAACCAAAGAAATGGAACAGCTATCGAGGGAGCTACCAATCAAAAGGAGGGGAAAAAAGAAGTAAAACCGGCCATAAAAAGGGGGGAGAAGCCTTGAGCCACGGATCAGGGAGCAAGGGGGATGCCCCTCGTCTTCCCAAAAAACCAGGGGGGTTTTAGCTGTATGTCGGCCGAAAAAAAGAAAAAAATTAAAAGGGGGGGGGTCGGGGGATCCCTCCTGGTGGGGACATTTCAGGAGTTACGCCCCAGGGCCGAAAAGTTCCGTCAAGAATACCGTAAGAGAAGAAGGGGACTGGTAAAATAATTAATTAAAGGTTCAGGGAAAGGTAAGAAAAAAGCCGCCTTCATCGAGGAAGGAATTTGGGAAAAAAAGAATTTGGGGTTTCAGCCACCAAAAGAAAAGTCGGGTTCAAACTGGCAGTCCCGGTAGGGAGTGAGGGGGACTAATATTAGATAACGCATCTCGGGAGGGTACATAGAATGGAGCTCGAAGGAACTCACATGCCAGTGCCAAAACCTAAGAAGAAAAAGCACGATGGTGTTTAAACTGAAACCAGGTAAAAAAAGGGGACTCAACTTGTGATCCTACAAAGGGTCCTGGAAGGAGGAGGTTTCTTTGGGAGAAAACCTGGGGAGAGCAGCAAAAGAAAAAAAAAAGGGAGACTTGAAGCTGAGCGGGGGAAAGAACCCAAGCTTCTTTCCGGGGAAGGGCCAAAGGGTTCCGGAGCCGGTGCAAAAAAATCCAGCAGACGTCACAAATTTCGGCCGGGGGGGCGGTTTAGCTACGAAAATGAAGGGGAGGTGGAAAGATTTTGAAAAAGGCGGGGGCTGGGCCCATATCTAAATACCCGAACTAAAAAAAGGTCTACAGCCTGGGGGGGGGACCCCAAGGAAATCAATGCTTGACACTAACTGGGAAAGGACTTCTTTTAGGAGGCAAAGGGGAGGGTTGGAAAAAAAAAAATTCAAATAGAAAGGGGAGATCGGGTGGTAACCTTTGTGGGGGCTCGATCAAACCTCCAATAGGGAGGGGCTTAGGAAGAGAGAAGAAGATGTTAGGGAAGCCGAAAAAAAACCCGGTGGGGAAAAAAAAGGACTGTTATGATTTTTTGAAACGTTAATATGGAAGGTCTGAAGAAAAACTGGAAGTCAAAAACTGGCCATGGAAAAGGGCGTTACCACTGTAAAGAAAGAAAAAAAAAGGTTTGTTGTGAAAGAATACCTAAGGTCTAGAACCCGAAAAAGGGCGTAAAACCAGTCACTCTTGAGGAAGGAAGTGAGGAAAAAGCAGAATGAAGGAACCTTTGGCCCGATGGGAAAAATCAAGCAAAAGGCAGGAAAGGGGGGACCATAATGGCCTGGTCCTAAAAGAACCTATAAAAAAATCCTGGAAGGGGAATCAAAAGGGAAAGATTAATACCGAAGAACTTATAACCAAAGACCTAAGTCAAAAAAATGAAAAAGAGAAAGGAAGAGAAATCAGGAAAAAAAGGGTGGACAGAGCCTTGCTAAAAAGAGATTCCCATGGAAAAACCTGTCTAGGACCACTACCCTCCCTGGGGGGAAAAAAAAAAAAAAAGATCTTGGGAGAAGAAGGCCTTGCAAGGGAAAAAGTTACAAGAAGGAGGACTGAAGGAAAATGCCAGGAAGAAAAGACCCACCGGGTCCACACAAAGGGCCCAAAAAGAAAACAAAAAGGGAAACTAAAAGGGATCGAAGAAAGGAAACCCAAAGGGAAAGTCTATAAAAAAAAGAAAAAAAACAGCCCAACTGGGGGGAATTCAAACTCGAAAAAGGAGAAAAAAGAAAAAAACCTGGAAGATTAAAAAGGAATCGGCAAAAGGGGGGACTACATTCCAATTGCTATCCATGGGACCTGGATGGACTTATGAAAGGAGAAGGGACCCAGACAGGTCGAAAAAAAAAAATACGAAGAATAAACGGGATCCTTGGGGAAACGGATCAGGAATGGACGGAAATGCAGGAGGACCAAGGAAAAAAAAAGACTACCAGGAGACGGGGAATCGGGCGGTGCTGAAGAAAAACCCCAAAGAGGGGAAAATTAAAGGGTGAAAGGAGGAAACTCCAGGGCAAAAACAAAAAGAGAATAGACCTCATACCGGGGAGAAAACTAAAGGACTGAAGGTTCTGGGACGAAAAATCGCAAAAAACGGACAAAAAAGTTGACCGAAGACGTCGTGCCGTCAAAAAAAGAAGCCCAAAAAAATTCAAAAAAATGAGGATTCCTGGGGGATAAAAAAAAAAAAGGAAAACTTAAGGACCGAAGAGAAGAATCAAAAAGGAAATCTGAAGGAAAAAAGCATATAGAGAACTGAGCCATCAGAGAAGTGGGAAATGATAGAAGTCCCAACGGGGAAAGGTCAGGAAGGGGGGGGGGACAGAGGGGGGAAAAAGGGTCTCTTATATCAACTAGGGAAGGTAAAGAGGAGACCATGAGAAAGAGACGTGAAAAAACTACTAAGAAAAAGGCGGGGGGGACTAAAAATCAGTCCATTTAGGGGAAAGCCTAGGGTGGGAGTGGATGAAGGGGGAATAAATGGGGGACGAAAAAAAGTCACCTGAGGGGTCCGGAGAGAGAAAAACCGTAAAAAAGGGGTCCAAATGAGAAAAAAGGAATGGAGAGGGAGCAAGTTCGCTCCAACAAAAACTCCAAGGGGTAAACGCCTGGGAAAAAAAAAAAAAAGAATTTGATATCAAAAGAAAACTAGTGAAAGACACAAGAAGAAATGAGAAACACGGAAAGGGATGGACTCGAACCAGGCATAGCGAAGTTAATAGAGGGGGGGGTCCAGGAGGGTTCAGGCCCAAGGAGGGGCGGAGAGGGCCGCGTTTGACAATTTCAAGACCGAAAAGTCGGAATCCAAAGGGGAAGGGAGGAGGGGTGCTGGAAAAAAAGAAAGAATCGTGGGAGCTCTAAACGAACTTCAGGTCAAAAAAAAAGGAAGGAGGGGTCAGTACCTCAGGAAAAAAACGCTAAAGTCCGGAGGGGGCAAAGAAAAAAGGCAAAGGGAGACCGGGGTCAAAAAGGTGAAAGCGGCCACGCAGGAGGATCAGTTCCTCGGACGAGGACATGGGAACTTAATTCCCAAGGGGAACATCAAAGGAAAAACAAAAAAATAGAAAGGTGTTGTAACTCCTACAGCGGTTCAAAAAAAGGTTATTGTCGCTTCTAAAGGGAAAACGTAGGGGAAGGGGGGGGGTTCGGGAAGAAAACAAAAAAACCAAAAAAAACGCCGCCCCGCGACAGGGAAAATGGTCGGGTGGAAAGGAAAGGGGGCGGCCGCCAGGCACTTAAAAAAAAAACTGGGCCAGAAGAAAGGTGATCCAGGAGTGAGTCAAACAGGGGCGTCAAAGATCTGAAAAATCAAACTTGAGGAGACATTCCAAGCGTCGAAAAAACAACAAAAAGAAAACCTCAAGAAAATTCACGCCCCAGACAGGTAAAACCAGTCGGATAGCTATTAAAGTTCTTATGACCGGAAGAAATTTGCAGGTGGGTCCAATAGAAGAGGGTTTGTGCAGATGTCAAGCTAGAAAGGAAAAAAAAAAGGGTGGGACTAAGGGGAAGGGGAGAAACAGTAAAAAGGCCCCTAAACAAAAAAACACATAAGCCGTACTTGAGATGACAGGACCAAGGTCCGAAAAATGAGAAGGGAAAGAGGAAAAAGAAAAATCGGAAAGAAAAGGGGTGAAAAGTAACCAAACTTTAAAGGCTATCAAAAAAAAAGAAAGGGTTGCAGAAGGGTCAAGACCTCTCAGGAGAAATCTCGGAAAAAAAAAAAAAAAAAGAATGGTCTAGAAAAGGTGCAAAGAAAAACCCGGGGAACTAAGAAAAACTTTGGGGGAAAGGGGCCCGAAGGAGTGTGCGCTGGGGGAAGAGGAGTAACCAGTATCCGAATTTCAGGGGAGGGGGGGGGAGGCACTGGGGGGTCTTGCACAAAAAAAAAAAGTCAGACAAGGCTCCCTGTTCGACCTAACAACCTAGGAGAAAAGATTTAAAACGACAGACCCCGAAGGAAGGGATTCCACAAAAAAGAAACCTGTGTATGCTTTAGAGAAAACCGAGACTAGCACAGGGAACTTGAGGGGGGGGCTCTACAGTAATAAAAACCGAGTCTTTCTACCAAAGGGGAAAGAAAAAGTTATCAGGAAACAACACGTAAACTACCGAAAACTGGAGAAGCACTGGTGGGAACGGAGACGGAAAGAGACAAAGAACGGCGGGGGCGGGCGCCGGGATGGGGGGAGGTCGACCAGGAAAAGGGGGGAACTTCGCGTGGGGGGAAAAGGAAGGGGGGGGTTCAAATGCCCAAAAAAATCGAGGAATTCTAAAGCTGAGCCAAAGCGAAAAGGGAAGAATGAGGGTACCAGAGATTGGCAAAAGGGAGGGAACCGTCCATCCGGGTCGTCATAGATCACGTCGTTAGCGGGGTTGCGGGGGAGTCAAAAGGGTGAAGAAACTTAAAAAAAGAAAAGCGGACCCTTTTGGAAAGGGGAAAAGGGGGGGGCAGCAAAGAGATTCAAAACTCCAAAGAATCGAAAGGGAGGATTGGGGGAAAAGGGGGAAAAAGGCCTGCGAACGTGTCGCGTAGAAAAGCAAACTAGTAAAAACCAGGGACAAAAAGCTTAGGGGAACTCGGAAAGGGGGAAGGGAGCGAAAAATAACAAAAAAAAGCCAGGGGCCCAAAAAGACCTTGGTCGAAAAAGTAAGGGGAAAAAACGCCACGGCTCGACTTAAAAAAGGGAAGGGGGAAGTTGCACGAGTCTTGTCGACTGTGAGAAAAGGGCCCAAGCAGGATCGAAAACATGACGAAAAAGCGATAAACAGAGGGGGGTGTATGGAAAAGGCCTACGAAAAAAACGTTCTTTTTGACGTAAGCCTCAGGGAACCTGGGCGAGAAAACCAAAAAAACCACGCCCAGTCCAAAGAGACCAAAGGGAAAATCGATTGGGGACTCCTAAAAAAAAGACGCAAAGAAAGAGTGTATATCAGGGGGGGAAAACACACCGCTCAGAATGACCTGGAAGTGAGGGGGGACATAATGGCACCTTAAAAGGGGGAAGGGCCTTAGGGACCAAGTAAGAGGGCGAAAACGCGTCAAAGGAATGATTTAGCCGGTGGCCCATGAGGGGGATTCTGGTAAAGGGACAAAATCCTATCCCCCCAAAAAAACGTCAGATCGGAAGGTAGTGGTGTCCGGGGTTAAGGAAGCCCCTAAGGGGGGGGGGGAATATCCTCGAACACTTTCGAAAAAAGGAGGAAACCTCTGGGAAGTTGAATCTGTACGGGCCTCCAAATGGCAACGTTAATTAGACTTCGGGGGGACAAAAACAAAAAAGGATTAAATAAAACTCCGAAAAAAATTCAAAAAAACTAGGAAGGGCGGGGGAGGGGAAAAGAGTTTCAATCCAAGTCAACGAAGGGGGAGGGGGAAACTCCAAACAAAAAAAAAGTTCAGGTCCCACCGATGTTCTAAAAAGGGGAAGTTGCTGGGGGGAAAGCCAGGAAAGCTGGGAAAATGAAAAACTGCTTCCGGACCTCCGCGACAAGAAGCGTCCGAAACAAGTAGGGGATGTTTGAAAGAAAAAAAAAGGAAAAACCAAGCCCATCGGGGGGTCTGAAAAAAGCTGACAAGTAGACCAACACTAAGGACATCCAGGGAAAAAAAGCAAAACTTTCAGGGATCGGAAAAAAAGGAGACCAGGACTGAATTGCGGGATAATTAAGACGGAAGAAGCTTGGGGGAGAGAGAACATTAATGGACGGAAAAGATTACCCTGGGGGGGGGGTAGAAGTTGTAGATCTCAATGTTTTGGACGAAACATAAAGCGATTCCAAAGGACAGGCTAAGAAAAAAACCGGAAGTGGTCGTCAAGTCGGAAAAGAAAAAATCCAAATTGAGTGAAAGGAATGGGAAGGCGAAACGTAGCCTTCGAGCCACAGGACTCCAGCAGGTATGGCGGGAAGAGAGGGAAAATTGCAAAGAACCGATCCAGTCTAAAATTGTGAGAGGGCCCGTGCAGGGTTCTTGAGAAAGACCTCAGAGTCTGTTCCAAGAATTCGAGATCGGGGGGGAAAAAACCTGATAAGAATTCAAAAAAGGATTGGTAAAAAAATCGAGACTCCGGGTCTCATCGGGGGGGGCAAGAAGGTACAAAAGGCTCAGGGGAAGGTCCATCCGATGTGAAAGGTTCAAAAAAGCAAAAACAAGGCGGGAAAAAAACTCAGACGTCAATGCCTGATAATTGGGTGAAAGAAGAGGCAAAAAGGGTAACCCCGGAGGGGGGGGCCAAAAAGATCTCGGGTTCACATAAGGGAACGGAGTCTAAAATGAAGTTCGGGGGGGGTGACAGAATCCCTCAACAAAAGACCCCAAACCTCCAAACTGGAAAAAAAGGCGAAGGGGTAAAAAAAAGGACCCATATGTCGGAAAAAAAGGGATGGAAAAAAAAAAAAAAATTGTTAAAAAGGAGCTCCGTTAAAAAAGGTTGGTCGCTCATGCGGGTGAAATAGAGAACCGCAAGGGATTTAGTCATTAAAAATCCCACTACCAGAATGGAAAAAACAGACCGGCAAGAGTAGAACAAAACCCAGGCAAAAAACCAGGGTCTGGGGAAAAACCGAAAAGGGGGGGAAAAGAGGAAAAATGCATCAGGTGGGCACACTCGGAGAAAAAAAAACCAAAGGATCCTTGTTGAGAGAGGGTCTCCTTCGGCCAGAAACTTCTGGGGGGGAAGAGGGCGAAGGGGTTTCAGACGATCCGATTATAAACCCACATCCAGGAGGAAAGCCAGGAACCAAACTTTCAGGGACCAAAGAAGTAGAAAACTCCCCGAAGGAGAAAAAGAAAGAAACTGAGATACTGGTGTTAAAGTTTGCAACAAAGTCGTGAACGTGGAAAAAAAAAATTAAGGGAGGCTGAAGGACTCGAAAAAAGAGGAAAAACTAAAAAACACAACGGAGGGTGGTGTAGGGGAATCTGCCGTGGAAATCAACGATGGTTCCAGGAAAAAAAAAAACGAAAAAGGGGGGGGTGAAAGAAAAGCTCCCAAAGAAGGGGGGAAAGACTAGAATAGGAAAAAAAACTCTGAAAACCCGCGTCTAGGAAAAGAAATTCCAGGGGGGGAATCCGAAAAAAAAGGAACTTGGAAGGGAGGAGATTCAACAAAAAGGATATCCGGGACCTAAAATGGATCATCCCCAACGAGGGAGTGATAATGCAAAATTAGGGTCCGGCCAAGAGGCTATACCTTTCTGAAAGCAGCCAGGACTGGGGAAGACCAGATCGCGTTGTGGAGGTTACCCAGCCTGATGGATAAAATGGGCCGGGAGGCGCCAATCCCTATGGGGGCGAAAAAAAAAACCATAAGGGCTTGGGGGGGACCCTGTTAAAGGCAAGGGGGAAGACATGGGGGGCAGAAGTTGGGAGTTCTGGGGGCCTATCGAGTTCGGGGTCAGGATTTAAGAAAGTCGAAATGAAGGGGCTAAGGAGGGTGGAAGGTTTAACCAGACTACACGGGGTAAAAAGTGGGCCAATGAAGTATGGGAGGAAAAAATCCTGGGGAGGCTAGGCCCTGAGGATCCAGGGGGGCCCTTGGGAAAGTTGGGGGCCTGGTCATAAGGTTCCGCCAGAGGGAGTCGGTTGTCACAGGCCATAAAACTCGTGACCAGAAAAAAGAAAGAGTCCAAATCTACTTTGAAAGGAAGGACCTAAGACGTGTAATGGGTGCCATATTGTCACAAGAACTACAAAAAAGGGGAAAAACCATCGGTGGGGGGGTCCTGGGGCGAGTCTTAAGGGAAGAAATAACGAAGGCCTTCCAGGCAAAAGGGCGAAACTACAAAACGTTCTAAGCCATGAGGGAACGGTCTCAGAAGGGAGGGGTCTTGCAGAAAAAGGAAAAAAAGTCCACTATAGGAAGGAGGGGCGTCGGAGGACCAAGTGTCCACAGGGAGGACCAATAGAAACTCCTCAGACCTGAAAACTAGAAAAAAAATACTAAAAAAAACAAAATGAAGGACCTTCAACGCCCCTACGGTAAAACGGAGGAACCATAGAAAACATGTCAAAAAGAAATAGAAAAAAAAAGGAAAAGGAAACCTTGGGGGGAAAGAAGAAAGCCCTAAAATCTCAGGCTATCGGCTCCAAAAACACCGAGGAGGGGAAAAAAAAGTACGAAAAAGGGCTCAAGAAAAACTCCTGAAAAAAAAAAAAAAAAAAACCAGGCCTGGACACTCGGTGGACCTTCCGGTTGGAATTACCCAGAGGGAATTCATTGAAGAAAAGGTAAGGGGAAGAGGGAAGGGCCGGAAAAAAAAAGAAAAAAAAAAAGAAGCGAGAAGAGGAAGAAAACCGCGACCGGTCCCCTACGGGAACTTCGGGACGAAGGGTTCAAGTCTCCCTGTGAAAAAAGGGGAAAGTCAAAAATGAGAAAAAAAAACCCCACAGCCAACAAGAGGGCCTTCTCTCTAAAGGGGGAGGCCCAGAAAAAAAAAAATGATCTTGAGAAAGAACTGAGAGGAAAAAAAAAAGAGGAAAGGTCACGATGCGATCGTGTAGTTTCCTCTGAGAGGGGAATTACAACGGTGGAGACTCTGGGAAAAAGTGGAAAAAAAAAAAACCGCTTCAAGTATGCCGTTAGGGGGAATCAGACTGAAGCTACTAAAAGACGTGGAAAAATCCCCAAGTCGAAGGGAAGAAAACTTCCAAAATGAAAGGAAAGGCCCTCTGGGGAATATCAAAAACGAAGTTTCCGGCAGCAGTCCCAAGAAGGAGTTACTGCCTGAAAACCGGACGTAGAAAGAAAAAGGAGGAAAAGCACCGGTAAACGAGTCGGGGCCAGGAAGGAATAAAAAGCGCAGGGCCGGGGTCAAAAGGAGGCAATGGCGGCTTGGGGGAGAAAAAAGGGGACAGGTCCGGAAACGGTTGTGAAGTAAGGAGAATTGTCGGGAAAGAAAAAATCCTCCCCTCAACAAAGGGTCCTCAAAATGGATTTTCACCAGAATAGCGGCTTGCGGAAAAACCAAATAAAAGAGGATACCCAATTCCTAAAAAGGCCCAGGGACTGTTTGGGGGAGGTGAGGGAAAAAGAGTCGAAGAGGGAGTCACCTTGGTCTTCTGTCAAGGTTAAAATCTGCCATGGAAGGGTCCCGGTTGGAAAAAAAAAAACACACAAAAAAACCGGATGTCTTGGCAGTCCAAAGGATAACTTCCCAAAATGTCGGCCGAAGAAAAATCCTTGCTCAGAGGACGGAGGAGGTATGGGGGAAATGAAACCTAAAAAAAAAGCGGGGGGCGCAACGGTAAGCAACCTGTGCAACAAGGACCTGGAATCCTCAGAAAAGGGACCTCACCACTGAGGAAAGGGGACGGACTAATGGACCGTGGGGTCCCCAAAGTAAAAAAAACGGTTCAAAATGGGAGTGGGCGGACCGGTTCAAACCAGAAAAAATGAAAAGAAAGAAAAGGCGACTAAAAAAACGGAAACGGGAAACTCGCACGACCGTCGAAAAAGACAAGAAGCCCAAAGCCCCAAAAAAACTTCTGGGGGGGAGTTAGAAAAAATGTGAGGGACCGGCAAGAGCTTTGTCCGAACGTCAAAAGGTCAGTACCTTTGGGAGAGGAAAACGATCCAAGGGACTGAAAGGTGGAAAGGTTGTACCTAAAAGTCTGCTGGAAAATAAGGAAATTGCTCGAAACATAAGACCCAAAAATACAGCCCGCTCGGGTTTTTCGGGTGGGAGGAAAACCAAAGCCAGGGGAAAAGAAAACACGGATACTACGGCGTGAATATGAGGAAAAAAAAAAAAATCCGGAAAGAAAGGACGCGGGGGCCCCCCATATTCAGGGGGCGAAAAGAGCGTCGAAAAAAGCCAAGAGTTGGAAACCGAGAAGGCCTGGGGACTGAAAAGAAAAAAAAAAAAAAACCGCGAGCTCAAAAAGTGAAAATTCAAACGAAAGGGAGCGACGAAAGAGAAAACTTGGCTAGTGATCAACATCGGGATGCTAGGGGGGACAAGAAAAGACGCTTTTTCTTTTGGGGGAAGTCACCGGGGGTCGGGGGGAAATGTAGAGTTGACCTTGTACCGGGCCTGGTTACACCGGATAAAGCCCAACGGCAATCTTAAAAGGGGGGTTGTCTAAATGAAGTCAGCCTTGGAAAAGTTGGAGTAAAAAAGAAAAACCGTTGGTCAGGACACCCACTGCAGTAGTTGGGGGACTGGCAAATAAGGTCAACCAAAAAGGCCTCCTCAAGTACCAAAAATTGGGATCTTGATAGGGGTCCGAGGGTGCATGAATCCCGAGACCTAAAAAAACTCGGGGAAAACCCGCGATGGGGGGGGTGTGGCATAAGACCAGGGGGACCCCCAGGGCAAAAATTTTCCAGAAAAAGTTGATATTCTGGAAGTCTAAAAGGCTTGGGGCGGCCCGGTGGTCAAGAGGGGGGGCAGGGTCGCTACTGTAATAAGGTTAATAAAAGGGGGGTTCCGACTCTCGGATAATGGGGGGGCAGATCAATCCGTGAGATAAAAATCATACGAAGTCTGAGGAAGGGAAGGAAAAAACACGTACTCCAGGTATTTTAGAAGCTCATTGAAGGGACCCGGGGCCGGGGGGATTGGTTGAGGGGAAAAGTTGCGGGCCAGCGGTGTTGATTAGAATCTGATCAACCAGAGGCGCGGTACCATATTTTCACTAAAGAAAGTTATGGGGAGGCCGTGGAAGCCCTTGGTTTCTGCCGGAGGAGCAAGTTATAAGAAAAAGAAAAATAGGGGGCCGGTTCAGGGGGGGACTCGGGAAGCTTGAAATTCCGCTGACTACGAATGCTTAAAAAAAAGGAGCTGCCTCGACCAGGAGTGTCTTGAAACTACCTGACGGACGTACAAAAACAAGGGGAGACCGAAGAAAGCCCCTAGGTCTACATGGTTTGTGGGGGGGGGCTTGAGGGAGCGAGAAACAGCCGCCAAAAAAAAAAAAATGCCTTTTCCAAGTCATAGAACCTTGCTCAATGGGAGGGGCGGAAAAAATCCGGAAAAAAAGGATTGAGGTCAGGTAAGGAAAAAAAAGGAACGAATAAAAGAGAAACCATGGGGGGGGGGACCCTCTTCTTTAGGGGAAAAGAGGGATTCGAATTTGCAAAAAAAAAAAGGGGAAAAACTTAAAGGGGAAAAATGACCCGGGCGACCCCTCGTACCTCCCACTGCGGGAAGGTCAAAAAATCCAAAAAAAGCAGGGGGACAGCAAAAGTCCTAGCGCCTGGGAAACCCAAAAACTACCTCTAAGCACAGAAAAAAGTCGAATGGCCTGCCAGTTACTCCTCAAAAAAAAAAAAAGAAAAAAACCAGGGCCAAAACAATTCCTAAAAAGCATAGTGGGCGACCCGGTCCAATGGGAAACTAACCCGCAAAGACTTCAAAGGGGGGGGGATATTCACACGAGTGAAAAACCCTGCTGAGAAAAAACGTCGAGAAAATGCATAATCTGAGCAAAAGCCACGTCAAAGACCACTCAGGCAAACCAAAAAAGCCTTGGGGGTCGGAAAGGGTTGGGGGCGGTTTTGGCTAGAAAAGGAGAAGAATTGGAAGGTATCCTTGTCAAGAGCGATCACAACAGCGATAGAAAAAAAAGAGAAAACCGGGAGGGGCGAGCCATCCTGAATTGGTAGGCACCCAAATACAGCGGAAAAAGGGGGGGAAGAAAACTTGGAAAAAGACGCGAAGGAAGGGCTGCCGGACAGAGAAAAAAAAACATGGGAAGGAGCTCAAAGAGCTTTAAATTAGTCCTGAAGGGGAAAAAGTCAACAGCTTTATGAAGGAAAAAAAAAGTTATTGGAGATCTGACGAAATGCAAAAAAAGAAGGAAACATTGTGAAAGTGTGAAAGAGCGTATCTTCGAGGCCTTAAGTACGGGAGACTATAAAAAAAAAAGTTCTGGCTGAGGAAAAAAGGATTGGAATGGGGGTTGCGGATCCTGAAGGTATCGGAGGAGCCAACGCCACAGAGGAAGTACGCAGGGAAACCCAGGGAAGGGGGAAACCCTTGACGGCCAAAAAGAAAAATCACGGGACCTTGAGAAATAGATCCCGCAGAGACGATATTTAAAAAGAGCAAACCCGGGGGAGGGCCGAAAAAAGTCAGACCCAAGTAAAGGAAGCAAATCTTCTGGAAGTCGAAGTTCCTGCTTTCTAGCAAAAGGTGAGAAACTGCGATCTCAAACGAGAAAAACCCGAAAAAAATACCGAATATCAGTGGTATGGTCTTGGGAGGGTTTAAGGAGAAAAAAAAAATTACAATAAAGGCATGGGGGGAAACCTCGGGGGGAAAAAACCAGAGAACCTGCTGCGCACCCAAAGGCAAAGGGCAAAGGCTGAGACCAAGGGGCAGAAACGAAGAATGGGGTCAAAATTAACCAACGCAGGTCCAACAGCATCATGAAGCTCGGGCCCCAAGTCCGGGCCTGAAAACCCGAATAATAAAGAAAAACCATGAGACGAAAAAAGTGGTTGATGGTCCAAAACAGGTCAAAAAGCCAAAAAAAGGAAAGGGTCAGGGAAAGAAGGCGGAAAAAAAGGGAGGGCCCTGGAAAAAAAAAAATCGCACCGCAAAATGCAGAGCCTCCCGAAAGACGCAGTCTGGGGAAAAAAAATTCAGGGACAAAAGAGGGGGGCGGGAAAAATCCTGTAAAAAATCCACACGGGTTTGAACAAAAAAAAAAGGTCTTATTGATCAATTAAAAGCTTATCGGGGATGTCCGAATATTGGAAAGGACCATCTCTTCTAAAAAAAAAGCCCACGGGGGGAAAAAAAGCCCGGGTAAAACACACGGCCACTTTGCAACAGAGGCTACCCACTCTTGGAAAAAAACCAGGGGAGTCTCCGACACAGGGAAAGGTAGGGAACTACTTGAAATTCTGCGGGAAGCACGCCAGGGTTTTAGTCTGTCGAGAGTTAGAAAAATAAAGCAACTCCCCCTCCCAGGGGAACAATGAGGGAGGAATCAGGGGAACTATGTGGGGGGGCCTGAGAAAAAGTAAAGGAGGCAAATCTCGTAAGAGCTTGAAAGGGGTAGAAAACGGCCCAAGGGGTAAAAAAAAGTGGGGAGAAAAAAATTTTTGCAAGAAGAGGGGTGTTAAAATTGTGTCACGTCGAAATGGTAAATCGGGAAAAAAAAATAATGAAGAAGATCGGAAAAATCAAAAAAAGGTGGTCCCTACCGGAAGAAAAAGGGCCGTTGGAACTGGTGGGGGAGATCCACAAGGGTCTGGGCTTGCTATCAATTAAAGGGATCCGGAGAAAAAAGGGGGGGTAAAGAAAGGTCAAGGGGGAATCTGGGGGAAAAGAAAGTAAAAACACGTCTAACCTTGGTCTAAGAGAGAAAAAAGGGTTAAAGGGAAAGAAAAGACAGAATCGAGAAAAAAAAAAAAGGTCCCCAAGTGTGGGATATCACAGAAAAAAAAAAAACGCAAAAAATCGGGAAGGGGCCGCTAAGCCAGGGGGGGAAAAAGATGTCTGGGGGGGAATGCATGAGAGAGGGAGGAAAAAATTCTAGAAGACCAAAAAAAAAGAAATGCGAAACCAAAGACCCGGGGAGAAACCCGGTAAGGTCACGAGGAGCAGCGGGGCGTCAGGTTCTCATGAAACTTGACATCGAAGGAGGGAGGGTTTGGGGGGGGAAGGCCAAACGACGGGATTCGAGCTGGAGGAACCGAGAAACACACACATCAGAAAAGTTTGAATGGAAAGGGGCTTGGGAGGAATGGGAAAGTTAAGAACCGTGATTTTGCTAGGGGATGAGAAACCGGAAAATAAGAAACTATAAGTTGGGGAGGGGCGTCAAAAAAAAAAAAAAAAAAAAAGCCCGGAGACTGTAAAAAATGCCCTGACCCGGGGGAAAAGAACAGGAAAAAACGAGCAAAGAAAGGAGCTCTTGGTCCACCGAAAAAAGTCGGCAAAAAAGTCCGGACAAAAAAAGGGCGAGACGGTGGGGGACCGGGCCGAAAGAAGAAAGAAAAAAAAAAACCGCAGCCAAAGGACCGAGTCCTAACAAAACCGAAAAAAAGAAAGCGAGGGGGAAGTGATAAACTGAAGAGTCCAATCCAGTCGACGGGGGGAGTAAGAGATTCGAAGAAAAAAATTGGGAAAAAAAAAGTGCTGGGATAAAGAAAGGGTTAAACCACTAAGTAGGGGCCTACGACCTCTGACGTTCCAAAAAATTCAAGGAGCCCTGCCGGGCACACTGAAACAGACGCCCGAGAAGAAAAAGAAAAAAACGACACAATACCTCCGAGACGCCAAGGAACTTCTGGGGAGCCAAAATCGCAGGGAGAAGTCCCTAAAAAAAAAAGCTCCGTAAGAAGGGGCCGACGCCACCTGCTGGGTACAATGCTGCTGAAGAAGGGCCTTGGGGGAGGGAAACATCGGGCAGGGGGAGGGTTTGAAAAAGGGGGGAAGAAAAAAAAGGCAATGAAACAACGGCTTCGGACCGGAGCCGAGAATCAGATACTTTATCAGGACCACCGGCAAAACCTCTCAAAGAAGGCAGGAAATTGGTCAGGACCCGGGGCGCTGCAATTGGGGAACAGCTCGGGGGCCGAGAAAACCCTGAAGACGAAAAAAAGGGAGGCTATCTAAGAAAAAGAAAAAAAAAGGAGAGAATGGAAATAGAGAGATAAACGCCGTAAGGATAATGAAAAAGGAAAACAGATTGGTTGAAAGCAAAGAAAAAAAAGTTCGCACAAAACGAAATGGAAAATGATCCGAGAGGGAAAGCAAAAGGGATCGAGCTAGTAAGATTTCTGATAGGGAAGCTCAAGAAAAAAGACGAGGAGGAGGATCTTGGATGCTCGACGACATAATCAGGGAAAAAGCTCGGCTCCCGGGGGGGGGTCCCCAGGGAAGAACCATAAGAAAAAGGGGAAATGGTAGGACTTTATTCCCCATGGAAAAAAGGGTAGAAAAACCTGGAAAAGACCCGGAGCATTGGGGCAAAAAGTCGTCACAGAGATCACGAGCCGGAAAAAAAATTACGTAGAGCAAGAGAGGTAGCAAAGAAAAGGCGGAAAAAAAGGGTTCTGAGATCTGTCTTTTAAAAGCGACTCTAAAAACTTGAAAGAAAATACTGAGGCTGGCGGGGAACAAAAAGAGGAAAGTCAACGAGGGGGCTTCCCGTGAAAAAAAATGGGAACGTAATTCAAGGACCAAGCTTTCGGAAAGGTAAGGCCAAAGAAAGGTTTACAGACCTCTAATTGGTTAAACAGAAGGGAAGGTAATAAAAAACCCCCGGAGCACAAAAGAAACCAAAAAATAGGACAAGAAATCCCGCAATCTCCCAAAAAGGGAAAGTATTCTTCGCGACTCGGATCGTCTTCTTTATCAAAAAAGGGGTTTTAAGACGGGGGATGGAACCTTCCACCACGAGGGGATCGGGGGAATGCGAAAAAAGGGGTCTGGGTAAAGGAGACCTGAAACGGGAAAAAGGTCAGTGGAAGGGATCGGGGGGATGAACGGCCTTTGCTTTCGCGGGAAGGGAAAAAAGGGAATAAAATTAGGGGAACAAAAAAAAAGGAGGACGATGAAAGAACCTTTTATTCGGAAAGAAAACACCCCGGGCCTCTCGCAAAAGGGAAAAAAAGAAAAAGGAGCAAAAGAAAGGGGGGGGGACCCGGGAGCTGTATTCACAAAACATACAGCTCACAAGAGAAGAACTGGGGGAATCAAAAAAAGGTCCCCCCCGCCAAAAAAGGCGCGTGCAGAGGGGATTAGGAATTACCAGGGCGGGGCAAAGGTCCGGCGGGAAAATAGAAAGAAAGCAAACACCCGTCCGGGCAGTCCGGGGGTCCCCAGTTTCGAAAATCTAATTCGACAAACTTCCTCTACTTGGAAAAAAAAATCGCAGCTGAGGGGGACTTAAGGGGAAAGAAGGGGTATGCGGGATCGAGCAAAATCTTAGAGTGGCTGGCGAGTAGGAACGTCAGGGTAAAAAAGAAGAACCGGAGACACCGACAGGGGAAAAAAAAGGTGCCCTTGGATTAAAAACACGGCAAAGCATTTGAAAAAAAGATGACTTCGAAAGTCCTTCCTGAAGAGCTCAGTATGGGTGTGGGGGGGGGGAGGCCTTAGTTCGGGGGAGAACTCAAGAAGAGGTGACAAAGAAAAAAAAAAAAACCTGAAGAAAAGGGGTTTTGGTCGGGGGAAATTTGAAGGTCGGGGGGAAAAAAACGAACAAAACAGACAACCTCCCAAAAAGCAAAGGATGGCCAGATAAGAAAAAAATCGAATGTACTCTTCCCCTACTACGTGGGGGGGAATTTCACAAAAAAAATCCTGAGGTAACAAAAAGGGAAAGCAAGGGAAATTTGCAAAAGGAGAAGAAAAAATCGGGAAGACTAAACAACAAAGATTAGTGGGGGAATAATAGCTGGAATCAGGGGGAAGAAATCAAGGGCCGGTTCTCCGGAAAATTCTGGTAAAAGGTCAGTTCAAAGCGAAGCAACTCCAGTGGGAGAAGTATCACATCGACTGCTTGGAACTAAAAGTGGCGAAAAGGGGAAGGGCGGGGGGAGAAGAAAAAAAAAATTCGACTTGGTCGCAAGGAAGGAACAAATACAAAAAAAAATTCGGGGGGGGATATGAAAAGGCGCGCGAAAAGGCACTGACAGAAACCAAGATCTGGCAAGGGAAGCCGCCAAAGGGTTCTGGGTGGAAAAATCCGGACAAAAAATTGAACATCAGGGCAAAGACTTAATCCTAGAAAAAAAAATCGAAGGGGGGTTCGGGGAGAATGAATGGGATGAAAAAAAGGGGAAAAAGGTTCATCAAAAATCCTTACAAAGCGGAATCGAAGTAAGAGGGGGAAACTGCAAGAAAAAGCGTACGGGGCAGGGTTCCAAAAAAAAAAACCTCGCGTGATCATTGGTTGAAAGCAAAGGAAAAAAAACGCGGAAAGACACGCCACGGGAGCCGGCAAACCAGACGAGGTGATTCGCATATGATAAAGGGTAACCAGGGGACCAATAAGGTTTTCAACACACTTGGGGGGGATAGAAACAGAGTGGAAAGGTGGTACCAAAGGGATTGGGGGGACAATGAAAAGAGCAAAAGAAAGGTGCAAAGGGCCTCCGGCCAGGAAAGCCCGTGACGTAACCTTGGGAAAAAAGAAGGGCTCGGGAAAGAAGCATCCCGCGAGCGGGTCATGTGGTCAAAGCCTTGAAGGCAACCCTGTTCCTGAACGCCAAACTAGAAGGGGTAACAAAAGCCGAGGCTAAGAAAACCTGGGGGAAAAAACAGTCAGGTGAAAAAAAAAAAAGGAGGTCAGACTTTCAAGCCTGGGAGAGAAATAACAGGAGGCCCTCCACTAGAACCGGAAAAGGGAAAGGGTTCAAGCGGCAGAGGGAAATCGCTACCAGGGCAGTGTACAACCTCCCAGAGGAACCGCCAGGACTCCGAAAAAACGAGAAAAAAGTCAAGGATCAAAGAAAGCCCAAAAGGGAAAAAGGAAGCGGACCCTTCACTGTTGTCGGAGAACCATCCGAGTCTATCAAAGCCACGACAAAAAGAAAAAACCAAGCAGGGAATCGCCTCCCAAGAGTCAGAACAGACCTAACCGGGGACCGCAGGCGGGTTCCGGAAAGAAAACGGCGAGAAAACAGTAAAAGGGAAAAGAGGACAATTAAGCACTCCAGTCTTGGGGTCGACCCAAGAAGGTGTAGCAGGCACTGAGTGGACAAGACGAGGGGAGAAGAGGCCAGGGGGAAAAAAGAAAATTTCAACAGAGGGAGAGCAGAGAAATCAAGCTCGTACCGTAAAACAACGGGAAAGAATCTGAAAAACTCCTTGTGCAGAGAGGTCGAAAGGGGGGGGCCAAGCTGTTCGACTATAAAAATCTTCAACGCCCCAGAAAAACAAAAAAAAAAACTTCGAACCCGGTCTCTAAAGAAAAAAGCAAAAGGGAAAGAGGGAACGACCAGGGGGTAATTAAAAGGTAGAGACTCGGGGGAAGGCGAGGACGGGGAGGACGTCAAAAGCGGGGGGGGGGGGGGCACGCCAAAAAAGGGGGCCATCAAAAAAATTGAGATAAAAATTTCCTGGGGGAAGAATCTAAAGAGTCCTCAAAAAAAAAGATCCTACAAGAGGAAGAACCCTCGCGCTGGAAGAAGAAAAGGGACGGGTACTTCCAAAATTTGCCAAAGCCCGAGACCTTTAAAAGGGAAAAAAAGGGGTCCAAAAGAAAGGAGGTCAAAGCTCGAGCAGGGGGAAAGGGAAGGGAAAGGGTACGGAGGTCATATAAGATAAGATAACTGCCGGGAAAAATTTCAGGGAGGGGTAGAGTCGGGGAAAAAGATCAGATAAAAAAAAAAGAAAAAGACTACGCAGGGGAGGGGGGGGGTGAGGTAATGTATCTCGGTGAAAAAAGGGTACGAAGAAAGCCTTGCGAACGTCGGCAAAAAAAAGAAGGGGATCGAAGCAAAAAGAAAAGTCTGCCAGAGGGAAGCGCCCCACAAACCTTGGCGGAGCAGTGGGAAAAAAACCTTGAAAAAAAAATCGGACGGTCAGAAAGGAAACCCACTTTCTCATCTGCCAGGGGAAAGACTGACCGGACTTCCATGCAAAGCCCAGTAAAAGTTGAAGGGAGAACGGTGGGGGGGGAAGCAACCAGTCTTCGAGAATGCAAAGCTGGTCGAGGAAGCATAAAGACCCAATCACAATCTGGGGGGGAAGGGAGGAAGGGCTTGGGTCTGTTAAAAAAACTGAATCGTCGTAGCCAGGACCCGAAGGTCTACCAACAAAAAGGGGGAAAGAAAAAAAATCGAATGAAATTCTCTGGTGTCAACCAAAAGGCGTGAAAAAAAGCTGGAGAGGAAGTCAACCGCCCCCCTTTGCGAGTTGCGAACTGGATCAAAGCCAAACCGGAAGGACCCACACTAAGGCCCGGGTCCATGGAGGAGGTCCTTTCAACGTTTTCAAACAGCAAGTAGGGAAAGCAACCCCAGGTCCGCCACTAAATCACAAGGGAAAACACTGAGGGACTTACAAAGGCGGGGGAGGGGGGGTGGGAAAGCCACGAGCGTAAAAAGCCCGAATCGCCACAGGTAATGGAGGAACGGGGGGGCCTCAAAACCACAAAAAAAAAGTCGGGGAAGGGGGAGTCACACTTGCAAAGGTAACCGGAAAAAAAGGAAGGAGGCAAGAAATCGAGCAGAAGCTGAAAAAAGGGTGAGGGGGAATCTCACCAGGAACCCCCACCAAGATCAAATCAGGCAAAGAGAAACTTGCCCCGACAGCCCGGGGTGGGGAACTAAAAATAGGGAGGGCACCAGGGGGACAAACCCATGCTGTCCTCGACGGGGATCCGGGAAAAAGAATAGAAGAGAAAGCCCACTTGGGGGCCTCGGGGAGGGTCCTAAGGGTGCCAAAAATAAAACACGACAAAAAAGGATGAGTCTGAAACCTCAAAAGGGGTGGAGGGTTTTGCAAAGGGGAGAGAAAGGGTCTCCCATGGTCAAAATACCAGCCAAACGACAGCGGAAAGACATAACCAAGGTTCCGGAATCTCAGATCGGGTCTAACATCATGAGAGACCGCGTTACATCGGCAGCGTTCCCAAGGGGCAAAAGAGAGAAGCAATTTGGGGAAAAAGGGTCGCCCTTTAACCTTGGGACCCGTGGTTGGGGAGCTAGAATCGAAAGAGATCAGAAGATTAAGAGTATATATTTTTTACGGACAATGAGGCAACTGGAAGAGTCCAGAACCGGAGAGACAAAAGGGGGGGTGCAACGGGTGAAAACCGCCACGGAAGATATCAGAAAAGGTCGGGGGAACGTGCCAGTTCGGCCTGGAAGAAGCGCCGAAAGGGGGGGTCCAGGGTTTAGGGGGGGACTGGAGGGGCCACACTCTACAAAGGGAGAGAGGCCGTTTGCGCTAGAAACTAAAGGGCCCCACCCCCCAAAAAAGAACCGAGCCGCCACCCAAAATGGAGAAGGCTTAACGTTCCGGGGAAACTGGGGGCCAAAGGGGAGGGGCAGAGGACTGAAAAAAAAAAGGGGTGGTCAAAGGGTCGATCAAACCCTGATGGAGGAAGAAAAAAGGTAGGCAGACCATAGAATGAAAAAAAAAACGAAAAAGAAAAGTCCACGAGAAGAGGAAAAAGAAAAGAAGACCCGCGGATCACGAAACTGGCGGAAAAGCTTCGAAGCCTTGGGGGGAGGGGTGGAAAAAACATGAGAAAGGGCTGAGCGGGGAAAACGTTTGACGGGCGGCGGAGCTGAAAACCCGAAAAAAAAAAAAGGCCTAAGAGGGGGCCAGGACCAAGATGGACAAAGACACAGGGACCCAGTGGAAGCTGGGGGGGGGAATGGGGTGAAAACCTCCTCCTGGGGAGGAGTCGGGGGGAAAAAAAAGCACGTCAGGCCTTGGCCCTGTTTGTAAAACAGAATGGGGAACACCACAGACCTCCAGGAGACCTCCGGGGGGGGGGGGGGCAAAACTCGTTGACAGACGAAACCATGAGCAGGGAAAAGTCTTGAGGAACTGAAGGAAAATGCAACGGAAAAAAAAGGGGGAAAGAATACACAGACAAAAGCAAGTGTGACAAGAAAAAAAATTGGCAGAGCTCTCTTGAAACGAAAAAGGCCCAAAGACCACAAGCCCCTTCAAGGAAAGCCGGGGTGGAAGGTCGAAAACAGTCACAAAAGCGATAAGGGAGGGCCCGGGCTTCAAAGAGAACTTGGATTGAACCAAGGGACGGGGGGCTGCAGGGATCACTGGGGGGGGGGGGGGAAAACCGTGTCAAGTCCTCAGAAGCAGGAAGAGGTGCCCGACTACCTAAAAAGACTTCAAGGGGAAAAGGAAAAAAAAAAAAAAACTTGGATTCGGAAAGAAGGGGAAGGGCCCAGGGAGCTCGGTGAAGAAAACCCCCAAAGGAGTTCATCCCCCCGAAAAAAGAAAAACGCTTGACAGCTGGGGTCGGAAACGCCAGACAAGAAACTATAAAGAAAAAACTAAAGGTTACCAATCCAACCCAGGGGAAACTGCGCTCGGGTGCTCTCAAAAGAAAGGGAACGAAACCTGGGAAGGCCCGTCAGGAGGGAAAATCTTGAAAAAGGGAAGGGATATCAAAGGGGGGGGTACCCAAGGGAAGGGGGGAGGGGGGATGCCGCAAGGGGGAACGTGGCAGCAGGGGGGGACTGAGGGGACCCAGCCTTCGAGGGAGAAGCATCAAAAAAACACCACAAGAAAAAAGGGAGTCAGGAGTTAGCACCAAAGGAAAACGGAGGGAACTTCTAAAAAGGGCCTGAGGGCTTCCCAAAAGAAACCCGTGGGGAGGAAAAAAGTAGGCCGTAGGGGGAAGAGAAACACTTCTGAAAGAAAAGCTCTCTAAAAAGTGGAATCACCTGAAGTCCCCTCGTCTCATCGAAAAGAAAAAAAAGAAAAATAAGAGTAGAGATCCGGGTCAAATTTAGAGAAAAAAGGGTCGTGAGAGAACCACTCCGGCACGCCAACATCGGTTTCCACAGAAACTGGGAGGCAAAGAGCTTGGGATCCGAGTGCCTTGTTTAAACGGAAGTTAAAAAGGAATTAATTGAAAACGACCTCCAGTCAAATCCTTCCCAAGGAATCACCCCCTTACGAAGCTGGAGAAAAACATACACATCAGAGGTAGTGGAAGGGAAGGGATTCAGAAAAAAAGGAAGACTGGGAAGCCCGGGAGGGAAACAAGGGTGGGAGTCGGGGGGGTACTGGGACACGCAACAGCCGTTACCTGAGATCGGAGAGGGCTGTAAAAAAGGCCTGGAAAAAGGAAGGAGACAGGGTAGCGCCGTCTCCGGGTGGACAGATCGGCAAGGGGGGAAAGGTTGCAGAGGAAGGCGTAACCGGTTCCCCCCCAGGGGAGCAGCGAGGGGAAGTCGGGGCAAATCGAGGGCTCACAATTGAAGGGAAAAAAGCCAAGACGAAAATGGTCCACAGAATGGACCGTATGAACGGCCTGGCGGGAAAAAAGCTCAGAAGAAAAAGGGTGGCAAGGGGGACGGCACAGGGTTTCTTCGAAGAATCCATCAGGAACCCGGTGAGGGGGGAACCGGGGTCTGACCAGCGCGCAAGGTGCGGGGGCGGGAAGGGAGGAGGGGGAACCTGAAAAAAAGGCAATAAAGAGAATAAAAAAAAGCGGGGCCAGTATCGGGGGGGTCAGGAGAAAGTGGCCATCTGGTGAAAAAATCGAACAAAGAGGGGGACAAAAGGGAAGTCCGAATAGGGCTCGCACTTTCAAGGGAAGAAACAAAATACCAAAAAAAAGGTTAAGCGGCACCCAAAAGGACTCTTGGGAAGTTTCCCAAAAATCACAGGACCGCTCACCAGATCCTCCTTTGCAAGAAAAAAGATCATGAAAAAGTGGGGGGTGGCCAGGCCCTTCCTCGTTAACGGACGGATTTTTGGAAACCGCAAAAAAAAAAATTTTGAAAAAAAACGGTTCCAAAAAAACGGTGGTGCAAAGTTTGGCCGGGGGGTTTCAACCAAAAAACCGGGGGGGAAAAAATTCTGGAAAAAAGATCGGAGGGCCCTGGGAAAAAGAATCAAAACAAAAAGAAAAAAACTCACGGAACCAAAAGGTAAGTTCGGAAAAAAATTTAAAAAGACACCAGCCCCCTGAAGATCGCACCCCTGGGAAACAAACCTTCTGGTTAAAGGCCTACTTTCAGGGGGGCCACGTGTAAAGGAGGATCCCAAAAAAGGGTACTTACGGGAAAGGAAAAGTATCTTAACTGTATGGGGGCTGGCAAGAAAACGGTTCCCAAAAGCCCAAAGGGAAAAAGAAGAAAAGGACAAAAGAAACAAGGAGAGCATTCGCAAATGGAGGAAGAAGAAATAATAAAAAAAAGGAAAAATATTTGTAAACTTCAACAAGAAACATTGTTCGAAAAATTCCACTTAAAGAAGGTTTAAATGGGGGGCTACGGAAAGAGAAAAAAGGGTCTTACAGGACTGCCAAAAAAATCGGAACTTAAGGTGAGAAAAAAAGTTTAATCGACTCTTCAGGGTTCCGCCGGGAGGAGGAGCCATTGGGTAAAAGGCCCGGTAATCCACGAAGAAGCTCAAACGAAAATCGAGATCTAACGAGAGCGTAAAAAAAGAAAGACGCTGGGGGGGGGGGGGGGGTCAGAGGGGTGTAAATGTGTTGCAAAATCGGGGGTATTGCCAGGGGAAACGGGGTGGAAAGAGGGGAAATTTGAAAAGGAAAAGG
>Ga0179593_1647424_pt1 | contig 26933 bp, 31 predicted proteins | sample CZODoug2_1_08_16_FD_185931 | JGI IMG/M metagenome (GOLD analysis project Ga0179593, IMG submission 185931) | Vadose zone soil fungal communities from Angelo Coast Range Reserve, California, USA - CZODoug2_1_08_16fungal (PacBio error correction) | ecosystem: Environmental > Terrestrial > Soil >...
AAGGGGGTTCCCAGGAAACTTCCACATGGCTGGGGAAGAAAAGTTCATTGCGGGAGCCTCGCTTGGCAGTGGTAGGAAGGCATTATCCTTTCCTCGGGCCGCCTTTACTCAACGGAGTGTCAAGGAAAGCTCTCGCCGACGGAGAGCATGATTTACTAAACGACGATAGGGAGCGAGGGGGAAGACCGCGTCGTCTAAGGACAACCGTTAGAAAGGAAGTCGCTCTTTAAGGGCTTCAATCAAGGGAAAGTCACATGCGACGGGGAGCGATAACATCTCCCCAGCTGCTCGGCGAGCTAATGTCTTCCGGAGGGAACGGACCTCCCCAATCGGAGCGGCCATCTGACCGGAGGAACGGGTGCCTCGAAAGTTCAGCAAGAGGGGGAAAGACCTTGCGGGAAACTGTCCAGGAAGGACTCTGTGGGGCATGCGGTTCGCAACCGAGCCGAATTTCAGAGAACTGATAACCCGTCCGCTGACTCCCGCGCAGGGAGCGCATCTTCAATCTATAGGCTGAACTTCCGCGGAGGCGCTGAGGGAAAAGAGGGAACGAGAAACCCTCAAGAAAAAAAAATTAAGATAGGCACGGGGGGGGGGGGGAAGCTCCTGCCACGCCGCCCAGACCTGACCGGCGAAGACAAAAAAGTTTATTCCGTAGCTCCACCGCCTCCGTCGCCGACCTTAGGAAAGGCCTCAGTAAGAAGGAAGCGCCTGCAAACCTCGAAGACAGAGACATTGTCCTAATGCAAAGGGAGGGTTATCCTTAGGGGAGGGAATCGGAGAGGGGAAGGTCAAGCGGGAGTGGACGGAATCCGGGCGACTGCCGAGAAGAAAAAAGCGCAGCTAAGGATTCGTCGGCCGAGAAGGTCAAGTAAAAGACAACCCGTCGACAAGGAAGGAAAGATCTTGGTCATGAGACTAGGGGAGCCCCTGCGAGAGAAAGAAACCCGCCGAGGAAGTGAAGTGTTCAACGCCGTGCGAGAATGAAGCCCCGAAAGTCATACACCAGGAGAAGGCCAAGAACCCTCGCGAATCTAACACCGGGGGGGGGAAACCCCGAAAACAGGACAACCAGGGAAGAACCTCCCGCCTCTAAGTCAAATAAAAAAGACACACCTCCTCCCCGAACAACCCTAGAGGTAAAAGGCTAAGAGCGGGGGTAAGGAAGTTTAACATGGTACGGGGGGGGACCCTCGATATGGGGGTCAAATTGCGGGAAGCGGTACCCTCCTCCCTGTCGGCTTGTCGCGATGCTACCTTGTGAAGAAAAGTTCAAAGGGAACGCGTAAAGAGGGAGAGTCCGGCGGGCGTGGCAGCGAGGCGAACGTCGGGTGGAAAATATCGCCCTATCCCGTTCACATCGGGGAGAGGGGGATAAAAAATACGAGCTCCTGGCAACTCGACAATGAAATACCTGCGCAGGGGGAGGAAAGTTACGTTTGTTTGGGATCATCGACTCAAGGTATCAGGAAAACCGCAGGGAGAGTTTGAACGGAGGACTGGGGGTCTGTCAAAAGAAAGAAAAACAGTCGTACTGCGTAGGCCGAGGGAACTCTTGCTGGCCTCCGGAGGGACTCAGCATCGCGAGTCGGGGGAAGGGCTCGAAGGAAGGATCGGGAAGGGCTTGCTGCCCTTTACCTGAAAGGGGTTTGTCGGGGGGGCTGAAAGAAAAAAAAAAAAGGTTCTTCTCCAACAACGAGGCCGCGGCTACAGAGAAACAATCAGGCAGTTAGCCAAGAAAGGGAAGGTGGGTTCCAGAATGATAATTTATTACAGTTCCGGGTTTCCGAATCTGCCGCGGCACGCAGCGACTTTAGCCGGGTGACAGGTCTCGGAATTCCTCGCCGCCCTAGCCGACCAGGTACAGGGGAAAACGATCTTTGACTGTAGAGCCCGGGTCCACAGCCAAGCCCTTCCACAGGTGCAGCGTACCGTCGAGCACCGCCTGGACTAGTCTATGGAGGGGGGGGAAGATGGACAAAGGGGAAGAGCAGAGAGGGGTCCAGTTATTGAAGGAAACCTCTGTTCGAAACCTGGTCGTAGAGGCGGCGCTGTCTCGCCGCGAATAAGGCACCGTACCAAGGCCGCCTTCGTTCACGAGGGAGCGCGCGCGATGCGGGCCCAACCGGAGTGCCGGTGAACAGAGTGCGCTTCCGTCGTGAGGAAAAATCCTTCCGAAGCAGGAAGCTCATAAAGTATGTCCGGGAGGGGGTAAAGATTAGGCGTAGCCATTTCAGAAATGACAGGGGAAAATAGAGCGAGCATCCCAAAATTGCGGGTCTCGTTGAAAGGGGGAAAAGGTAGGGCCCGAAGATTGAAGACCGGGAATGTTTCGGGGGAACCAGAAAAACACGGGCGCGACCCTGTTGAAAGGGAATCACCACTAGTGGGCATTAGTCTAAAAAACGTGGACGCCATCCGGGGAGATATAGGGGGACCTGAACAGAAAAAAGTCTCGATCACGCAGTCTCCCGAGGGGAAGTCCGCCCGCCCTTGTGGACGATCCCATCCGAATAATCGGAGAAAGTGGCGCACTGAGGGGCTACAGAAGCAAGGATAGAAGGGACTGTTGCTAATAAAAGGAAAAAGAAGAAAACTCCCAGCAAAAGTGGACTACGTGTGAGAAAGAAGGGAACTTTGGTGCGCTGAGGAACGACGGAGGAGGGGAGGGATTGCCAAGAGATCGCGAAAAAGGGTCTATAAATTGGTGTCTGTTGGGGAGGCCTGGGGAAAAAGATCTACCGGATGATGGACGGCTAATGGGTTGCTTACGGGGGGAAGTTAAAAATGTTTCAACAGTGGTCTCGGGGGGAAAGTGGCGACATTTTTTAGGAGTTCATCGTTCTTTTGAGCGAAACGAGCGCTTATATAGGAAGAAGATTTAAACCCATAGCGGAAAGAGCCGACGGGGGGGAGTTTCTGATCAAGAAGAAGAATCATCTCTCTCCCAATGCGTCTTATTGAAATAGAATCTTGGGCATGGGAATTCAGCACCCGGAAAGGAAGTAAGTGTGAGAGAGTCTGGCACGCACTTTTTTAGGAGAAATGATTCCTAATCCAGACGCGTCCATCGAAATAAAAAGTATCGCTTGGAAAAAATGAGGATTGAAAGGAACAAAAAAACACCGCGCCGGCACAAAAGGAGAAACGTCAGCGGAAGAAAGGGGAAAATCTTGTTTTAAAAAAAGAGAATCCTACAACGGGAAAAGACTTGGGCGAAATGAATAAAGGCGGCAAGAGAAATGCGCGCTGCGAAAAGAAGAAGCGTTTTTTTTGAAAAGCACCACGTTTTTCCGTCGCTAAACACGTCGTCCGGAAAGAAGTGGAATGCATCATTTCAGAAGGGGGAAAAAAAAAGGATCCTCTGCCAAAAGAAAAAGGTAGCCCAATTCTGCGGTACGGTTCGCCACTTAAGACCGCATATAGGGGGTCTTGTTATCGATTCCAAGCGGAAGCCGGACTGAAGCTCCGAAGGTTTCAGAAGAAAAAAAGGAAAGTGGGTGAGCGGGGATAGAATCTAAGGAAGTGCGTCAATTGGTTCACCGACCAGGACCTTCGTTTGTCCTCCATCTCAAAGTCCGAAATGGGAAAAGTTCCCGGAAAAGGAGGTTTCAATAGGGAAAGAAATTCGGAGTCCAGCCGTTGAAAGTCAAACATACCGCAATTGTGAGGGCCGCTCCAGATCAGGATCCGCCTAAAGAGGGAAAGCTGACAATCAACCCGGAAGCGCAGGATGAGAAAAAAAATGCTGCAAAGTGCCCTGTCGGAACGACGCGAGCAAGAATGCTATCGTTCACAGAAAAAAAAAAAGCTGCAGGGGGATCTCCGTCGCTTGGGAAACGAATCGGCCAAGGGAAAGGGACAAGGGGCTACGTGGACATGAGAAAACCGCGAGAGACTCTACTACCAGGTTGCAAGGAACAGAGGTAATGACGGGGGGGACTCTGAAGAAAAGAACCGCGGGCATTAATTCTTGAAGGTAACCCCATTCAGGAAGGGCTTTTCTTTTCTCTCGTAAAGTATTACTGCCGGTGGAAGGGTTCCAAAATACAATAAGGGCAAAGAAAAACACCGTCCGCCTCCACAGGGTCGGCGCCAAAAAAACTGTCCGTTGCGAATCCAAAAAAAAACGCTCCATTTGCCGGAAAAAGGGGGGCCTTCACCGCACGGAGGCTGGAACGCACCCTGGAGTCAAAATCGGGGACACTGCACCGTTTCGTCGAATCACCTTGTCGACGTGAGAGGGGTCGAGGTGTCGAAGAAAGAGAAAAAATACCAGAAAACAGGTAGTAAAGGAAAAAAGTACTAAGCGATCATTCACGTGGAGGAAAAAAATCTGGAAATCGAGACGGCAAACAGGCCCTCCTCGAGAATCCAACAAAAAGGGATCCGAAAAGCAAGTAGGAACGGGGGAGGGACGATTCCAGCGGCCTCCGTCACCGATTCAGGTCGGAAACGGTCAGGAACTCGAAAAAGTAGATGAGCACGAAAAGGGTCCCGGGCAAATCCCAATGCTCTGTAACGACCAGGAAACTAGGTGGGGGAGGGTCAGTACTCCCCGCCGGATCCTCAAAGCAGCCGAATGAAGGCTGTCTCAGGAACCGGGGGGAGGCGCCAAGCTGAAGGAAAGGAGAAGTGCCGACGCAGATTTTCTTATATTGCCTGACAGAAGGGAAACCAAAGGTAAGCTACAATCACCACCAGGGCGGCAAGGATACATAAGAGTCCAACGTGTGCCGTACCAAGACGCGAAACCGTACCAGGTTAAGAAAAACGCTCATAAGTTGCAAGAAGACTTTAGCGCAGGGGGGGTGTTCCGTGAGAATTTGACTGAGCGGCGCAAGCGATCCTCAGTGGGGACTGGGGGGAAACTCTGGAAGGGAAAAAGGGTCAAAGCCGACGGGGGGAGGACCCGTCGACCTTTTTCCGTGGGACCAGGTTCATCGCCGTCAGAGCCGAGTAAGTCCTCGAGGGGTGAGGGAAATAAATCGCGGAATCGTTCAACATCGCGCAACCAAGATGAAAATAAGCTGGCTTCCGCGGAAGGTTTTGAGGGGGGGTGGGTGGGTGGGGAATGACTCAAACTTCCGGGAAAAAAACTGGGGAAGAGCGAATCTACTAAAAGGACCGGAGAGGACCTGGTCAAGATCCGTAAGTACAAGCTTGAAATCAAAAGGAAGCCGCTCCCATACGATAAAAGAAGGGAGTCCAAAGGATGGCGTCGAAAAGGGGCCGTGCGCGGAAAAAACCGAGGTGGAACTGCTGTAAGAGGAAGGCGCGGCAGGGAAGAGAACCCCGGCGTTCCTCTAGGCTAAAATAACGCGCCACGTGGAAAAAAAAAAAGGTTCTGGGATACCGGAGAGGGGGAACAGTGCAAAAAGAAACTGATACCTGCAAGGAGGGGTTCCTGCCAGTCCGCGGTCTCTTAGGGCTGGGCTTCAGGCCCGAGAGAAAAAGCCGACATGAGAAAAAAACTCGGAAAGGGGGAGAGGGAGAAGGCGGAGGCCAGGGGAGTGGCGCTGCCAATTTGAAAGGGAAGGCGGCAGGTAGACCGGAATGCGTAGAACCGAGGACCAAATCTGTCCAAGGGGAAAGATCAGGGAAAAGGCTGAAGAGGAAGCGCGTCAGGAAAGACCTTTAGTGCCTCCGGCAACTCCTTCTCAGGGAGGCCTCGACCGAAGGAGGGGGCGTCGGGGGAAAAGACGCCAAAGGGAGAAGAACGATCATCTGGACGAGAGACTTTAAAGCGCTTAAGTCCATGTTGCCCTGCCAGTAAGTTCTTTTCCCTCGGGAACTACAAGAGAAGATTACAAAGGGAAAAACGTTATGGGAAAGGTCCGACGCGGTAGGAAGAACTCAAATCCAAAGGTGGGGATTGGTCCGTAGTCAAACGGGCCGTCATCTCACGCGTCAGACCGGGAGCTAAAGACAGGCCTTGGGAAAATCCAATTCTGAGAAGGAAACCCGCTCCGCAGAAACCACTTGCCAAGAGGCCACGTTTCCGGTTGACGCATAATTCCCTGGCAGCCTTCCTGGGGCCACACTGCTCAACCGCTGGAAAAGTCATCGTATCCTGGAGCTGAGAAAAAAAACTATGGAGGAAAGAGATCCATGATCAATCGCAGGGGAACGAATGACGGTCATGGAGATCACAGCGCCTATGCCCAGGAAAGAAAGGGCATAGCAAACGGAAGAAAAAACGTGTCCGGGAAAGACAGTGGCGGGCTGCGGATCGGGCATCGCCGAACGGTTCTCAGCCAATGTTCAACAAAAGCGGACGGGGAAAAGTTCCGCGAGGAGCTGGAGGGGAAGACTAGATCTGTGGGAATCCACGACGATGTAGTGGGGGGAACCGACTGCGAGGAAGGGGGGAGCAAGGAAGGGGATCAGTCCAGAGAGGGGAAGAGGTGACGGGTCTCAAGAGGGCAAGCACTGACTCGGTCAGTCACATACAACTGCCAGCTCCAGCGTCGAAGAAAAGGCAAGAATCCTGTCGGAAAGGGAAAAAAGGGTCCCGTCACGACGGGGGGATGCCCTAGTGTAGCATTGCACCCTTCATAAAGCTATGCCAGGAAAAAACGTCGGTCGACGACCTTGCGGGCATCGAAGGAGAAAGATGCTGTTACGACGTGGACCCTGGTCGGGAAAGAAAATCTAACCTGCCGCACGGTCAAAAACTCAAATGGCAGCTCAGTAACCGTCCTCCGCCTCCCGCAAGTTTTCCGATGGAATCTTAAAGATTCGGAGACAAGGGCTGGAAGAAAGCTTTCATAAGACAAACCTTGGCAGAGGAACACCAAAAATATAGGACTTCCTCGATGCACTGACGCCTCCATGGGAGCTCCCAAAAAATGCCAGAAAAAAGAATACTGAAGTAGCACCGATCGTAAAGAAGGGGGGGGGGGGCCGAACCTTCGAGCCAGGCCAAGGTCTCTGCATTTGGTCCACAGCGGGCCGGCAAAAAGAGGACCCAGAGAAAGGAAATCCTTCACCGGACCCGAAGCCCGGTAGCAGAAGGGGGGGTAAGCGAGCTTGGCCTGGTAGGGATCCGATTGGACAGATCGAAGGTCAGCCGTCAATTTGCGAAGCACGAGAAACGTGGCAGAGAAAAGAACCGGCCGGAAGTCACGTCAAGACCCGGCGACGGCAGCCCCCTGCAAAACTATCTGCATCTGGGGAGAGACTTCAAAAAAAAGATCTCGCAGAGGAAAAAGCCGAGGAAGGGAGGAGATGCACGGAAGGGCATCGAACCGGACCGAGACGGCGTGTGACCACGTGGGCCACGAAAAGAGCGGGAAAGCACAAGACATGCAAAAAACTCGAACGGCCCACCGTCCCGATCCGGGGAATATCACTGAACAAGGGGATGCTTGGAAAACCAGGGAAGAGTAAGATTGGCACCTCTCCCTTCAGAGACGCCCCTTCAAGAATCCGAGGGTAAAGGAAAGACTTAGATAGCGGTGAAGTCCAAGCTTTTAAATGGGTACGGGTCAACCGCTAGAGGGTACTGAAAAGGGCTTAGAAATCCGCCCTGGGGAGGGGGCGACTCGGTCAGGGGGGGGCGAAGGGGAATGAACGTGTGTTGTCAGAAGAGCCCCCACAAGGAAACCGGGGATCCCTTCGTCGGAAGGCATCAGGAGGCGGTTAAGCGGGATAACGTCGAGTTGGTAGCAATGAGGCAGCGGTTCAGAGCTGAAAGGCGAGGGATACGCTGGACTGACAAGAAAACTCGGACGTTTCTGGTACAGCGCAGGTAGGTACTGTCTTAAGGCTCATACGGGCTTAGAAGAGATTTATCCCTCCTTGCGGGGAGACGACAAGTTCCGAGGAATAGCTGTAATCGGCAAAATCCTCTGACTTCTTACGGGCGTCGCCGCTGATAGGCCCGTTGTTACTATCGGAAAAGGGCGGGCCGGCTGCCCGACTCGCTCGATGCCGAAAGGAATGATCGAGGTGGGCTGGGTCCCTTGGTCGGGAAGAAAAGCTTCGCCAACGGGAAAAAAGGCCCGTTACTAGAAATCACGCGCCAACGCAGGGGGCCAAGACCATGAAGTAGAACGTTCCGTACAAAGCCCAGTTTGTCGCCCTCTCCGCCTTTTCCGATCTGAAAACTGTATCCGTGGAAAGAAGGAAATGCTGTATTCCTATCAAGAAAAGCAGTCCTTTTCTCCGGACTTTTAGATTCGGATTTTCCTGGCGTGGTCAAAAATCTTTTCATACGTGGAAGCCTTGCGGCCGTACCCGGGAGCAAGGCCTGGAGAGACAATCAAGCGGGGGAAATTGTCTGGGGTCACTGACAAGCTTGAATGGGGACCAAAGAGGGGTCGCGGAATGCCGACGCATGGTTGGTCATTGTATTGGTGAAGGGGATCAAAACCGGGAAATATCTGCTGCGCGTAAATTATGGGAAAAAAATACCCTTGCGAAGAAAAGTCCCTGGCAAGGGGACTTCGTCTGAAAGAAAGAGAGAGCGATGCCGTTCCTCTGTCACGCTCGGGGGAACATGGACCTGCATAATCCTCTTACGGAGTGGCTTCTTTAAGGAAGGGGGAAGAAAACGAATCATTATCGTATAGTCTTCTGCGGGGATGGGGAGATAGAAGTATGAGTCGGACCCTCGGTCGCATTGGAATCAGAGAAGAGAAGAAAAAAGGAAGTATCTTTTAAGATGGAAAAGATTCTGGACGCCGAAGATTCGGGAATATTAATAAAATAAGTGTACTTTATACTTTAGCTTTGGGTACACCAAAACGTAATCCGGGACCGCTGGAGAGGTGAGGAAGGACGTTAACAACAAGGGGAAGCATCGCTGGAAGAATATATATCTCTCACACATTGGAGTTTTATATGAGCAGGTTATCTGAAAAATCTTGGGAGGAAAAAGTCTTTTCTCAGAACGCCCTTTGTAGAGGGGGGAAAAAAAGCCCCAATATGAGAAAAAGGGCAGTGGCGCAGGGGGGCCGCCCTCAGATGTCGGGGGGATCGATCCTGAAACAGGGAAAGGGGAAGAATACAGGCATCAAGCTTCACAATAAGAAGGTGCTTAACGACGGTGAGGCAATAAGACGACTTTTTGCTGCGAAGGGGGAAAGGGGAGCAGGACGGTTGCCGCGAGACACGATCATCGGGGGACGAACTGATGGCAAGGGCTCAATTGGTCTGTGGGGCAGGAGAGAGAACACAAATGATCAGGAGACGGTGAAGCGAAGGGTTTGGGGTTCTGGGGAGCGGGCGGAGGGGTTCATTCATCATTTACCATTTGGTCGCGAGAGTGTAGAAAGGTTAAAGGAGAGGGGCATCACTTGGTGAGGGATGGGACGAGGGCGTGATGGCAATCCGGGGTCTATTAGGGAGCGTGCCAAAGCGCGAAAAAGAACCGAGCCGCCGGGGGTTGAAAGGGGTGCTGATCCAGACAAATGAAGAAAGCATATTCCAAAAACAACGGGGAGGGAGGGTCATGGAAGGGAAAGGGATCAGAAGTCACACCACGGCTCGGAAAGGGGGGAGGTACTGTCGGGCCGCAATGGAAGTAATCGCCAGGACAGTGATAGAATCTCTAAGAAAACCCAGAAGGAACGCACAAAGAGGGAAGACGACACTGGAGGAAAAATGAACCAGGAAGACCAGAGGCCAAGCCACCAATTGAAAACGTCAGCGGCAATAAATCATTTCCTCTAGGGGCCCAGGGAAAAAACAAAGGGGGGATTGATAGAATTTGCAAGAATTCGTCGACAGTGGGTCCATCTTTCAAAAGATCAACAAAAGCAGCACCAAAAAGAAAAAAAGTCTTGGCTTGACAACACGTCGTCCTCAAGAGGGGTGCCGGGCGTTTAGACTGTCTTCCGTCCGTCTTCAGCGTCCTTAGGGGCCCAACGAGGATAAGAAAAAAAAAAACTGAGGGGGGTAAGCATTTGCGAAAAACTTCTCCATTCGTCTTTTTAAGAGGCAAAATTGGTCGAAAGCAGGTTGAAAAGGAAAAAAGCTCGAAATCAGGTACAAGGTCCTACTTCACTGTGTTATCAGATATAGCAGCAGCCGGATGCGTCCTGGTTTCGCCGAAACAATTCCCCTAAGTGTGAGGCCCAAGGGTCTAGGAAAAAAAAAAAAAGGTCCAAAGAAAAGAAAAAAAAGTCCCGGCACCTTCTTTGAGGGCATATTTATGAGAAAAAGGAGGTCCATCGCCGGGCTGTGCCATCGTCAAAAGATAACGCAAATTGTTCGCCAGAAGGGGATAAAAGGTCATCCGAAAGAGGATAATCAGAAAATTCTCGCTATCACCTCCTAGAGTAATCAAGGAATGCTTCGCGAGGAAGAAACAGAAAAAACTGACCGGACGTCTGCGAGCGAAAAAAAAAACTGTTCACGCGACCCCTGAGAGAGCTGAGGGAGAGGAGGGCTCCTCCGAAGTCCGGAATGTTTCCATGGAAAGGGGGGGGGCCCCTTGTCTACCTGCTCATTCGAGCAACGACTGCTCCCGGAAAGGCAGAGAAAAATACCTGGAACCACAAAAGGAGCGCTCAACCCGTCGAAAAGATGGGGGAGAACTGCTGGCATGAACAATCCAGGACTCATTCAGTGACTTCTTTCGAAAAAAGCCTTGCCAGGGAGGAAAAGGTGGCCAAAGGGACTAGAAACAATGGGAACATAGCGGAAAAGTCAATGCAACCGGCCGCAAAAAAGTCTGCGCCACTCGGGGAAAGAATCCCAGCGTCCAACAAGGGGGGAAACTCCCTTCGAGTACGTTCCAGGAGGAAAGCGTCCGGCACGTCACGGGCTACGTGGCACCCTTCTGAGGCACAAAGGGAAAGGATGCCGAAGGGGAGGGAAAAGGGCTAACTGAGGTCGCTTGAATCTGTGAAGAAAAGAGGGCCGTTTGGCGAATAAACCAAAAGACCGACCCCACCAGGGGGGGGGGGGGGGGGGGTTCAGGGGCTCAATAGAAAGGGGGGGAGGAAAGTATCTAGAAGACCCTCCGGACTCCTCAGGGGCCTTATTAGTGGCCAGCAATCACTTAATCCTGTACCTAAAAAAGTAGCGTGAGAAAGGGTGAGGATTGCTTCCTAAGCCATACCCGAAGGGCTACAAGACTCGATCATCGGGAAGGCCTAAGGAGATATGAGCAAAAAGTTCAAAAAAAGAAAAGCTATTTACAATCCCGAGAAAGGGCCGGCGAGTTCGGCTGGGACTTCCAGCCCCAAATACCAAAGACGGCGGGGGGAATAAGGCGCTCGCGAAAAATAGAAGGGAAGAGCTCCACCGAAAAGAGCGCCGGACGACGAGGTATGTCGTCAGCGTGCGGGCTGAAAAACGATGAAAACGAAAACCATGTACTGGAAAACCGCGACAAGAACGCAGCGGCGGGGATCCATAAGCGTAAAGAAATTTGCAGGGGTACCAATCAGCGGGAGCGAGGATGCCACCAAAAAGAAAAAACTCTCCGTGCAAGGGAAAGGGGGGGGAGGTTAAGCGCGGGGAAGGGGGGAGGAGGGCCTTTGAGCTTTGAATTGGAAAATTTCGAGGCGGCGGGGGATCCGCAGGGTTGTCTGAGGAGGGCGTGCTAAGTGGACTAGGGGGGGGAGTTCGCGCGGGAAAAAAGCCTACGGGTGTATGGAAAGAGGACTGGTTTCAGGGGGGAAAAACGCCTAGTGAGAGCCTTCATTCGGAAGGGTCGAGCACGGCGAAACGCTCACTCCGAGGATGCGAGGAGGAACGGTCCAAAGAAGAAAATAAGTAGGGAAGACACGCCTTCGATCTGGGGTAAGGGGGGACGTGACCTGCCAATTCTACGACTTCCTTGAGCTAGAAGTTCTCTGGGGAAAGGCATCCGAGCTCAGGGAAAAAGCTCTACAGGGGAGACGTCAACTCGGTCAAGCTGGCCCAGGCAAAGAGAGCTTCCCCTCCCCTACGGGCCGGCAATCTGGTACTTGGTCAGGGAGGGAGGGGCTTCGAAGGGCCTAAGAAACAGGGATGCCTTGGACGAGGAAAAGGAGGGGGAGGACTGTCTCGAAAATTGGAGGGAGGAAACGTCGTGCCGCCGGCGCTACGGACGGCGGTTCTGCTGTCCTGTCAAAGGTTCTGGCGCGGGCCACCAGTGAAAAAAAAAGGTCTGGAAAGGGGAAAAAAAGGCAATGACCTTACACAAGAGGGGGGTTCCTGAAATAAGTCCGCTGAAAACTGCCCATCATGGTCTTAGGAGAAAAGCGACGGGTGAGAGAAATGCTACGGAAAAAGGGAGGAGGGTTCAGTCGGAGAATGTTGATTGGCGCTTCAAAAAAGGGGGGAAAGCTGGACGTGCGGCAGTGTATAGTTTAGTAGGAACAGGACAGTCTTGCCACCGAAAGGAATCATGTCGCGGACCGAGGGGTCGAGAGGCCTTATGGGCATCGCGGGAAAAGCACAGCCCTGGAGTGGAATAAAAAACGGGTCAAGACACTAGGGGGGAGAGGAAAGGCGTGCCTTGGAAGGCCGTCAGTTTCCTCAAAGGGAAGAAATAGCTCCGCGAAGGCTTGCCGCGAGAGGAGGGGAACGCGCAGCACATGTGCCTGAAGTAATTTGATGGGAAAAAGATCACTTCAGAGGAACCGCTCGACTGGGAGAACAGAGTTGCTCACTGGGGGCTCCTACGAGGGTACGCTCCACAGAAGAAGGAAGTAGCGTAGCCCACAGAGCCGGCAGCTCTGCCTAGAGAGGGAAGGGGGGAAGCGCGAGCCTGTCCGCGTCGGGGCCTTGACCATTAGCACAGCCTCGCTTAGACCCGGTTCTGCGATAAACCTCCACGTCAAGGGAGAAAAATCGGTTTCACAGGAATGAGATTGCACCTGCAACTGGCCAAAAATGCTCCACTAGAAGGGGAAGGTCTCCTGACCTGTCAAGGCACTGCACGTAGGAAAAGAATGGAGCTCTCACAACACAAGGAGGGAAAGATCAATAAAGGTTGACCCTATTACGGGGAAAAGGAGAAGAAAACGACGCTTGTAGGAGGGGAGGGGGAGCAAAGGACAGGGCATATGCTGGCAACAAAAAGTAAACCTCTCTTGCATTGGAGGGGAGTAGAAGTACCGTGGTCTAAGAATGGGAAGGGACTGCTACGTTTCAACTACCATCCTGGAAAAAGCGGACCGTCTCGCAGGCCGCTCTCTTAGCGATATGGGACTTCTCTTTGGGTACTAAGACCAAACTAGGGGACGACCCGGAAAGGAAAAGAGGATCACCGTGGGAAATACCTTTTAGCGAAGGAGAGCGTTCCTCGAAAAAAGTGCTCCTGCGGGCAGATGACACCTTTCATTCAAATTCGCAGGAATCCACTTCTTCGGAGAGGGGGAACGTCCTGGCGGACAAGGAAAAGTCCCCGCACTCTTGTCCGCACTATTGAGCAGAAAAAGCGTGCCCCCGGATCATCCAAGGGGCCGCACGAAATTCCCTAGGAAACTACGAACCTTGAGAACTTAGTAAGAAGGATGCACGCGGTGAAGGAGGGGTTCTCTGCCTCAACCGACCCTCCTTCCTCAAGGAAACGATTGCATCTTCAGCTTATAACAAATGACTCCCAGAACCGATCATCTTGAAAGAGGGAGGATGACCCGTCCCGCGGAGGAATGAGTTGCAGCCATAGGTGGCAGAAGACCGCGGGTCGATTAACCACTACTATTCCTGGGATCATTGAAAACTTTCAAAGAATTTTCTAGAAGCCCGGCAAACTGACCTTCCAGAAAAAAAGAAAACAAGGTTATGCCGTACGCCGAGCGGAGGTGGTCGCTAACCTTCAGGGACAGGCCAACCTAACTCGTAGGAAGGCACCCGGCAGGAAGAGGGAAGAAGGCCCTTGGCCTCCTGCACGTACCCTAGGTGGAAGGTGAAGGAGGGCGGTAAGGCGAGCGGAAACTGTGGTTCAAGCAAAATTAAAAATCGCTACCTGTCGAAGTAGATCAGGGCCGAGGAAAACGCCCGTCGCGCAGCAGGAAGTCTTATAAACGGAAGCAGTGTCACAAAAACAACCCCGCGACGAAAAATTCAAGAGGGAGGGAGGAGGGCCCCTTAAAAAAAAAAGAAGATAGAAATGAAACAGACCGAGTAAGGGGGGGAGATGTTTCACGCCTGTCAGACAACTCGCCTTACTTCGGGAGGTGCTGCAAGGAGTCGACGGAAGGAAACGGGGAAAAAGGAAGACCAACTCGCTAACTCATAAACCTTAAAGAGTAAAAGGCCGACCCAGTCCGCAAAAACCCTTCGATCGCGGGAAAAGCCGCCGCGAAGTCAAATTCACAAACAAGGCACACAAATAAAAGAAGCGCTTAAGGCACTGTCCCAGCGAGCGAATATCTTGGCCGCATCTTTTAACCTGGGAAAAAAGACGGGGGTAAGGCAAATTGCGTAAAAAATTATGATAAAAACGGAAACTGGCGTGCTTGTCAGTCGTGCCGCCTTGAAGGACCTCATCGTGGAAAAGGCGGGGAAAAAAAAGCACTCGAACAGGACATCCCGGGAGAGTCCGTCTCTCGCCGTGGCATCTCGGCGAAATGAGTGTTCTGGAACTCCCTGATGCAGAAGTTCATCGAGATTATGCGATGAAAAGAAGGCGGACGTACTTACGCAAAGAATCGAAGGGCACTTGGGTCTGCTTGGAAGCTCAAGGGGAGACCGGGACGGTGGGGTGCTCATCGACCCTTCGCTACGAATGTATCACAGAAAAGTTCCTCTGTCAAGGAAGAAAACGAGGGGGGGAAATTATGAATTTCGGTCGTCTCCCGAGCTGCCTATAACTGTCTAGACCGGGGAGGTAGCGTCGGGAAATCCTTTTTGGGACTCTCAGAACTCATAGGAAGGCTTGCCCGTAGGAGAAAGGGGGGGGCCAGAAAAAGGTTAATTTAGGAGGGGTCTGGAAATGAAAGAAGGGTTCGGTCGTTCCCGCTTCCTTCGTGCTCCAACTGACCCTTGCTACTTCGAAGCAGCCTCATGGGAAATGAACTGGAGAAGGAGGGGGGGACTTTCCCCCGATGGGGGGTCCTCCGGGTGGTCCCTAGAGCCCTTTTGCCGTGGCACGTCCTACGTGCAAAGAGCCTTTGACAAGGAATTCACTAGAATAAAATCGCTTAGGACCTGACAGTGTATGCGGCCGTGAAAAGGGTGGCCCTTACACGAATCTTAAAGGGGGGGAGAAAAACGGCCCCGGCCAAAAAGGACAAGTCCGGAAAAGCGAGCACCTACAACCAGAATTATCCCGGGCTTGGGGTTAAAAACTTTAAAGGGAAAAAGGCTGTATGGAAAAAAAAAGAAGCGCTATAGCTGGGTCAGGAATTAAACCTAGGGGTTCTCTGAAAAACTGTGTCCGTATATGGGCGAGCTTCTCGGGTTATTGGGGAAAAGTACACTTTCACAGAAAAGGGAAATGAAGTTCCAGACTGGGAGGATCACATCGAGAGAGAGTGGGCCTCCGGCCTCCTGGAGCGGGAGATTTCAGGAAAGAAAGGAAAGAACCTCTAAAGTGGGAGCAGGGCAATCGGGAAGAAAATTAGATACTTCTTAGGAGGTGCGTGTCAGCGAGAAGTGGGTCGTATCTATGGGTCTGGAGCAGATTTAAGGGGATAAAAAAAAATTGAGGTTCTTGGTGACGAGCACGGCGAATGGTCCTAAGATGAGTGAAAGAAAATAATTTGCCTGGGGAAATTTTTGTCACGGTGAGGGAACATGAGGGGAAGGGGGAGGGGAAGAAGTGTTTAAGCTGAGAAAGGCATTAGGTCGGGAACCAAAATGTGATAAATCAAGACATGGGAACGATATATCACAAGTGAAGTGGTAGAGAAACCTAACAGCGGGGTTGATCGGAAGCTTTTTGAAAGGGAAAATGCTTTTCCGCCCGAAAGGAAGTAGATCAACAAAAGAATATTCAGAAGCGCAATGCCACGCCTGAATTGGATCGTGGGGGAAAAAACGTAATCAGGAGAAGGAAATGACGGAATACAGGCATCAACTCAAAGGAAAAAAGATTGCGCGTGGTTCTTCAGCCAATACTAAACGGGGAGGAGGGACACAAGGGGGGGAACGCTCGCAGAGGGAAGCGCTGCCAATGAAAAAAAGCGACGAACTTAGGGCAAGGCTATCATTCAGTGTGTCGTGTAAAAAGTCACTGTTTAAAAAAAAAAGGAGGCACACTGTTCGCTAAGGGTTGGCGGCGCGACGGTCAATGAAAGCATGTTCCAGGGGGGAAAAACTTGGAGGGCGACAGGGGGGGGGGGTCTGGGCATCGGGCTTGGGGTGAGCGACGAAAAGTTTCGGCATCCTGTGGGCATGGTAAAAATTGTCGGCGTCGAAAGCAGGTAAAAAGCCTCCGGGGGTGAAGTGCTTATACCGGGCACAATAAGAAAGAGGTCTCCAACAACAACAAATTAGGTAGAAAAGGGGGGTCTGAGGAACGGGAAGACGTCACCCCCGGCTGTTCGGGGTTCGAGAGGGAGGCCGCAATTGGGATCTGCGGATGAATAATCAGCTGACTCTGTAAGAAGAAGTATGAAAGAGAAGGTCGACACAGAAGAAAAGTGCGACCAGGAACATGCTGACAAGAAAACGTCCGCCGCGGCCAAAATTCAGCGAAAATCAAAGTAGCATCAAAATGCTCTGGGGGCCCAGAGAGAAGACCGTACACAACTTGAAGCCTTGAGTCAGTTTCGTCTGAGGGCACGCTGCAACCGATGCTCGCTCTCCCCTACGACGAGTGAAGCATCACCAATTTGGAAAGATTGCCGAAAAAAATCTCTGGGGGACAGCGTTTGGAGCCAGTTCGGGTCAGGAGAAAATCCGGATCGATCCTCGAAAAACGATGATGTCCAAATCGGAGGGGACATTTTGCGCCACTTCAGAAAATAGCTGGTTCGATGAAAGGGGGAAGGGAAAAGCAGTGAAGAGACAGCGTGCTCTCGATCAAAGGTTTGTTTTTTGGGGGGGGTTTGGGGTGTGTGGGGGGGTGGGGGGTGGGGGGAGTCAGGGAAGGATCCCTTAACTTGGTCGGGATAATCGTCCGAAGGAGGAACGTAAACTTTTGTGTCCCGAAAAAAAACGTTGGGGGGAAAGACAAAAAGGGCCGGAGAAACGGGGGCGCCTGGTCCCCAATCACGGAATTCACCCGTCAAATTCGGGGACTTTCATTGTCCAATCAGGCCGTCCATCGCCCGGATGTGCCAGAGTCAAAAAAAGGGTTTGAGTTCGCCGCTCCTATCCAAATGTCATAATAAGAGGGATAAAGACATACTTCTCGCTGAACAGCCGCCCAATCATACGTAATGAGATGCTTCGAAAAACCCTACGTTCCGAGGAAGGAAGGATCTCCAGGACCTGTTCACAGGCGCCGGATGCAAAGACAAGGGCATCGCAAGCTTTGATCGCCAAGTCACCACTTCCAGTGGACCGGGTCTAAGGAAAAAGAGCAACGAGAAAAGAAAAAGGATCTACGACCAGGTTGCATAGAAAAAGAAGGGGTTTCAGGAAAGGAAGCCCCAGAAGAGCGGAGTACCTCAACTCGTAAAAGAAAACCGGGAAGGGGGGAAAAAGGACTCCAGTCGTGATCTGTGCTCTCGCCGGACCTGCCTGGCCGGCCATTCTGTGTCCCGAAGTCAAAAGGAACAGTCCGAAAGCCGACGCCAACCGGTTCAGTCTCCGAAGCGCGGCCGGCGAGGAAGAAAAAAGCCGCGAAGGGGCGTACCCTCCCGTCAAGGAGAAGAAAAAAGCTTCAGAAAAAGAGCCGTGACCGCAACCCGGCAGAGTCAAAGCGTTGGGACTTCACCGGGATTGCGACCCGGGAAATGGGCTGGCAACTGCAGGGCGCGTCGCTTATAACGGGCCTAGACCTCGAAAAAAAAAAGCCCCACCAGGGGAAGGGAAAGGGGGCCCGTATCTCATCAGATGCACTTTGATTAAGGAATAGAGGGGGTAGACTGGCACTGCCTTGAAGCCTCGCGTGTCCTAGAAATAAGGCACTTAGCCTCCGGAGGGGAAAAAACTCAGGAAGATTTAGGGGGGGAGCGGCCGATCAAGATCCCCTTCACAAATTCAGGTAAACTCTTCAACTTTAGTATTTGAGGAAGACGCAGGATCGAAATAGCACGACAACCGTACCGAAAGGGACTGGAACCTCACGTCGACCCCGGTGCCCTGCGTCTCGGTAGGTACGTCCTCAACGGATGGCAAAAAAAATACGGACCTATTGAAAGGAATCGGAGCTCATAGAAAAAGGCACGTTCGACGCTGCCCATGGCGAGCGAGGGGAAGTTATTGGGGGGAGTTCCGCGGGAATGGGGTCGGATTCCCACACTAACTCCAGCAACCATAACCGGAAAAGGAAACTCCAGGGGAGGATGGGGAAGCAGCGTCACGCAATTTTGCCGGAAAAATCTCTCGGGAGAAAAAAGGTTAAACGCTTGACTTGCGCAAAGAGTCCCTCCCTTTGCCTGCCAGTTGACTGCAGCTCGTGTGTAAGTGGGAGGGGTTAATTTGGAAAGGACAGTCGCGAGAAGAAGGGTGTGGAGAGACTTGGGTCGGGGACGGTACTCTGGACGGGGGTACTATTCAAGGGAATGGTCTGGCATTCGGTAAGTTGAGGAGACTCTTTTGGGAAGGGGGCCGTACGAAAGGTATCGCCGTCAGTATGGCCGGAAGGCACGGGGAAAAGGGGGGCAACTTCAGCGGCGGCAGCTGCGAGATCGCCGGGAGAGGCAATCGCGGGAGAAAGAAAAGATCGAGCAGCGGGCTGAGACGGTGTTGAGGAACGTGAACACCTCTACAATCCTGGGAGAAAAAAAAAAAGTTCGCTGGGAATGACGCCGCAGCGATCTAAAAAACTGACAGGAGAGGGAGGGGGTCGATCCGTCCCCTAAAAGCTTTACCATACAAAAAAAGCCTCCAGACACCAATAGGAAGGTCAAAGAGGAGTATGTAAAAGGTGCTGGCTCAAAAAGAGGCAGCGGACCAACCGAGGGGAAATGGCTGTACGAGGAGCAAATCCGAAGGTTCTGCGAAACTTGACGCTCTACGGCATAACCCGTCTGTTCTGGGGAGAAAAAGGGGCAGTTTCGGCGGAAGGAGAGAAACCTTGCGGCGTGAGGACAGTGCCTCTCGTAATCACGGGTACCGGCATCGGAGGGACACTGGCCAAGTCCTTGACCTCTGACAGCATTGGGACAAAAAAAAAGACTCCGCGAGGAAAGGAAGAAGGATTTCAAGAAGGAAGACGCGGAGTAGGCAGGAGGAGGGGAGCGATGCCATTTTCTCTTAAAGGGAGGCAGGTAGGACGCGGGGGAGAACAAGACCACCGCGTTGCACAAAAATGTCTCGGGGGAAAGAAAGGTCGTCCGGAAAGGCGGCTGACGAGGGGTCGGAGTTCGCAGAATTAGGTCCTCAGGGCAACAAAAAAGGAAAGGGGGAAAAAGAAGCCGGGGAAGTGCGGAGAGTGTCCAGCCAGTACTAACATAAAAAAAACGCCGATCAGCTGGCGCGAGCGAGGGCGGCCATGCTCATGGGGTGAAGTGACCGGGAGTGCCAAAGAGAAAATCTATTAACGAGAGAAGGCTGAACAAGGAAGAACGGTGATGGCCATCTCTCAAGCGTAGTCCTCGCTAAAAAAATCTTCGTCTTTTTCGTCCAAAGGCACGTCATCTCAACGCTCAGAAAGAAGGAATTCCGAGGAGGGACCAGTAGCAGGAAAAAGAGAAGATGAAGGGTCGGCGGATGAAAAGCGGGAACGACACCAACCGCGCTGCCACTTTCGTAAAATATGCCCTGGCAGCCCTGCCGGCCAAAACATTCGCAAGCGGCGTGGAAAAAGGGGAGACCGTCATACGGGGCAGGAAAGGGGAAGGCATGTAGGAGAAAAAGGAGGAGGGAGGAAAGAGAGAAACAATCAATCACTTGCAGTGAAAAAACGAGGACGGTCAGGGGGACGTCAACCCGTCTCATTGGCATGTGGGAAGACGATTCGGGGAAAATAAACGTGGGGCAAGCGCTGGGGGTTGCGTGCTCGTGCGGGCATCGCCGACCGGACTCAGACTTTTCGTCGGAAGAGAGTGTCTCCTCCAGAAGGAATGAGGAGAGAAGGTCCTCGAGGATGAAAAGACTAGCTGACGGAAGGTACTACGACGACTACGAGGGGAGCGTATTCGACAGGAGGAAGAGATCTTGACCATAACGGACAACTTCCTTGTCAGCCAGGAGAGTTTCAGAGGAACTGCTCCTTCGGCAGCAACCCCGTCCAGTCCATGCATGCGCTCCAGCTCTCAGAAAAGGAGCTAAGGGGGGAGAAGAAGCCTAACGCGAAACCCCGGCCCGCTGGTAGCGGAACTATGGAAAAGTGCGCTTGAAAGGGGAGGCACTCAAGGGTGGGAGGGCGAAGATTCCGAAGCTAAAAAAGGGAAAGGGAGAAGCTAACCTGATGGAAAGGTCGGGGCACCTCAGGGGTCCTGTCTGGTTCCTAGCCCTCAACCTACCTTCCCGGTAAACTCAAATTTCAGCTCCAAAAACCTCCGAAGAAAGAAAGAGGAAGTTTTCAAAAGGAAAGGCAAGAAATCAGAAGGGTCATTCATGACCCGTCCGCGGAGGAGGCGACGCGAATCCCTGATGGGATAGAAGTGACTGGTCCCTAATGAAAACACATATCATTTAAAAAGAGAGGGAAGAAGAAAAACTCCTCAAGTGCGATCCGCCGAAGACGGAACTTAAAAGTCCAGAAAAAGAGTCCGTGGGGAAGGGATCCTGGAATAACCCGTCGCGTAACCTCGAGCCCATGAGCCCTTCCGAGGTAAGCAGTTCCACCTCGTTCCGCCCGGCGGCCAACAGCGCAAGAACCTCTTTCCATTGGGCATCAAATGCACGTAAAACCCGAGGGGCCAGGCTTAGGGGAGGGAGCGAGCGGGAAGGGTCAAGCTTTACAGGGGGGCGGATCGACCAGGTCGATAAGGCAGTCTAGATCAAGGCTGACAAAAAAGGGCCCCAAAGAGCCGAAGAAAGGAAGTCGTAGAACCGGGCCCCAGTGGAGAGGGAAAAGGACAACATCAACAATTCGAAAGAGGGCAGCCAAGAAAGAAATATTCTCGCTGCTCATGGCCCGCTGTCCCGAGATCTCGCAGCTGAAAAAATGGGACTGGATGAAGGGTGGGGGCTCAGTGTCTAACACCGGACCAGGACGGCGATGAACTACGCGTACTGCCAAATTAAGAACCGTCCATCTGGTCAACACCGAGGAAAACCCGAAAAAACTTCCCACCGGTCAAGTCCTTATAACTAAAAGGAACAACACAGGATAGGAGGAGCCGCCCGAAGTCGAAAAAAAAACCGCTCACACTAAAACATCCTCCCCTGGAAAGCCAGTCAACCGGGACGGAAACGGAGAGAGGTTGGAAAGAGGAGGTAAACCCTTGTAGGGGAGCCCGCGAGATTTTACGAATTGCGTGAAGCTGGAGAACCTGGCGGGAGGAGAGGAGGAATCCTGGGGGAGGAAATCGTGTGTCAGAAGCGCCCAACCTCAAGACCGGGACAATAACGTCGTCAAAAAGGAATTCGAGCGGGTGGGCAAAGCTGCGAACGTAACGTGTTCCGCAGCCCTGATGAAAACGACGTTCATAGTCTAAGAGCCGGCGGGAGGGGAGGGGAGACCAGAAGCCGGGCACGGGTTAGACGGGCGGGTAAATAACGAGGGGATGAACCGAAAAGTCGGAAAAGAAGACGCCGGCGGAGGCCGATGTATCCGACAGAAAGAAAGGTCCTCCTACCCGAGTTTGCCAGGACTGCTGGTAAAGAAAAAGGAAAGAAGACCACGTGACGTCGTAATTCTTCGAAAGCGGATAGGCCGAGTCCTCCGTCTTGTACATCATTCAGCTAGGCGCACGGAAAAAAAAAAGCGTCTCTATTAGAAAAAAAGATCTCTGAGTGGGTCTGGCCCTTTAACAGAATGGTGTGGTCGTCTGAGCGGTCGTCAGGCAACGACACGAGACAGCTACTCTACGTCACAAAAAGGGAAGGCCAATAATGAGGCAAGAACGTGTGACCACACTATTTTTGAAGCAGGGTGGTAGCAGCGGGCCTTTAACGTTGAATGAAGAGGGGAAGCTTCACTCGAACTCGAAGAAGGGTTAGCCTTACGGGATGACGCGGCCGCCGCACGCTTGTCGTAAAAACCTTTTTATCGGACGGTTGAAAAACGGGGGACAGGAAATGGCCCCGAATTCTCAGCTCGTTTCCCCGAATTGCAGTCCACCGAAGCAGTACGGCGCGACAAACTAATCACTGACAGGGGTTCCTGAAAAAAGTGAATGAAAGCGGGGAGGGGTGCCGAGAAGAGAATGGGTCAGGTTTGGCTCTGTTTTCTCTGCAACGTCGTAGAGGACCGGAGAAGTCTAAGGGGGAGAGTTAAGGGGCCAAACCGGGCACAGCCGGGAAAGGCAAGTGGCTTCGGCGATCAAAAAAGCGTCGATGAATTACCGCGGTCCTCCAATAAAAAGGGGGACTGGAAGAAAAACCGCGGACGCGGGACGAGTCGTGAAGAATGCAAGCGCAGCATTAACGTATGACACCGCTCTTCAGGTGATTGTTATGAGGCTTATAAGGAGGGAGGAAGAAAGGGAGAGATAGAGAGTGCGAAGAAAAAATGGGGGTATCCGTTTGACGATGAACCCTGAGAGTAAGCCTCGATTAGGGGAAAATAAGGGGGGGGTAAAGGAATATTGGTAGGTTGGTGACCAGGAAGAACCGGTCGCAGGAAGGGAAGCGGGAATACCCGGGGGATTGCGGGAACCACAATGACGAGAGCCTTTGATACGATATGAAAAAAAAATGAGTGGGAGCTTGAACCTGAAAGGCGGTGATCGAGCAGCTGGGGGGCGAAGGACACTTTTCTCCCGCCAATTGGGAAGATCAAAATCACTTCTGAGGAGGGAAGCCGGAACGCAGGAAGGGGGAACGAATCGTTTGGGGCAAGAGGAGCCACGCTGTCGAGAGGCATCAACGGGAAAAGATATTGAGGAAGACCGTGGGGAAGGCCAAGAACTGAAACGTGGGAGGCACGAACAGGGGAGCGCGCGCAGACTTGTGATATCGCTTCAAAAAAACTGATAATATGCAAATGAGAGAGGGGTTTTCGGGGGTCTGATCTCCTGGGGAAACAGACGAAGAGTGATTCAGCTTCGTGTAGGGAGTTTGGAGGGGGGCGCTTTCGGACGGGCAGCCATGTGCCAGTTGCGGTTCGATGTGGCGACAGTTTGGGATGGGCATCGTTGGACTTAAGAGCGCGGGCTTCAAAGGGAATTATTGGGAAAAAAATTGCGGCCAAAAAAGAGCAAACTAAAAAATAGCCGCCGGTGTGGACTGTTCTATCAACGACACAAGGAAGAAAGAGAACAAAAAAAAGGAGGACAGGGGAAAGATGCTTTCTGGGAAGTTGTGCGACGGGGAGCACCGTTCAACCCTTCGTGCTCAAGGTGGGGGGGGGGAGTTGAGGGGGATCAAGGTGGGTCGAATCGCCAGGATGCAGAGAATAAAGCGCTAGTCCGCTCCAGCACTATGCCAAAAAAACTTTCTCCAGCGACGCGACCAAGGAACATGCTGAAAATCCCGTCCGCCCGCGAAGGCCAACCATTCGCGGAAAAAAAAGCGCATCACAGGTGACTCGTGTTTTACCAACAGAGAAAGACACCGAAAAAGGGGGTAATCCGGGGGGAGTCGATGAAAGTGGCAGAGCGGCCGTCTGCGCCGCTCCCCAAAAGACTAGTGCAGAAGCACACGTTCCGTTCGGGGATTGACAGCAAAAAGTCTGCGCCGCAAGTCGGGGGGGAAAAAAGGTCGTGGAAGGGAGTCCGTCTGCGGCCCAATAAGTTCCGGATCGAATCCGAACACAAATATGATGTGAAACAATTCCTGCGGGTAACGAGTGCGCCACTTCTCCAGATGCGTTCTTGTTTATCTGATGAAGCTGAAAAAAGAGAAAACATCGTGCAGCGAACCGCTTCGTACAGGTTCAGATTCACTTGTGTGCCGATATAAAGGCCGGATCGTCCCACAGGGGGTAACGACCTCAGAACGATTATTCCAAGCTTCAAAAACCGTCGACCGGGTGAAAAGAAAGGTCAACCCAATAAAGAAAAATAGGACAAAAAGGCACCTAGTTTCTTAAGATTCCAGAATCCTTAGACACGCCGGTCTGTGCCAGGTCAAACGATAACCAATTTGGGGGAGGTCGCAACGAAGAGAGAAATTTCAGAAGAAGGAACGCCGAAACTTCTCGGACAATCACCGCCAAAAGAATCATACTTACTGGAGTTCGCAAGGTCAACTGAGGAAGAGCGAAAAAAGAAGAAATCCTCGTAAGATGCTATCTCCAGGAAAGGGGTCACCTGCGAACGGGCAAGTGTCAGAGAAGCGCTTTGGGATCCGCCTAAGTATAAAAGACCCTGGAAGTGGAGGGCCCTTTCTCTGGACACTCATTAAAACAGCCTTCCTCTCGAAACCGGGCGAAGAAAAATATGTTTCAGGTCAATACCTTACCCAAGGAGCTCTAGGCCCAAAACCGCCGACCCGCGGTCATTGGCGTGAAGGGAACCAAAAGGCCTCATTCCGTGATTGGAAAGAGCGTAAGGGGGGAAGCATTCCGGTGGCCGGGCAAGGCGGTGGCCCGGCGAGAACAGACAGGGGCCAGGTCCTCCCGTAAGGAGCCTCCACCTTGTAGGCACTCTCTCCAGGGGGAATCAGACAAGAGGCCCCGTCTCCCGTAGGGGAGCGTGCCGCGGCCGAGACCGGCACCGGAACTTCTCGAACTCCCACCTCTTTAAAATAGTGTCCCTGCACTGCTTATCAAACTTCATTGTAAATGGAGAGCTTTGCGCGGGAGAGAAAGACGTTCCTCGTGTAAGGTGGAGAGGGAAGCGGGCCCTCGAAGACCCCACCTGAGGGGGGGGGGGGGTTTTTTTTCGGGATTGCCATCCCTTACTCAAAAAAAAAAAAGGGAGGCATCTACGGGAGAGCCGGCCAGACTAGAGTGCCTGATGAGGACAAGCACGTATTCCGACGCGTGCTCCAAAGCAGTGACACGAAGGTGTATTATGCGGAACGCAGTCAAGAAAAGGAAAGAGTTCAGCGGCGGACTCGGCACGGGATACATCTGGGGGTCGACCGCCGGTAATGAAAAAAAAAACAACCGTCCGGGACTCCCCTCCGAGGTACCCGCGTCAAACACCGGCCCGAGTGGTCGGGATACGTCCAGAAAACCGAAGGGGATAATCGCCTACGAAGCAGAGGACGGGCGGGCTCGGCGCCTGAAAAATCTACACTTCAGCCAGCGCTGCACCGGGCGCGAGCGCCGCGACGTAAGTGGATTTCGTCGCTGACTGGTGGAGAGTTATGAAAACGAAAGCGGACCGACACAAGGAAGACCGCGACAAGCACGCAAAGGAGGATCAGAAGCGTCAAAAAAGTGCCGTACTCACTCTCGCAAAAGGAAAAGGTTAAACGCTTGGAATGCCAAACGAGCGGCCTCTCCGTTCCGGCCAGGGGAGTGAAGGGGAAGGGAGGGGGGGGAAAAAAAGGGGTGAATTGAAGGGAGGAAGGCCGCGATCCGCACGGGTTGCAAGGAGGACTGGTCGTGCTAAAGACTCGGGACGGGGAATAGGTGCAGGGCTCTTTTAAAGGAAAGGTGGATAAAGAGAATGGTTTCAGGGGCAGTACGCTTCATCGCCTGTGTCGGTCCCCGGTTCGCGGCGTGAACATCGCGGAAACAAGCTTCGTTTGAAGGGCAAGATCTCACTGAAGAGGGGGGAGCAGAAAAAGGATCGAGCAGAGGCTGCGCTCGACCGGGGAGGTGGACGTGACACTCACGGCCGGTGGAAAGACAGGCACTTGATCTGCGAGGGAGTGAGTGAATCTTACGCCGGGAAAGAGAAGGACCGGTCAGAGGAAAGATTCCGGCCACCCGGTAAAAAAGGCTTGAACATGCCAGAGTCCCTCAAAGAAGAAAAGGCACCTCAGGTGACAGAGGAGGGCAGGCGTGTGGCTGTGCGCGAAGGGAGGCCCCGATGGGAAAAAGGGGGGCTCGGCCTGGCTAGAAGGAGGCGAAAAAGGACCCTTCGGATACGGCATAACCGGCGGGGAAGTGATGTCCGGTCAGTTTCGGGTCGCGGCGGAAAGCCTACACCTGGAAGGAGCCGAGAGGAGGATACCGGCATAGGAGTGTTCCTCGGCCAAGTCCAAGAGCTAGCAAGAAGGCTTCTGGCTTCCCGGCCTCCTCGACGGGTCAGCCGAAGAAGTTAAAGAATGACTCGTCAAACTTAGGAGGGGACAGGTCGGAGGCCTGTTATCAAGGAGGGAAAACCGTTAGGAGAAAAGGGGTAGGTCGAGACCTCCAGGAAACGCGTGCCCCGCGGAGGCAGTTCGCCTGAAAGAAGTTCGTTCTCAGCTGTACTATGATCGGAGGGAGGTCACATCCCTTGGAAAATTTCAGAAAAGAACATGCTCAAGAGGACCGCGACCGGTGCCGGGTAGGGACGTCGTCCCGTGTAAAAAGGACTCCATTAGCTCAAGAGAATCTTTCTCTGCGCTGGGAGGCCATCGCAGTAGGACCGGGAGGGGAGGAGCACGTCCAGAGGGAGAAAAGGAGAATTAGGCTGACAAGGAAGTTGCTAAAACGGTGATGTCCGCTCGCCGACGGGGTAGTCTCGCCCAGGAAGGATGTCTTTTTCGTATGCAAACATGGAAAGCTAGAAAGCGCTGCGCGGACTGTGCTCCGAAGAGCGTGATGGACTGAAAGGGCAATTTCCAGCTCAAAAGTATGAGAACCAAGGCGATGACCCTCTCCGAAGGCACCGCCACTGCCACGCCCCACGTTCGGGGGAAAAGAATATTCCCTGGGAGCAATGCCGGGCACCATTCGCCAAAGCGGCGTGGAAACGTCACTCTTTAAGGGATCATGG
>Ga0179593_1603699_pt1 | contig 26918 bp, 28 predicted proteins | sample CZODoug2_1_08_16_FD_185931 | JGI IMG/M metagenome (GOLD analysis project Ga0179593, IMG submission 185931) | Vadose zone soil fungal communities from Angelo Coast Range Reserve, California, USA - CZODoug2_1_08_16fungal (PacBio error correction) | ecosystem: Environmental > Terrestrial > Soil >...
ACTAGTCGACTTGGGAAAACAATGATTCCTTTCAAAAGGAAGGGCCGCTATGCGGATAAATTCAGTTGGGGGAATTGTCCGAAGCGTAGGAAAAAGGAAAACTTACTGGAAGTCAACCGCGGACTTGAAGAAAAGCGTCTCCGGACTGAGTCGCTCGAATCTGAAAGTGGGAAGAGGAACTCTGACGAGCCAAACACGGTGCTGCCTGTCAGCCACCGACATGGGCAGGAGACTAGCCCAAGGGAGGTCTCGTGAACAGTCAGTGCGGAAGAAGAGGTGAAAAAAGGTGGACGCGAAAAGGAAAAAATGCGAGCGGCTCCGACGCTTTAAGACTCTAACACTGAATGAGAAGGAGAGGAAAGAAGTCAGCGTCAAAAGTCGCGCGATACTGCCGAAGGATGTACTCTAAGACACGTGGCCACAGCCTTATGAGGAATGGACGAGCACAGCGCTTCTCAGGGGGGAAGAGGCCAGGGACAGTTCGGGTGCCATTAAGAGGTTAGTGGGGGGGACAGGAAGCAAATTCGATAAACGATGCGAATTAGGCAGAACTATATTACTCATCCAATTTGAAAAAACGCATAATTGACTCAGGACGAGGGAAGGACTGCGAAGGGAAACGGGGGAAAGCGAAACCAGACTGCCGAAATTTATGCGCTCGTGTGAAGAAAAGGGGACAAGACGGGGCGAAGGGCTCTGTTACATCGAGATCGTTTCGGTCTTGGAAAAAGGAATTCCGTTCGATCCTTCACCCTCCGCGGGGGTGGGGCAAAAGCTCAAGGAAGGGAGTCTCGTAGAGGAAAAAAAAAAAAAGGAGAGACTCGGTCAGAGACATAGAAGCAGAGCAGTCAACTGCAGCCGGACATCTCCGAAAAAAAAGAGAAGATCTTCAATTCAGGAAGAAAGGCGGACCTTCGCTAACGTCGTGCGGGAAAAAAAAATTAAAAGGGAGAGAGGGAAAGGGCCATGGGCAAGGAGGGGAAAGCGCAGGGGCCAGAAAGTGAGGAGAGGGGACTCAACGAACACGTCCCGAGATATGGAAAGGGAGCAAGGTCACCTGGCAGAGATGGGATGTTCGCACTGCCATGCAGTTCAGTTAAGGGGGGGAGAGGGGAGTGAAAGAACAGATGGGTCTAGGCCGGCCTGCGAGCAGGGGAAGAGGGTCTTACGACAGGAAGAGACCAATATCGTGACTAGAAGAAAGGGTGGGCTCTCAGGACATGCAAAAACGGAACGGCCGGGAAGATAAGATCTAACAGGCCGTGGCGGTGCCTTGATGAAAAAAAGAGGGAGGGCATATGGATCGAAAGGAGCCAAGTTTGTCCTTCTGTGAAAGGATCTACTAAGCGGCCTTGAAAGGGAGATGACCAAAGGATCAGGATCAGCAGGAGTCTCAGAAGACGGGCCGACTGCCTAGACAGAGGCAGGTTGTCCTACGCAAAATACCGTATGTGCAGAGAGAAATGTAGTTCGGCGTCTGAAGAGAACCCCCGCAGCGAAGAAAGAAAAGGATCAACTGACGCAAGAGGGTGTCTCGCCTAAGGCTATCTGGGCACCTAGGACGCGAGGCGTGACGACGCGCTGGGTCTGCACAGGGGGGGGGGTTAATTCTCCATGGTGACAGCAGAGTGGCCAAAAATTACGCACTCTTGGTCGAGTAACAGGGCAGTGTACTCGGCTGTCTCATAGTTGCGGGATCAGTGGGCGAAAAAAAGAGGGGGGGAAAGTCCTGAAGCTGAGTGCACGCCCAAAGAAGGGGGGGGGAACCTCAGATGTCCGGACCACGAGTTTTAATATGGTGAGTCTTATTGGGAAGACTGGACAAACAAAGAAACACCCGATTATGAAGGGGAAAAAAAGCATCGAACATGACCTACGGCCGTTTTGGGGGAAAAAAGAGGCTAAAAAATCGATGCCGCGTACTGGAAGGAGGTATGGGTGCAAGCTACGGGGATCAACCCAAATAGATGCGAGATGGTGATTGTGTTTTTCTGGATGAAAGAACTCCGCGAAAGGTCTTGTCAACCCACGGGAAAAGGACTAATGTTCAACGGACTTATATTTATTCATATTAAAAAAAAAAAAACAGGTCATCCAAAGGGGGTATCTGGTTCATCAGGCAGCGGGTGCAAAAAGAGAAAGTGTTTTCAAAAGGGTAAATGCCGCCTGACCATCGGGAAGAGACTGCTGTGGGGAGAGAGTGACGTCGCGAAAAGAAATAGGACGGGGTCCGGAGCGAACAGGAGACTCAAAGACAAAGAGTTGTGTTTCTTGGAAGGGAAAAAAAGGACGCAAAATTTATGCTGTCGGAGAGAGATTCCCACTTGGGGGTCACCGTGGAAACCATCACCAGAACAAAAACAAGGGGGGACGGATCTTCTTAAAAAGAAAGTACTTTTACAAACGGCGGACCTCTAAAAATGGGGAAAAAAAGAGAACAGACTTGGAACGCCACCAGGTCGGGACTGGTCTGAAGAGTGATTGGCATTCTTCCACCCCCCCCTGGAAAAGAAATCCAGATAGTATCGCCCTGGAATGAACTCGTGGCATAGAGAAGAGGGAAACACGAACAATATATTACACGGTCCAACAGGAAACGGGGGGGAGGAAAGTGGAGGAGAAGTCAACGGACCTAGGGAGGTCTCGTCCTGGCAAAAGACATGACATAAGAGGTAAAGAAAGATAACGGATCGGAGGTCCAAAGTGGTAATGATGGAATTTTAATATGATTCGCGGGAAGGGAAGTTGGACAGGTGTTTCAAGGGAAAGGGAATGGGGGGTGTTTGTTTTTAGTCGTTAAAGGGGAGAAGGGTCCATTTGGAAAGGGCATCTGAACTCGCAGACGAGAGAAAATAGGAAGGGAAGAAATCAAAGTCTTACGCCGATACGTCAGTTTGGAGTGGGGGTGGAGCATCAGCCTCCCACCCCCACCCACCCCACAACACCCACCGCAACTCCACTCCAGGGAACGCGAGCCTTCAGGAGACAGACTTGCTTCTAGGACCGCAAGTTAGAGATAGAAACAAACGGATGAGGAGAAAAGGGAGCCGTTACAGGGGAAGCAATTGGCTGATAAAAAAGGAGCGAACAGAAGGGCGTCGCGGTGGATCCTAGCGGGGGGAGGGGGCAGCTTTCTGCTCGAAAAAGCCACCAGCCAAATCGAGAGCCGTCATACGACCGTGGGAAAGGGGTTACGATCTATTCCCGGATATGGAAAAGAGGGGCGAAGCAGCGCTTAAAGAAAGAAAACGCAGATGCCGAGATAAAAAAACAACACCAAATGAAGGTGAAACAAGAGACGCTCGCATGGAAAACGAATTCGCGCGCAGGTTGGTAAGAGGAATGAAGGACCGGGGGACTAACCGTCCCGCGGCTGTTGGAGGTTGAAGAAGCAGAAGAGAGGGGCACGTGAATTTCGATTGGAAAGGAGGGAGGAAGGCCTGTCGGACCGGGAAGGGAGGTAGGGTGTTCAGTACTGAAAAAAAGAGGGAGTCCAGGGCGGGGAATCGGATGGCTTCGGGGATGAAAACGTCCGGTTGGTTGACGAAAGGAACCAAGCAGGACAGGGAGACTACCAAAGACTCTCCACACGGGTCTTCGTTTTGCAATGACCCGTGACCGGGGATTATGACCATAGGGGACTGACGGAGTGTGAATACGTCCTCACTTGGTTCGGGGAACGAATGAAAAACCCACCAGGCAATGGGCCGTTCTTTGCCAAAATTGCCTGAGGGCGGGTCCAATCGTTTGCGGACTCTCACTTGTGAAGCAGCCAGACGAGGAACTTGCGTGGCAAAAAAGTCGCCGACATGAAAAACCATGTGGACGGCATCATAAATCGGCGCCTCAATCTCAAAAAGCCGGGGGTAAACAGCAGCTTGTGAGTGTGTGGATGGTGAGGGGTTATTGCTCTTTCCCGGTTAAGGCCGGGAAACGGACACTCAACAGGGACTTTACCAGAATCGGGGATGCAGAAAGGGACAGAACTGGAAAAATTGGCATCAAAAGGGGGGGGGAAAACGAAGGGTTCTTCGCCCAGGTTCAGAGGGGGGGGGGAGGGGGACCGGCTGGACCTGTAGCGGTAGGGGGGATTCCCCCCATTCAATCCCTCCCGAAACCAAGAGATAAAATCGCCTTACGTGGCAGAGAGGCCGGCAGGTGTTATTATCGGGACAGTCTAACAACGAAATCCGAAACGGATTCCGTAGCTGAAATCTATTCTTAGAGGAAGAGGCGAAAAAGAGGAGGCGTACATTAGAGTTTGCACAGCAAGGGTGTCCAGGTCCTGTGTGGTGTCCAGTCTGGCCAACTGAAAAGATTAAATAGGTCGCCCCCGCTTTTGGTCTGGAAAAAGGTCCTCGTACATGAATGCGGGGCGGCAAGAAGCGCGAGCAAACAAGAAAAACAAAAAGAAAAGAAAAACTGACCGCACGTGTTCGTGGACACAGCGGGACCGCGGTCGGAAAGGGAGGAGCGGAAAGAGGAGGCAATTCCCCGGAAACAAGAGGACGCAGCCCAGCGGAGGAAGGGGCCGAAACCTGATCATGGGGGGGTGCCTGTTCAGGAAAGCCGAAAATAGGAAGTAGCAAGTGAACGGAAAGGTCATCAGGATGTCTGCGTTGGTGTGGCCGTCAGCAGCACGCCGACACCTGCCATTCAGATCGGCGCAAAGGGACGTGCGTGAAAAAACTGAGTCGCCCTGTCTTGGGAATAGGTCAACCTTTTCGTCGGTAGGGGTGCTAGAAAGATGACCTTTTTCTACCCTCAAAATAGGGGGGAGGAAAAGGTAGGCTTCTACAGGTTAGGAAGCACGAGGACCCCGGCGGAACAAAAATAATCTCAACACTTTTGATCCAAAGGAAAAAGAAAGGAGGAGCTAGCCGGGGTAGAGGAACTTGCCGGCGGGGGGACAGCGGGAGTCAAAAAAAAGGACCAAGGTGGTGAAAGATAGGATGTATAGAGCCACCGGTATCACCTATTTAGCCGCAAAAGAGTACAGTGCACGTGGTACAGGGGGGGGGGCGGGGCGAGTTTTCACGTCAGAAAGACTTGAGGAGAACGCGGAAGGAGTGGTGATGTTTAACTCCGCTGCGAATGCAAAAAAGAAAGGAAGAGGGAAGCAGTGTTCAGGTGGGATGCCAAAGACGTTAGTAGGCTGCCTGTGACCTTGGGAGGGGAAAAAGGGGACCTTGTGAAAAGGAACGCGGAAGCTTTGCGACGGTCGACGACAGAAACCCTCGGAGAAATCCGATCGAGGGGAAGTACATGGGGGGCAAAACTCGTCCTTTACTAAATAAGGGGGGGGGGGCCAGGGGGGGGTCGGTCGGGAGCTGTCCGGCTGAAGGCTGGGGAAGGGGGAGGAGAGTCTCGCTGACCTTAGCCGAAAAAAGGGAGGGGGGGGAGCACCAAAAAAGGGGTTTTTTTGAAGGAGAGAGCAACACGTGCCCCAGTCTTGGCAAAGACAAACCGAGGAAAAGGGTGACAATGGCAAACTTGCCCGGGAGAACGGGAGGACCCGGTCTAATAAAGGAAAAGAGTCTCGCTGTAGGGAAAGGACGAGCCTTCGAAAAGCACGGGAGACAGTGCTTCAAAGAGAGAGAAGAAGCGGGGGGTAGGTACTGCCGCGTAGGGGCCAGCCAAGTGAAGGATTAGAGGGATGAACCGTCAACCCTAAAAAAAAGGGGGGAGGGACGGAATTCAAAATGCCATGACGGATTAGGATATGGGAAAAGTAGAAAATGCAGAAATTTATCAAAAAGAGTAAGAAAAAAAAAGGGGGGAAAAACATAACCGTGACTGAAGGCATAAGACACTTCGGCCCTGAAAGAAATCTAAGCCATCTAATCTCGTCGGCGGTCATTAACGTTGAGGACGCGCGGCGTGTTGGGCCACGTGCGAGAGAGGGAAAGGGGAGGGTCTACTCAGAGCGGGGACGCCCGGGGGAATTAGGGAGGAGGAGCAAACGGAGGTGAGGGGGAAAAAAAAGATATCGTCCGGGGGGGACCGCAAACGTCGCCGCTGTCGAGTCACTGGCCAACTAAAAGCACGTAAGCCGACGATTGCTGGAGGGGGAAGGGATAAGTGCAAAAAGGTCTGGCTGCAAAAGCACGGGAGGAGGAGGGAATTCAGTCACTCGAAATAAACTAGTGGAAAGGAAAAACTGCCCGACATAACATCCAAAGCAGATGTGACCGCCAGCCAATGGGGAGACGGTTACAAAGCAGAAATTCCCGGGCGCCAGAAATAAAAATCGCCGAGGATGTGCTCGGCATCCCGTCTCGCAAAAAAGGGAGACTTAGAGATTAACTAGAGAGAAGTCCGACATGTTCTCCAGGTCCAGAATTACGTGGAAAGAAGGGGCAATCTTCGTCAACCCGTAAAACGGTGGAAAAGAAAAAGCTGAGGCCCGGTTCAGTCGCTCGTACTGAAAAAGCCTCAGAAACAGCTAAGCTCGAAGAGCCCAGCCAAAAAGACAGGCCATACAGGACTACACCGCGGAAGGAAAGCAATGAAAAAGGCCCGAATGGGTGTGCGGCTTGGAAAGCTCGATCGTTCGTACACCAAAAAAAAGGCCAGGGGAAGCGCAAACTGTGCCGGGGAAACGTATGGACAGGCGCAGAAGGGCGGACCCCCCGCCTACTTGTCATGTGGGGACGGGGGCAAATCGCGTCAGAGGGAGACCTGGGCACGAAGGAGGGACACTGGCCAAATCAGAGTTGAGACGAGAAGGGGGGGAAGGAAATAAGAGTTCTGAAAACCGCAAACATGTACAGAGGGGACTGGAAAAGGCGAGCCGAACGGCTGGTCCACGGGACAGGGCGGCGCGATACCTAAAAAAAAACACGGTCCGCGCGACCATCTTAGGAAGCACGCCAAGTTGAGCTAAAAAAAGAAAACGAGACGACCCTGGAGTGCCGTTGTGAAAAAGAGGGGACGATAAGACCTGGGCAGAAAGAAGGGATCTTGGAAGGCCTCGTCGTACGCTTTCCTACCAGGGAAGAGACCCGATCGTGATAAACAAAGGAGTCACAAGTACAGAGTTCTCGGAAAAAAAGGTGAACTGCCCTCAACAGGGGCGCCGCCGCTGTGGGTGTCACAATCGGGAAGATTCAAATTGATCGGGGACACGGAAGGTGGACGCGGGCCGTAACCAATCGAAGCTCGAAAACATGTGAGGAAACGAAAGCCTTCATATTTTTCAAGAGACTGCGATAATTGAACAGACAGGAGCATTATGCGATGGCTGGTCCAGGGGGGGGGGGCTTAAGGTGCAGCGGGTGCGAATTCCTCCGGGGTCCTATTTCCCAAGGTCCGGGGAGAAAAAGGGGCGAACAGCGGAATGTCTTCGTCGCGGAACGAAAAAAGTTGCGGTATTCTCATAGGGTGGTGCCCCGCGAAGGGGGGATAACCCGCAGAACGGACATGGTCCGAAAAAAGAGGTACGGACCGAAAGGGGGGAGGAGACCTATCATTAACGTATAGCGGATTTCCAGCAGGAACCCAACATACTGGAAAAAGAGTGCTGAAAACCGAAAAAGGGAACTACGGATCAGGGAAAACTATTTCTTAGAAAGAAAACTTCGTCAGCTTAAATATGAAGGAAAGAACGGGGCGACGCTGGACAGGAACAGACGGTCACGTCCGATCGGCAGTTAGGGAATCGGGATGGCGGGCTGGGGCACGCAACCTAAACGCTGGTCAACTAAGAAAATGTCGGAATACCTTGAGAGAGCGGGATGCCCGCCAAAGGCCTGAAAGTCCAGGACACCGTCCGCTAAAACGGGTGTCAAGTGCCTCGTTAGCTGGAGGGGCGGTTCAAACAAAAATCACAAACGCGGGGTCAAAGGAATGGAAGAAATTTGGTGTAAGCGCAATACCGACCTGAAATCAAGAAAGGAAGGGTCGGTGGCCAGGACGTGAGACTTCTGCGATAGAGGTGACGGCTGACTCAGGAACACCAGGTTCAGGTCGGGCTCTGGTGAAAAGATCGCAATTGGATCAGGTTTTTCTTGCTACGGCTACCGGGGCCGCAAACGAACACCGAAAAGTCAAGGGAAAGAGCGAACTATCTGCGGACCAGAACTTGGGGTCACGCTGTGTCCCATAAAATCACCTACCAAAGACGATACTGCTCGCAAAAAGAAGTAACGCTCATATCCTCTCAAAGGACCGGGGGAGAAGGGCAAACAAAGAAGACAAACGGTCTGTTACAGGGGGGGAAGGAGGCGTCTTTTTTCGAGGGGTCGGAAAAGGGGCTGGACAGAGGAAAAAGTCGTACACCCAAACGCGAAGGGAAAAGACAACCAACTTAAAGAACAAGACGGGAATGACGCGATGGAGGCAATGTCGAGAAAGGCCACGGTCCCGACAGTGAAAGGAAATCGAAGTCACGTGCCGATTAGAGCGGCAGGGAAACATAAAAGCCGCGGGGCGGGAAAAATCGACTACTGATCTGGGTCGCAATAGGCGGCCCAGTGTCCGCTGGAAGGGGGAGATGAGCGATGCCGAAAAGGAGTAGGCGGTCTTGGGACAGGGCCTCATTTTGCGGTGCTTGTTTTTGGCCGGCTAGAGAGTGAGGATGGCATCGGGGGAACGGCGCTGATAGAGCAATATCGGACTGGAGCTAAGGAAAGATGAAGAGGAGTTTGGTGTGGGCAGCACCTGCGCAACTCCAAAAAAGAAAGGAGTTGCGGATCCAAGACTGCAAACCGGGCCTTGCGGAAGATGCACGCATGAGGAGGAGGAAATCAAGTTCAGGGTCATAGCTCATCAAAAAAAATTAGGGAGAAACCCACTTTTGAAAAAGGGGAGCGGCGTGCATTCGCGCACACCAGAAGGTAATCAGCAAACTGGATGGGTGGAGGGTCGCGGAGATGCTGGCAACAAAAAGCCACGAACGAACCTACGGCTAACGCTCGTGCCTTGTAGAAAGGAAGAAGGACGCACCTCAAACGTCTTCGATTGGCATACGCATATGCCGAAACCAAAAACGAAAACCAAACCCGGGGAGGGACCAATACCAAAAAAGGGAAGGATCGCCATATCTTCAAAGCAAGCGGGGGAAGCCGTCTGCGCAGAAGATCAGTATCGTAGGCTACAACGTCAAGCCGGCTGTGCTCGGGAGAAGAGGAGAAAGTGCACGTGACTGCGATGGAGGGACTGCAAGAAGGTCACTTTCTGGACCGGGAAACGGGGGGGGTTCCCGACATTTATATAGCCGTCGGCGGGGGGGGCTAAAAAATTCACGAAAGGTCGGTTGAAGACTGCATTTCCCGCACGCCTGAACAAAAAAAAGAAATTGTTAAGAGACACAGACAGGTCGTAGGTGGAGTTTGCAAGGTCAAAGACATTAGGGAAAGAGACAGGGACTGCGGTGCCTATCATATCTCCGGGGGTCGCCTGTTGACACAGACCCAAAGGCACTGGTCAAAAGAGCGTTCGAGACGAAAAGGGGCGGGGGGTTGAAGCGTTTTGAAGGCCAGGCGAAAAGAAGGCACCCAACTACGAAGGGGGGACTCGCAACACTTGGCGCCCTACCACCCGTTGGAAGGAAGGAAAAAGTATCGGAGCCTTCAAAAGCCGGAAAACGCAGCAGCTTTGGCACATGGGGGGAAGGTAGGCTAATTAGGAGGGGGGAGGGTGAAAACGGGCTTCTAGAGGGTCACCGCGACGAGGACCTCTCAAACGGAAAAAGAAAACGTCGTTCTTCTACGGTGGACTGTCCGGCGATGGCACACTGAGGGCAATTTCAACGAGTGAGGGAACCTCAGACAGGTTGGCGGTAGGAAAACCACGAGTAGAGAGGCCAGTTTTTAGGGGAACTCCACCAAAGCCATCAGGACAAGAAAAAAAGCGCAATCGCCTGTGGGGTTGGTGCGCAGGTTGGGGGAAGGAGATCCACGTCAATAAAAAAACAACCGATCCGTACGAACGTAAAAGGGAAACGCCGAACAAACCGATCATAGGCCCGCATGGAGAAGAGGTCGCGCATCATCTTTGTGGGGCCCATGTCTGGGGGGGCCAGCTGGGACCAAGAGCGACTACGAATCTGATCCGATAGGAAGGTCCCCTAGGGGGTGGGCGTCTGGGACCGGTACATAGGGCCGCTGCAAAAAATGGGTCTGCGCGAAAAAAAAATAAAAAAAACGCGGGTCCCAAAAAGGGGACTAATAAACTTATCCCTAGGGGAGGGGAAGACGGACTCCGACCTCCACTGCATTCGCGAGAGAGGAGACTTGGGAAGTGAACCTTTAGAATCTCACAACCAGAACTGGGGGGAAAAATCCAGCGCGTCGGGACGCCAGATCGTGATTTATCGGGGGCAGGAAAAAAAAAGGTCGGCGGAAACAAGAATGACGTGCAGTCTCCTGTTTATAATGCGACGGGGAATCTGTGGGGGGACTCGGGTGAGTTGGGGTTTGGGGAAGAAGGGAAACTTCGACACCGGAGGGGAAAAAAAGACACCGGAGGCTTGGGGCGAGGACCAAACGAAACGCTCTCTGGTCCTGGGCAGTCCCGCCTAGAGAAAAAAAGTCAGGTGGGGTTCGATCCCGATCGTTTGGAAAGAAAGCAAGCCCATGAAGAAAAAAGATCGGACGGGGGGGGGGGAACGAAAAAGGAGTCGAAAAGGACACCCATCCACCCGCATCTTAAAACCGTCCGGGCAAAAAATACGAGACGGAGGAGAATGGGGCTTTTGTATACTTGTCAAAAGGGGATGGGGCTTCGCGAAGACGTCCAGGGTCAGGAAATAAACGGGGCGATGCGGTGATCGCGCAACAACGGTCAACTCTAAGTCCAGAAAGCTGCCAGAACGGGAAACAGGGCCGTGACTCTGGGTGAAGGGAACGAGTTCATTCACCGGTCAATAAAAAAAAACAGACGCGGGGGCCATGAATCTGTGCGGCGTGGCACTCCCGATGCACCACAGAACGGACAGGGCCGTTTGGTTCGGTGGGGAATGCAAGAGGGAAGGGCGCCTGTAGCGTGAGGAACGCTCCTTGTCCCAGAAGTCATCAAAAGAAGCCGTCGACTTGGGCACGAACGAACATTGACGAAAAGATCGGGGCGAGTCCGACAAACGGAGGGGAGCAGAGGGAAAGCCCGGGTGTAGTCGGCGGGAGCTGTCCTTGAATTGAGGATGGGGCCTGCGCGAGTCGTGGAGCTGCCGACCGCTACTTGTAGGCAAAAAGGGAATGGACAACAATTACCGTTGCCTCCAAAGAAAGCGGGGCCACCACAAAACGACGGGGTGCTCTAGGCCACCATGGAAGGAAAAAATCGAAGGCTAGCCGGGGGACGAAAAAAGGGGACCCGAAGCCGCTGTCCTTGGGAGTGGGACCGCCGTCAAAGGGATGGTTGGGATGACACAAGATATTCCGTAGGAAGAAGGGGTTGTGGGGGGGAAAGCGCGTAGGGCTGCACCCCCTTCTGCCGGAGGCAACCCGCGTCAAGAGGGCCGCCTTAATTAAGGAAAAGGGGCGTCTGGAAAGATCTTCGAAAAGTCGATAAGTTTTAGCCAGGGGGAAGACGCAGGCACAACTAAACGTGTAACTGGCGAACTTTCGAACCGGAGCAAAAGCTACGCCTCGACGCGGTGGGGGAAAGAAGCAGCTTCATTGGGAAAATGCGTAAGGGGGCGACAGCGGGGGGGAACGCTCGCTGCTGACGAGAAGCAGAGGAGAGTCACAACGGGGGGAGAAAGAGTAGGTACAGGCTTCTTCACAGTCTTCGAATGGGGGGAAAAATCGACTTGCGCTTTAGCTATACTCGGACAACACGCGCTGCAAAGGAAACGGGGAGAGCAACTAACTTCGCTGGCGGGGAGGGGAGGGAGGAAAATTGGAGGTTGGCTGAAAACTTGGGGGTCTTCCGTCAGGAGCGACCTCGGGGGAAAAAGGGAAAGGAGAAAAGTCTAAAGGAAACGAGAGGCCTAAGGAAATGAACCAGCGAGTTTGACGGACGCAAGAAAGGGGGGGAACCTACGGCGAGAAAATCGGCCGACGTCTAGAAAGAAAGGTGGGCATCAGGGAAAAGAAACCGTCGCGGGCGACATCGTCCACAAGTACACAGGGATGGAGTCTCGACAGTTTCGCATGCGAAAAACAGCCCTTCGTAGCGAAAGTGCAAGGGTTTCCTTAAAAGGCGGGAAAAACGTCGCGGTTGGGGGGGCCAAGATGCACCAGTGGGTGCGTCCCGCGTGAGGGAGGGAAGGTCCGAAAACTCATGTCAGCGAAATCGAGTCTAAAAGCCAAGCGGCAGCCCGATCTCAATACAAAAAATACAAAAGCGCAGAAAGGGGACGCAAGGCACAAGGCCGACGTGGGGAAACTTCGCTACTCGGGAGTTCCACCAACAATAAACGAGGAGCTGAAGGGAACGACGTTCGGTACGGCGAAAGGGAGACCGACTTTAAGGACGCAGGGCATCAATGCGGACATTAAGCCAAAAAGGAAACCACCGAACAGGGGAAGAACACGTAATCTGGTGCATTGAGGCAAGTGGACCGAAAACTATAGGCGCGTTGCGCCGCAGGGGCGTCACCTTAACTAGTGAGACCAGAAAAATGTCACGGAGGTAAAATGTGCGAAGGGAAGAGCGCAAAACAACGGGGCCGACGGGCGGGAAAGGCTTAGGATACTGGGAGGCCGCCCGGAGTAGGAGAGAATCATAGGGACTAAGACTCATCACGGCCCTACCATTAAAAAAAAGAAAAAAAGCTCAGAGCCGTCTTCTTTAAAGTGGGGAGGGCAACTCCTCTTGAAAGACGGACCGGGGAAGGAAGGGGACCACGGCTCGAGAACGGCGTCGACGATCTGGGGAAAGAAAAGAGGGGGATGGAAAAATCGAGCTGAGTGTGCAACAACCGGACCTCGGAGAAGCAAGAAACTTCCGTTTCTCGACTAAAACCGAAAGGGAAGACAAGCCGCCGCGTTCGTGTGTCACGACAAAACAAGGAGGGGGGGCAGGCGTGTGGCTCTTGGGAGGGGGGGGTCGGCGGGGTCGGATTCCTTCAACCCAACCAATCGAGACCGGGGATCTTCTAGCAACGTGATGACGGCACGAGAGGTTGAAGGCCTTGCCCCGCACCCCACGAGCCCATGCCACCTATACACTATGCCCTCATGGGAAAAAAGATGGATGCCCTTGAACCATCTGTGAATCTCCCTGGGGGAGCAGAGTCCCACTCACACTAAACATGGTTCGCTAACGTGGGCAGAGGGGAGAGAGTTCAGCGTCGCGATAGACACGTTGCGGGCTTAAAAAGGGGGCGCACAGCTTGGGGAAAAACCTCGCACTTAGTGAACGACTCAGAAATCATTGTACAAAAAGGAATGTACAGACGGAAAAAAAAAAAAAAAAAAAAACGCAAAAGGAAAAGATCAGTATTATTGCGCTGCGGGGGGAACACTGACCACCACAAAAAGAACCCATAAGCGAACAACCATCTCCATCACGTTTGTACCGAGGGTCTGCGTCGACATCAGGAGGGAATCGGGAGGAATCCTGCGGAATTCGGTGGGTGGAGACGCTGGACCGGACATAAAAAAAAAAGAAAAGTGCTAGCTTCAGATGATGTGAATAAGGGGATGAGTGATGGGCAAAACTTGAAGACCGGGAAAAAGGATGGGTCACGCCAAAATTGGAGACCTGGCTCCGGTCAACGCTGACTTGCAAAGCAGGGAGGGGCTAGGCCATGACAAGCAGGACCGGGGTCAATTGAAAAAAGGTATGGAGCTTTGGGGCCGGCCGAGGGAAAAAAAGAAAAAACGTCAACCGACGCCGCGCATGCCGAAAGAGCACACTGGACAAGCGATCAAAGAGGACGCGAATTACTCTAAAAGGAAAAGGAGCAATCCAGGAACAAAACAGGGGTGCGTTTGTTCAGGCGCCGAAAGGGTGGGAAGAGGTTGGCTGGCTGTTCTACCTTCTAATGCGGGGCAAACTCTTGGGAAAAAAAAGGGATCTAACTAAAAAAACCGCAGTGCCGGGGGGTCAACGAACGACGGGCACACCCGAACACAATTGGGAGGAAGAAAGGAGAAACCCCGAGAAAAGCGAGCGGGAGAAGTCTTAAATCGAAAAATGGACAAAAAGAATACAAAGGGAAAAAAGAGGAGAAACATGGGCTAGGGTTCAGAGACTGCTGATAGTGCGGCAATGCAGTAGGCCACCCCGATCAGATTCACCAAGCCATCCCTTACGAAGAGGAAATTAAGGACGCTATGGCGAGTCATAGGAACACCTAACAATCTATCCACAAAGAAAAAGAGTCAAGCTTTCGGAAATGGAAGAGGGGCCCCAAACGTCGCGCTGCCTGGGAAAAGAGACACAGCCAGGGCGAGCCAGCAACGCGACTACGATGGGCGAAAACGTCAGGAAAAAGAGCGCGGAATTCGTTGAAGTAGGGAAAGGCGGAGAGACTAAGAAAAAAGGGGGCCCTTCAATTTTGTAGGGTTCGGGGGTGCGCTGAGACCGAAAGGAATCGAACGCGCGGAGTAGCATCTGACGGGAAATAGCTCAGACTCACAAGGGGAAGCGGCGAGTTTGGAGGTTGCAAGGAAAAACGCCCAGAGGGACCTCCATCCCTAAAAGGCATTGTGCTGATCCACCTCAGTCCTGAGTTCAAAAAGGGATCACGCGAGCAGAAGCTTGCCGCCAAAATTGGGGGGGTCAGGAGAGATCCAAAAACGGTAGGAAAAGAGAGAGATATCCTAACGAGGGGGGAGGAAAAAGAAGGGGCCTCCGTTCTCCGCTCCAAAAGGAAGGGGTGGAATCCGAGAAAGCAAAACGGAAGGGTGACAGAAAGCGGCCCACACCAACGAAAAAGCTCTGAACGTGCCCATGGGAAATTCGAGCTCCCGGGGGGCAGGACTCGGGATTATGAAAGGGGGAAGACATCACTCATAGTGCCGGGGAACTCTCATTCCAAACACAACGAACCCTCAAAATGAAGGACATTGACCAAGAAGCCGACATCGGAAGATAAGCCTCATATGGTTCATGCCTCGCGCAGTAGTTATAAAGAAGAAAAAGACCATCAGTAGGAAAGAAACCGATGAGGGCTAACAAACCGTCCAGCGGCTGTGCATTTGGCCGCCGCCGAAAAGGGAGGAGGAGTTGGAAATGCCATGAAAAGGAAAACTTGGGAAAGAGGGACCGTGGCCGGGATTTTAGGCCAAAAGGAAGCCGCTTCAGGGCAACTTTCCTTGGGACGTAAGCGATGGCGGGATGAATGAGGTCGGGGGGAACTTCATTGCCAAACTGACGGAGACGACCAAAGGAAACTGCAACTTTGGAGAAAAAACATGTTGGGAGAAGGTGACCATTTGTTACCGGGTCAAAAAAAAAAAAAAGCTGAGAACAACCGAAGGGGACGCGGTGGGGGCAGAGTCAAAGGTTGGGGTCTGGGGGGGGTTTTCGCCTAACTGGGGGGGAACAAAAAAAATTGAACAAAAAATGAATGGTCAAAGATATTGGCGCGGCGAGCCCTTTCCTTAGGGCGGTGAAAGAAAGGGGGGGGGGACGGCAAGGGCGCCGTGGACACAGACTAACCACAACGAGAAAGAGTGCAGCTCCAGGGCCATCAAGCTGAACGGTGTTTCCGGGAAAAGGGGGAAAAAGGGAAAGTAACTCGGCTGCAGGAGAAGGAAAAGAGAGCATCTGGAAGGGGTGATGGCATGGGGGGTCGCTGGCCCCGGGGGCAAAGCTTTGGGAGGGGCCGTGGGCACCTGGCAGAAAAACTCCGATGACATTTACGTCTGTAGGAGGACGTGTACTGGACGGGACGAATATGGTCCAATCAGCAGTCACTTTGACCTGCTCAGTAATGGATACATGTTTTGTCTTTGGGGGGGGAAACTTCCAGGGTCGGGGGGTCGTGACAAATAACAGAAATTCTCACATCGCGAAGATCGCGGAAAAGAGGGGGGGGTTAATTACAGGTGAAAAGTCTTAACAAGAAGAATCGCCGTATCTACAGCTAAAAGGAAAAAGGAGACGCCATCTGCCGATCAAGGAGTAAACGGGTGTGGCACATCACACGTTCTGTTTTTTTGGTCCCAGGGTGACAAGAAAACCAAGATCCTGATAGGGAGCCGCCCAACTGGAAACAAGTCGGTCCCGTACATAGGGAGAAAAATGAATTCTGCTGGTTCTCCAACAGCGCCGGGGTAAAAACCGGCTATCCCTCAAGTTCGTGAAAAGAAAAGAACCGAGCCTCGTTCAGGCGACCCATGCGAGAGCTTGGGGGAGAAGCCCAAAGGAGAATAGGCACCCCGGCAAGGCAGAACCAAGCGTGAGCAAGATGACATCGATGTATAGTCTGGGTGGGGAGGAGGAAGCGGAACAAATCTGCATTAACGTCGACCGTTGAGTCACTAACCTGGGGGATCGCTAGGTGAAAAAAAAGGGTGGAGAAGCCGCCGCACCGACACCCGAGAAGGAGCTCAACCGATCGCGGCATTTTTTTAGTCGTGACCACCCGAGCTGCGGCGGAAGGAGCGGCCCGGGGCAGGTCGAGAAGTCATGTCTATCCAAAGTTGGGTTAATGGGCTAGGTTCAAGCCAGAGGCGGAGGGAGTAACCCGGATCGAAGCACGAGGAAAACCCGGCGTCGACCCAGGAAAAAGGGTCACAAAAAGCGTGGCATCCCAAAAGAAAAGCGTACGTCTAGCGACTGGGTTCGGCTTGGTTGTAGAAAAAGGTGGCCCGGAGTGATCTTGGGTTGAGAAAGGTGTGAAAAAAAAGGGACGAGTTGCAAGAAAATCTGAGCGGGGCCCGCAATCCGGCTCCATTGCAGCCATCCGGCTCGCAGTCCGGGAAAAATGAAGGGGCATCTGTTTTGCGTGTCATAACGTTGGAAAAAAACGTCGACGCACCTTCCTTCTGAGAAAGGGAAGCCATCTTTTTCTTAAAGGGGACCCTCCGATGATGAACACCTATTGACGGAAGGAAGAAAAAGGGGTGAGTTGGACAAAACAAATGCCTTGCCGTGGCACACTGAAAAGAACTGCGCAAGTGTCCAGGACGGTCGCCGGAACAATCTGTAGACGGAAGCAAATCGGATGTGGTGGGGGGAAAAGAAAGAGGGGGGGATGGGAGGTCGAAGCCGCAGTGCAGCATCTGTCAGAGGCCAGGGGGAAGGAACTTGGAAGAGGCGAGCTTGGAAGCGGCTCCTCGGTGCGCAACCAACGTTTAACGGCAAACGGGGAAAACAAAAGCGCGCCCTTTGGGGAAATCCATCATTTTGAAAAAAAAAGGGGGAAGAATATACAAGGAAAGAAGGAACGAGATGCGCCGGCGAACAGTCGACAACCGCTGTGCCTGAGTGCCGCCAGGAGGGACGTTGACGTGGGAACGGCGACCTGCCCACTAGAGCCGCATTAAACAGAGAGGGGGGAACCCTCTGTGGCTGTCCGAAATGATTTTCCAATCACGGACAACGACGTGGCAGGTGCCGTCACTTCAGGACCAGAGTTCATATCGGCAGGAATCGGAGGAGTTTAGCCGGTGGAGGGGAGCACGGACACACTAAGCGTCCTGGAAGCCACCTAACGTTGGAGGCACAGGACCGGCGCCAAATAACGCCAGCGGAACGCGGAGAATTGCAGTCACGTTCGGACGCAAAAGTTGCCACTTGGGAGTTCAACAAGACGAATCGAGCGGATCCAGCAAAATAGTGACGAGATAGAAGTCTCTCTCTCAAAACAAAGGAGTCAAAGAGTAGGTAGAGGAGGAAGTCACCGGGATCGCGGACGCACGAGCGAAACGCTTCGATACGCGAAAAAACCTGCGTCGAACTTGACTAAAACCGCGCCCCGAAAAGGAAGGCGGAGGGAGAACTGGGATCAAGGGGGAGACATCGGGCTTCCAGGAACACTTTGAGGGGGGCGGAGTGAAACGGGGCTAAACTGAGGGGCTGAACTAGATGACTCAAATCAAAATGCGTGACCGAATCCCGGGAGGGGGAACCTTCATATTCCCAAGGGGGGAAGATACTCGGCGACAGAATCGAAGACGTTAAAGTATGCGGCTATCGTGGTAAACACTGTCGCCAGGGGCACCGGGAGGAAGGAGGATTCGCCCTCAAGGACAGAATCGTTATTTCAAGGACGTTGGGTGTGTTTAGCCGTCTCAGCCTTCCGGTCTAGCTTCGGGGATCGTCACAACCGTCGAGGTTGTGGTGGACGCGGGGGAAAAAAGTGTAATCGTGACGTGCAGAAGTCGCGCGAAGGTCCGCGACAATACACAAGGGGCCAAGCCCGACAGCGCAAAACACCCAGAGGGGATACCAATGAGGGAAGTCACCAAAACGGTGTGTCGGACCTTCGCTACTCTAAACTGGAAAACAAGAAGTAGTTAGAGGAAGGAAACCCCGGGAAGCTGGTACTTCAAGGCTACGTCCAGGGAGTTGACAATGCGCAGATCGGGAAGCACCTACGGCAAGGAGGTTGGGAGAAAAAACACAACACCGCGTCAAACTGGGGGGAGGAGAAAAGGTGGCGCGTGCGGGAGGCGAAAGGACGCACAGAGTGGCGCGCGAAAGTTCAGGTGCAGTCGACCGGTAACTTAAAAACAGAATTTACACAAACGGCAGTGGAGAAAAAAGCGGTCATCTGCATGGGAAAAAAAACGACCGATTCTCGATCACCTGCGTCGGACACGAGGGAAACGACAGTGGAAGGAGGCGCGATAACCATACAGACCCTGCAAGGAAAGTACAAAGCCCAACATGCGTCCCTTACAGAAAGGGACAAGGTCCTAGAGCAAAGAAAACGGTCGAGTGCTCGTAATCCGCGTCGAAGGGCATCCGCTTCGGTCTTGACCCGATCTTCCGCACAAAGCCGTAGGGGGAACCTGCCTGAGACTCAAGCGACTGCCTCAGACAGGAGCCTCAAAGAAAAAAAAAAAAAAACGCAAAAACCTGGAACTGGAGGGGGAGCGAGGGAGATGGATCGGGGACCGGGCTAGGCACTAACCAACAAGATCTAAAGAAAGAAAAGTCGCATCAACTTAGGGGCAGATTGGGGTCATTCGCGAACCTGCGATCTGGGGGAAAAAAAAGTACACGAATGGAGGGCACCGATTGGTCTGAACGGAACGGGTGGAGGGAAGCCTAATTTCCAAGGCTCTACCTTGAAAGGGAAGAACAGAAAGTGTCGGACTCAGGGAGGGGTACTAGGACATCGTAACACGTTTCCGAGAGGGAAAAGTGACCCACGGAAAAGGATGGTGCTCCGCCCGCAAGAAAGATGGTGACCGGGAAGTAAAGACTACCACACGCGGGGCGAGAATATCTTAGGAAGGGGGTTGGCCCAGCCTGGACACCCACACCGGAAAAACCCGATGATGCGTAAAAAAGAAGGAAAAGACTGTACTAATACGGATAGGGGCGGGAAGGGAAGTCGACGATGCCGCGTACGGATCCGGAGGTATCTTCGGGGTTACTGATCATCAACCGCAGGCGCACATTCATTGAGATCGGCGCGAGGGGTCTGTCTTGCTGTAGGGCACGAAACTGACAAAAAGCCTCGTTTCAGAAAAAAATACGGCTCCAGGGGGAAGCGGAAAAGCATGGATCAAGTCAACCGGCAAAAGACACCGGTTCGTGTCATTGACCTCGTTATTCTGGAAATCGCGGTGGCACCAGGAAAAAAAAAAAGCAGGGGGGGCAAGGGTAGCTACCTCGCAGGAGCTGCGCGTTGGACCAAGATAGAGATGTACGGGATCCGAGATAAAAGCGGCCTAGGACCTCAGTGAAAAAAAAGGGGTCTCTAAAGGTTGGGGGTCTGTCCTGGAAAATTGTCCTCGTAGTTGTGGCTGGGTGGCGCAAAAGGGGAAACTGGCAGGCACACTCTTATAAAAAGGATGTATCGAGAGAAAAAAAGATAAGACATTGCGTTTGGGGACACGCGTGTGGAAACCGTCAAATAAGCCCCAAAGTAATACTGCTGCTCAAAACCTGAGGCGGGTCATCATCCAAGTCGGTAGAAAATCACACCTAACCACTGGTCTGTGACATCTTCAACAAGTAGAAGAGGGGGTCAGTCGTACATTAGATTCTGGACGCAGTGCACCGACCAGGGTTAGGAACCATCCACTTACTTCATCAAAGGAAAAATGAGAATAAAAGGCTTTAAAAACTGACAATCTTCCGTCAAAAAAAGGACCGTGAAAGTAGTGCATGCAATAGCGCGCGCGGAAGAAAAGCACAGCCTCGGGGAAGGGTAGACAGAACGGACGACTACGGTCTTGGGAAGGAAAGACGGCTGCCCGTAAAACCTAGAAGAAAAAGAAAAAAGATGGAGGCTAGTCGTAGGGAGAGTCCGCGTTCTTGTTAGTCTCCTTCGGATTCTTGGTTCGGCTGAGAGGTCCGAATTGAGAATGGCACAGCGGATCAAAACGCAATACCTGAAAACTGGGGGAAGGCGAATCACAGGCACGGTGTACAGAAGGAGGGGGAGGGGAGTGGGGGGCAAGCAAGGGGGAAACCCGCGCAAATCATGCTTTGAAGAATTCCCCGGAAACCGGAAGGTCAGATGACAGACAGACAATGCTTCCACGAGAGCGGGTCAGATCTCAACCAAAATGAGGGGAAAATGGAACCCTAACTCTTTGCGGTACTCGAATCAAAGGAAAAGGTCATACCCGTCTCATTATAGAGAGAAAGCCTAGGGAGGGGGAGTTGCGAGACGGCCGCTGCTGCAACCTCCACAATCACTCCGTGCTTACCGTGACGTTAAGAAATGAAGAAAAGAACTTCTATATGCGCACGATTAACCTCAGAGGAAGAAAAAAAAACCCCGGATATTCAGACCTCCACTCCCACAGACCCTCACAATGAAGACCATGAATAGAATCCTCTACCGGCCCCAGAAGAGTCTACGAATGACCAAGGAGGGAAAGAGAAAGGATGCTCATCGCCAGAAGAATGATCGGAAAACAAACCTCTTCTGTGATGTCGGTGCCACTTAAGGAAAGCTATTGGAACGTGACTTAATGCTGATGACTCCTCCTGGGATGGAAATGCGGAAGGGGGGGGAGGTGTTACAGAATTGATATACAGGCGTCATGCAATATAACTATTCAGATGGTTCTGTACACCGGCCGTGGGTGTGGAAAAGAACATGGGTCGAAACTATCAGTAAGGAAAAGAAAGGGGGAGACATTTGGGGGGAATCGGAAGAAGGGGTTCTCGTTTGGGAAGGGTGTTTGACCCGACGTGGATGATGACCTATGGGGATTCTGGGGCGAGCATAGGGGGGCCTCACTTGTGTAGGGTTAGGCTCCAGGAGGGCACGCAAAACAACCGCAATTGCCATATAGTTTCGACAAAGGTATTAGGAGTTAAGCGTTTGGAGCCGAAGAACACCTCCCATCTACTATAGCGCCATTGCGACTGCGGAAAGGAAAAACGGGTCTTGATATTCAGTATCAGCAAGACCGTACCAGAGCCGAGAATCCAGGTATTCATTGGACACAGTGTGTGTTAACTGTCCCCTGAAGCTGGGAAAACCGCGTGTTGCAGGGAAGGGTCATCTAAGAAAGACCACTTTGAACTTGCAACAACTACGTTTAGAATTTTATTGGTGTATTGAGACCAGCGCTTACCCTGAAAAATGGACCTTTAAGGTACGAAAATGTGTGGCTGACCAAGTTGCAGTCGCGGAGGAAAATTGTAGTTCCCGAAATCAAAACCCGATCCCTTAAAAAAAAGAGGGACCGGTATATCCGGGGAAATGGGGAGGACAGGACGTGGGTTGATGTAGAAAGTCACAGCTCACTAAAACTCCTTAGAACCGTACGCTGAAAGGAAAAAAGAACCGTACCTCGGAAAACCCTAACTGGGAGGTGACGAATCATAGGGGGGGAAATGGTGTCCAGGCTGGACCAATCACCTACGAATAGAAAGCATATTTCTCCCAAGGGAAGAGGTACAAACGACCCGTAGGCCACATTAGTTCTAGGAAAACCTTAGAAAGGGGGCCACAAACCGCGTGGGAAAGACAGGTGGTATATGGAAGACGAAAAAAAGAAAAAAGAAAAATCAAACTGGGTCCAGCTTTGACGAAAACAGTGCGAAGGTACTTTTTGAAAAAAAAAAAATAGCACAAAGGAAGAACACAACGTCGCCGCAAAGAGATGGTAGTTAGCACGATCGAGTCGCTCACATCTGCTTGCCTTCAAACTTTGATGGAAAGGGGGAAGGGTTCGCCTGCGGGGTGGTAGCCTCCGACCACGAAAAAACTATCATTCATCCAGGAAATCGCTGTAGGGGGGGTTTTTTTTTTGTTTTGGTTTTTTGTTTGTGGTGTGTGGTTGTGTTGGTTGGGTTTTTGTGTGGATTGTTTTTTGGGTTGTGGGTTGTGGGGTTTTTTTCGACTGTTGAGCCCCCCCCCCCCCCCAACAAAAGCCCCCAAAAACCACACAGAAACCCCCCAAGTTTGTTTTTTTGTTTGTTGGGGTGGGGTTTTTGTTTTGGGGGTGTTTTTGGGTTTTTTTTTGTGTTGTGGGGGTTGTGTTGGGGGGTTTATTTTGTTGGGGTGTTTTTTTGGTTGTTTTGGGGGGTGTTTTTGGTTTGAGGTGTTTGTTTGTTTAGGGGGTGTTTAGGGTTGGGGTTTGGGTTTTTTGTTTGGGGGGGGTTTATTTTTATTTGTTTTTTTGGGGTTTTTTGTTTTTTGTTGTTTTTTGTTTTTTGTTGGGTTGTTGTTTTTGGTTTTTTTTTTTATTTTTTGCTTTTGTTTTTTGTTACAAACAAACCCCCCCCCCACAACACCCAATCAACAGGATGAGAACACAACTCTTAAGAAGCCGAGGATAGTCGGTACAAGAGGGGTCGGGCTTTTACGGCCCTTATCCTTGGGGAAAAATCAGCAGAGAGGATCAAGAGAAAAGAAGAGGCGGGTAGGCATAGAGAGAAAAGAAGGAAAGATCAATTAAAAGAGTTCTCAATACAAGACCGAAAAATAAGCTTTTAAAGCCAATCCAAAGACGCGGTACTGGTGAGTTTCTTTTAAAAGGGAACGGGGAACCATTGAAGAGGATTGAAATAGTTGGGGTTATAGAGAAGCGGTGCATGAAAAACTAAAATCCCTCCTGCTTAAGCCATAACGCTTAAAAGCCGAAAAAATGGGTGTAACAGATTCAAAGTAACTAACACGACTGCCGGACTGCGACCCAACCAATGTCTGGGGGGGCGGACATTTTCTCAAATCGGAAACCACTTAAAGGACAAATAGGAAGTGACGGGAGGTGGCCCAATGAATGTGCCGTGTCGCGGCGATTGGAAGTCATGCTCCTTGGAAAAGAGGGTACAGAGGAAAGTGGGGGAAGTGTCAGACTGCATCTCCATCCATGGGGGGTTTTACTCAACACGGAAGTTCCCCGAAAAGTAATGGTGGAAAGAGGATCGTCCTCGGGGCGAAAATGTCCTGGAGGATGCGGGGAATGGCGTCGAATAAAGGGAAAAAAAAAAACAGGAAGAAGAGAAGTGGTAAGTCAAGATCTGGCTTCCGGAAAAAAACAAACCGCGTAAGGGTGTTGAAGGAAGGAAAAAGGGGGACCGATAAGGACGGGACTTAAAAAAGGAAAAAAATGGCCCAGACGAGCTCGGAGGCATTGATTGCACCGATAATTAAACCGTTCAACAGCAGAACAGTGCTTCAACTAGAGCCGCATATAGAAATCGAGAGAGGTCCCCGCCCGCGTAGCGGGGCCTCCAAGTGGGGAAGGAAATCTGGAAGTCCATTCACCACTCAGGCTTGGAAGGTTTTTTCAAAAAAACACCCAAAAAAAAAAAGGCAGCGGCGGGACTTCGAAAGTCGCCGTCAATCGCAGAGTTAAAGCGCCTGACTGGAAGGCCAAAAGTACTGGAAGACCACCGAAAACTGTGACAGGGCCCTAGAGCAACTAGAGAGGGACGTCAGAGGAAAGCGTGGTGGGGCCAACGTATCGCGACAGCTGGCAGGAAAGAGGGGCGCGCCGAACGGGGAAAAAAAAGAGATAGAGAGAACAACAACAACGGATGGAGGAAGGAAATAAATTCCTCGTCACACCGGCGGCGAGGAGACCAGGAAGCAGACGCGGACGCACTTGCCACAAAAAGTCAGCACGGACCTAGAAAGGAGGAATAGGGGGCCTGGGAGAAGGGGAAGAAGTCAGGTCCGAAGCACGGTGTGGCGGCGTCGCGGAACTCTGAGATCGACAGGAGAAGAGAGGAAGAACTTAAGTGAAAGGGGGGACAGCCAAGTTGCGCGTTGGAAGGATCCCGGTGCGGCCCAACAAGCGAGGAAAGAAAGGAATCAGGTGCAGGCTCGAGGTGCCTGTCGACAGGGCACCTAAAGACTGATCCAACGATATAAGTTGATTCGACAGTACGCCGGGCAGAAAGGGGTCAAGGTGGCCTTCCGGTCGTTCAACCAAGAGGGGGGGGGGCCAAGACGCTGGAGACGTCAAAAGAAGAAGGGGGGGGGGGAGCGGCTCAGGAGTGGAAGAGAACAACGGAAGCGGCTCAGGAACGCGACTCAACCAATCAAGGAATCCAGACGATACGCATCAAATCTGCAATGAAAAAAGAGGGGGGTTTCGGCTTCTTAAACAGAGGAAGGGAACACACTCCTATTAGGAGGAAGAGACCGAAGCTGCGGCTAAAAGAAAAAAGTAGTGAATCGCATGGCACAAAGGTCAAGTTTCCTACGGAAAGGTTTGGTAAGGAGATCCGTTCCTCGGGGGGGGGTTAGGAAAGAGGGAGGCACCTGAAGCAAAAAAGTAATAAATAGCCAGTCCTGGGTTAGGAAACGACTGGAACTCGTTCTGAAAAACCAGACAACATGTACATTCTCGTCCGGGCCTAAGCGCTGCAAAGACAGACCGGAGGGAGAAGCACCTGGAAGCTGCACTAGGTCCGCAATAGTCGGCTCGGCTACCATCATCGGAAGAAAAAAAAAACAAACCCCGTCCCTCCGCAGGAACATGCTATAAAAAGTAGTCGGGTCCTTGGATGACGTCTGCTGAAAGATGCTACGACCGGAACGACGGGGTCCCTTCGGCGAGAGAGACGATAAGGGGACTCCCGCCTCGGATTGAACTATAAGCTGATTGGAAGAAAAGAGACGAGTAGAAAAAGATTTCAGAGACCCAGTAAACGGGTAATCGGAACAGGGAGGGAAGGACCGTTCGTGAAAAAAAAAAACTTTACCGCGTCGGGGAGCATGAATTGCATCGTGGAACGGGGGAGGGCGGACGTCTATCACACAGCAAGATGCCAATGGGGCATCAAAAGCGACGAAAGGATGTGTTTTACCAGCGAGAAAAAAAAGGGCCCAGGCAACCTATACATCGCTTTACTCTTGAGGAAGACGGCGCCTTGGTCGGGAAAGGGAAAGGGCTATCCGTGGTAAATAGGGAAAAGGAGCCGTCGCACTCTGGGGAACGATGGCCAGGTACGACGATCACGTACACAGTGGCAGGGAAGTTTAGCAAATGGCGCGTAGCCGCTGTTGAGCCCCCACGCGAACGTCTGTGGAAAAAGGAGAAAACGGAGGGACAGGACGACCCAAGGGGGAGAGAATATCAGCTATGGTCGGGATCTTATTTTTGACAGCCTGGAAACCAACAGACCTGGACCCTAGAAAACCAAGACTACGGGTCGGTTTCATCGGGGGAAAAGGGCGTAGACGAAAAATTGGGGGACAGGGGGCGGTTGTTACGACTCTTTAAGGGGATAACAAAAACCACTTGGGCAACAGGGGGCGATAGCCGCGATGTGGGGAAAAGAGGGATGGAGGTGCTGTAGGAAAAAACTGGAATATAAACGAAGCCGCTTCTGTAAAAATAAAAGCGGACGAACGGGACCGAGACTCTTAAGGAACGAGCTTTATTCCTTACTGCCCCATGTCCAGTACCCATCGCAAAGGAGGCCCGGTGACGCGTCGCGGTTCCCCAGAGAGGAAAAAGGCTGGGTTTCAAAAGGAACGGTAAAAGAAATACCGAAGGACAAAAAAATTGTCGTAATCAAGCGGGATGGAAAGAGCTTTCTGGAGAGAGTCCGGGAAAAGGTTCAGGTCGCAACCGTTGAAAGAGCAGCTCGTAAGTGGTTGGAGGGGGACGGATTCACACGGGAGCGGGACCCGCACGCTGACGCAAATGCAAGGTGCAGCCGAAAAAAACACCGTGGGAAAGCCGGGGGTCCAAGTCGGCCGAGAAGCACCCGAAAAAAAAGGAAGGCTGCAATCGCCTCAAAAACTTAACCAAAGGAGGTGTCTCAGAAAATCGGTCGAGCGAAAAAAAAAAGGACAAAAAACCGAAAACAACTGTGAGTGTTAGGCAAACTTAATGGTGACTGTCGAAGTTGGGGGAAATAGTCTGAAGGGGGGTGGGGGGGGCAACCAAACGACCGTCGTGCTTCACGAGCCATCCGATAACGTCCAAACATCGAAAGGGACTACGCTTATCAAAATTCGGGACCACAAGAAAATCTCCTGCAGTCCCGACAGGACCAGTCGGAAAGGGAAATAAGTCACTGGGTCCCTAGGGGCTCAAAGGGAAACCGACAGCAAAGTCGGGACGGGATCAAACTAAGGTTCCAGAAGGAGCAGACGTCTGATTGTGAGGGTTTAAGTGAGGCTAGTCGGTAGAGGGGGGAAGATTTGAGGCTGACAAGGTCCATTGGGGGGGGTGGGGAAACTGAGAGTTGAAGAACTGCGGTTGAACATCGAACGCGCTTGAAAAGAGCTCAAAGGGATCTTAAAGTCAACGTTTAAACGAGAACGGTCTAAGTGGGGGCGGTGGCATGGGGGCATCAGCGCCGTCCGCGCAACTCCACCCTCCATCGGGAAATTCCACCGCGACGCCTTCCAATCTTGAACACCCCCACCAAGACTGGGATAGGCATACGAAGGACCCCAAAGAGTTATGGTG
>Ga0179593_1816097_pt1 | contig 26911 bp, 29 predicted proteins | sample CZODoug2_1_08_16_FD_185931 | JGI IMG/M metagenome (GOLD analysis project Ga0179593, IMG submission 185931) | Vadose zone soil fungal communities from Angelo Coast Range Reserve, California, USA - CZODoug2_1_08_16fungal (PacBio error correction) | ecosystem: Environmental > Terrestrial > Soil >...
AGGGAGAATTTTGAGAAAAGAAAAGACTTGGGACCCGCAGCTTTCATAAAGAGGCCTGCTCCAGGTTGTCAAAAAAAAAAAAGAGACGGTTCTCTTTGGCGTCTCTTGGGGCTTGTGGGGGAGGTGGGAGTGGACTCAAGAATCCCCCCCGCCGGAAAAGGAAAAAAGAAAAAAAGGAGGATGGAATCCCTGCTTTCACGGCAGGAGAGAAACACTGAGCGCCGCGCCTCTCAACGGGGGAAAAGAGAAGTTAAGCCTGCCAGCCTTGTTCGAAAAACCTTCCCTTGCCCCCAGCCGAGAAGGGCAATACGTCAACAGTCCAAACGAACGGCAACACTAACTTTCACATGCAAAGTAGCCGAAAGAAAAAGAAGGGAGCAAAAAAAAAATGCTACTTTGTCGACTCGCACCAAGTAAGGGGGGAGGAGAAGATACCATGGGTGGACACTCATTGGGTGTACGACGCGCCGACCTAGCAGGAGGGAAAAAGCAGTTTTTTTCAGGGAACAAAGGCACCCATCGATGTCTCGAGGGGGGAGGGGAGGAGAACGAAAAAATAGGTTTTGACTCTTAGTGGCGACTTTTATTATTTTGAAAAAAGGGAAAAAGAAGAAAAGGAGATGGCCATCTGGAAGAAAAAGAAGAGAGGGGGAGGTGCCCTTGGGTGCTTGCTTACTGGCGCCTGGAGGGGACGAAGGGGGAGGAGGGTCAGTTTTCAATCCCGAGAGGAGAAGGGGGTAAGGGGGAACCCACGGCCACTCCATTGCCTTGTACGGAGAGCAAAGCTCGCGGAAAAGGGGGAAAAAAGAGAAGTGTGTCCAATCTTTGGGTTTGCTCTTACAAGTGACCGCAAACTTCGTAAGGAAAAGGGATGGGCAATTTTACCCCGCGACCGGGAGAAAGAGGAAGAGTGTAGCGGCAATACCTCTAAAATCTCCTTCCGCACCTGAAAGGAAGGGGGAAGGGCCGTCTTAACCGAACGGCGAGGGGAGGAACAATACCCTAACAAAGTGCTTCTTTTCATCTTCGCCGCGAGAACGGGAGGGGGGGAAAAAAGGACGGAGTCAGCTATTCTTTAAATGAAAGAAGAAATGGCAACGCATAAGCTCCTAGGATTGCTGCCGAACAGCAAGGAGAGGGGGACAACACACGAATCCTAACTTCGTAGCTGTGGTGGAGTGATGCAGGTCCCATGAGGAGGGTGGGGGGGGGGGGGAGGGAGACAACCCATCGGAAAAATGGGGAAGAAAAACCGATCCTTAATAACATTTTACCCGGCCACAGGGGAGAGTAACGAGTCACACAGGGGTAGGTCCTTCCACCATCAACTAGAAAAGAAGAGGGGAGGGGGAGGAATCCTGTGAAATAAGGGGAAACTTTTGTTCAGTAAAAAAAGAAAAAAGAAGGATCCCATATTGAAGAAGAAGAAAAAAAGGCTTGTTCGCGGACGGGCCCTTAGAACAGGCTCACAAAAAAGAAAAGGCCAATCAATCGCTATCGACCCATACGCAAAGGAGAGGGGGGGGGGGGGCATTCCTTCTGACATCAACACATTTCTGGGTGAGGGGGAAAGGGGCAGGAAGGGGGAAGACTATTGTATTTTTCGAAGTACGCCTTCTCCCAGCCGCCTGCAATCCTCGATCAGGTCGTAAGAGGGAGAAAACCGGGGAAAAAAGAAAGCGCTTATCCCGAGTTCGGCGAGGGGGGGAATGAGGGGGTGGTGTGCAGGGAATGGGTCCACGACTCGGGGGAAGAGGGGTGGAAAGAAGCGACATCTTCACAGGCGGGAGGGGGAAAAAAAAGAAAGGCCGCTTGCCGATTGGAAGAGAAAAAGGGACGATCCTTCTCTCATAGGGGTTCTGCATTCTTTACCAGGGAGAGAGGAGAGCCCGGATATATCCTCCGGGGATGGGGTTGCGCCAAGCGCCGTCGGAAAGGGGAAGCGCCCCTCTTTATCGCCAGCGGATAAAGCAAAGGGCGTTGACGGCGACATCTAGACGGGCCGGGACGGGAAGGGGGAAGGCAATTACTCTCCGAAAGAGAAGAAAAAAGTTCAGAAAAAGGGAGGAGGGGGCTTTTTTTCGGAAGGAAATCGGCGCCCACGTCCAGCTGACTTTGCCAGAGCGGCGGCGAAAAAAGAACGCCGCCGAAGGGAGGGGCGAGGCCATGTCGATCACTTCTATCGTCAAGGGGGGGGGGGTTGGTCTTTCCAAAAAAGAAGGGGTAAGTTGTTCCTCATCTCTCTTTAAACGGGAAAGTAGACCAAATTTTACCCTATTATGACGGGGAAATTCCACCCATATCTTCACTATCCTAACTCGATTAAGTAAGGGAGAACAGCCTTCAACTTCTCCATAAAGGAGGGGGGGAACCCCTCCGCCATTCCGGTGGAGGTGGAGAAGAGGAGTCGTCTCCTTCTACTCCGAGAAAGGGCATGGAGACTTTGGGATTGTAAGAGAAAAAGCCTTAAATAGACCCTTGAACTTGCTTCTCTTTTTCGTGCGGTGTAGGAGAAAGAAAGAGGAGTAGGAAAGTTTTCTCCTAATTTCTGCGAAGAAAGGCGAAGCCTTGTTTCGACGATAATGTCATTTGAAAGAGGGGGGGGGACGGAGTCCTCAACATTTTAACATCCATCGTGAAAAAAAAAAAAAACCGGCCTTTAAAACTTCCACAGGAAGGGAAAGAAAAAGGCCTTTTTTAGGCGACTTATTGAAAGGAAGGAGAAAAGGTTTTCACCACTGTTATAAGAAAGGAGGGAGGAGAATTCCGTCAGCCTGGCTATCGGATAAGAGAAAAGAGATGGAAAGGGCGTCGAATTTCATCGAAGGGGGGGGAAAAACGCGGGAAAAAGGGAAGGGGGATCAAAAAAGCCCAAGGGCCATTACCTGCCCGATCGCATATCTCGTATGGCGGCGAAGGGAAGAACTACCCGTTGTCGAAAAGAAAAAGGAAGAACTCGATCTGCGTCTCTTCTACGGAGGAAGAGAGAAGAGGTTCCGTGGTTCCTGGCGCGACGGGAGCATCTCCCGAGCTCAAAGAGGGGCGGACCTATTTCTCTTTGTTGGAGAAAAAAAAGGGTAGTGAGATCCTCTCTCTTTGAATCCTCCAAATCTTCGCCGAAGAAGGATCGACCGTACTTTCTCTAAGTGGGGGAACCAGGGTTATCTCTGACTCACCCGGAGGTTGAAGGAGCCTTTTCCCCCTTGAAGATATAGTCCATACTTTAAAGGGGGAGGGAGAGAAGGGATCTCTTCTATCCAGGGGAGCGCTTTTCTCCACCGGTGATGAAGAAAGAAGGGGGATCAATCTGAAGGAAAGGAGCCATTACCGGGAGCGCTGTTCGATTGCGACGAGGAAGAGAGGGGGGGAGATTGAGAGTCGATTTTCATCTCGAGAAAAAAAAGAAAGAGAAGATGAAAGATCGACCGCTCAGCAGAAAACAGGGGAAGGAAGAAATCGACCAGCCTCTCCCTTTCACTGAAGGAGAAAGAAGCGAGGACGGTCATCACCGGGAAAGAGGAAAAGGAAAAGAGCGGCATCAGCACCGAAACTTCCTTCGGAAGGAAGAGAAGAGGATAAAACTGCTCCTGATCATGTCGAACCGCCGGTTGCCGTCCGCAGAAAAAGAAGGGAGAGAGTTTCGGTAATGGCGGCTGGCGAAGAAGGTGGAGGGACTCTAACCAATAAAGGCCCAGTAGACGCAGGGGGGAAAAGGACCGCCACTGTCATATCGGGGGAAGAACGGGAGATGCGCTCCGCCCTCTCTCCGTCCCCTGAAGAAGAGAGGGGGACGACGTCGCCTATCCTCAGATCGGAGGGAAGGGGGGGGAGGAATAGCTTTCTGACAAACTGGTAGGCCTTCTAATAATTCCAGCGTAGAAATAGCCGCGAAAAAATGCCAGTGGCGTCGTTTTCAGCTTAAACGGAAAAGGGGGGAAACATACCGCCATCCAGACTCTGAAAATATGTACTTTTATGCGGGAGAAGGAAAAAAGGGCATGAACGGGAATCTCATCATTATTATCCCGTTGTGAGGGGAAAGAGAAAAGGCCAAGGAAATAAAGTCGCTAAACAGTCCGGGGAAAGGTGGGAAGAAAGGGAAGGGGGGGTGTTTTGTGACCATTTCAAATTTTTTCAGAGGGAGGGGGGGGGTCACTCCTGTATCTTCAACTTCCCATGAGAGGGGAAAAAAGCGGGTCATGGCCTCACTCGAGGTAAGGGAAACGTCCGAAGCGTGTTCCTGAAAAGGGGGGAGAAAACGCCGAACAATGCGAATAGGGTAGGGTCAATCTATTCGCGCGGGGGAAAGAGAGCTTTTCTATCTCCGCATGTCTATCTCGAAGGAGAAGAGAGGAGAGCTCCACCGGCATTTCTTCGGTGAAAAAAAGAAGGGGGAGGAGAGCCGGATACCACTTTTTTCTGAGAGAAGAGTGAACGCTATTTGGTTTATAATAATCTTCTTCCGAGAGAAGGAGGGGGGAGAAGGGAATCAGAGCTCTACCATTTTAAACGCGAGGAGGGAAGTAAGCTTTCTTGAAAGCCCCAACCAACCAAGAGAGGGGAGGGGGAGCGATTTCCTAAATCGAAAGAATAATTATCGTCGACATGTTTTTGAGAAGAAAAGGCCGCTGCTTTGGGCAGGGTAGGGGGAGGGGGGGCACCAATCACATCTACTTCCCTGGCAGAGGAGAGGCGGAATCATCTCGAGGAGTGGGCCGAGCACATCCATACTTTCATGCGAAGAGAAGGTCGCGTTCAACGCCTTTTTTGCTGCGGGGGAAGGGGGAGGAGTTCGCGCGCATACCTAAACCTCTGGAGGAGGGGGGAAGCAGAATCAGAAATCTCACTGCTGATCTGAGAGCCGGCATCCGCAGGCCGCCTGGTCAAGAAGCAATATTCGCTCCGGAAGAGAAAAGGGAGGGGGGGAGAAAGGAGGCGGCGTTCCTTTGTCTCACCTCGCTGAAGAGGGGAGGGGGGGCAGTTCCAAGAGCCTCTTACCCATCAAAAAGGATGAATTCCTTCTTCCATGAAGCAGAAATAGGGAGAAGGGAAATCCTCCTTCCTCTATCCCCGTCTACGACCTTTCTATATTTGCAGGAGGAGAGGAGGGAAAAAGAAAGTACAATCGTCTTCCCTTCTAACTCCGTAAAAAAGAAAAAAGAAAGTCATAATTCATCGGAAAAAGAGGGGGAGGTATGGGTCCCCTTCCTCTCTCTTCAGGGAAGGAAGAGGGAAATGGCCTTAAGAACATTGAATCGGGTGTTGCTTATTTTGTTGCGCGGGAGGAAAAGGGAGGAGGGGAGGTGGGAAGGAGAAAAGGTTCCGCTAACTGAAAATGATGGCAACAGGGGAGGGGAAAAGAAAGTGAAGTGTCCGGAACTGACCACTGTTTGACTGTTCCTAAAGAAAAAGAAAAAGGGGGTCAAATAGTTATTAAATTCCGGTGTAAAGGAAAGGGGAAAGATGTTTTTATCCATAAAGAAAAAAAAAAAAGAAAAATGGGACCCAAGAAAAAAAAGAGGGGGGAGTTTGGGGGAACAGGCAACCGCCTTGTTTATATTGCACGTTTATTTGAGGAGAAGAAGAGGAAGGGAGGGGAGACAGAAACGATGAGTCTTTCATTTAAAGACGAGAGGAAAGAAGAAGAAAAAAAGCGCGACGCTGAAAGAAGCAATTTGGTTTAGGGGGGGGAGAAAAAAGGAAGGGAGGATAGACGGAAATTCCAAGTATCTTCCTGAAGGGGAGAAGGGAGGGGGAAAAAAAATCATCTTCCAGAGAGAGACCGGAGAGGGGAACAGAACGTTTCCCGTGCCTGTCAATTACGAAGGGGGAGAGCAAACCCAGAAGATGTGCCCACTTAGAGGGGGGGGGGTTTGACGGCTCGCCCGCGAGATTTGGAGAAGAAGGAAGAAGGGGGAGGAAAAACAGCGATTTTTGAAAGAAAAAATAGATGCCCCTGCCTCTCGACAAGGAAGGAAATAGTGGACCTGGTAGCCAAGGTCCTATTTGTGAGGCAAGGAAGGGGAAAATAAGCTTCGGATCGAGCAAATCACGTCGCCAAGAAAGGAGGGAAAAGGGAGCAGAAAATGCTCAGCCCGGCAAAAAAGGAGAGGGAAGAAATTAGATTCGAAGACTAAAACCTGATTGGAGAAAAGAAAGAGAGAAAAAAAAAAAAGGCGAGGTCGTCCGCGGAGGGAAAAAAAAAGCTTTGTATTATTCCACGACGGGAGAGGGGGGGGAAGGGGAGAGAGGCAGACAAAAGTATCATTTTTCTTGGATCAAAAGGAAGAAGGGGGGAAAAAGGGGGGGGGGGGGTGTTTTTTGTTTGTGGGGGGGGGGGGGGGGGGGGGGGGGGTTTGGGGGGGGGGTTAGTTTTTTCCTTCTTGTTTACTTTTACTATTTTTAAAAAGGGAAGAGGGGAAGGAAAAAAGGGGGGAGGTCTGAGTGAGGCCTTCACACCTCGGGAAGGCTGAGAAAAGGAAAACCCGTTGAGAGGCGCTTCGCTCATTTGTTTGTCCGGAAGAAGGGGGAGGGGAAAAAAGGGAGGGGGGGAGGGTGAAGTCAGTTTACGCGCGGTGGTGGGGAGAGAAAGAAAAAAAAAGAAAAAGGAAAGCGAAAAAAGCTTGTTTGTTTGTGAACAAACGGGAGAAAAGGAAAGGAGCGCGGGTGCCAAAGTGCATTTGATTAATCGGAAAAAGAGAAAGAGGGGAAAAGAAAAAAACAACGGATGAGGAGGAACAGAAGAACACCCCTTGTAGATTTTGCGATTACGAAAAAGGAAGGAAAAGAGAAGAGAAGGGTGTCCCAACCAACAAGCTTTTTTTCGAGGGAAGGGGAAGAAGGGGGAGGGCGTGGTGGGGGTGTTGGGAGTGCTCGCCCACCAAAAAGGAAGAAGGAAAAAGCCCCTCACCTACTTGAGGGGAGGAGAAAGAAAGAGTCGGCTCAGACAAAAAAGCCGCGCACGGGTTTTTTCCGGCAAAGAAAGAAACAGGTTACGCGGCCTCACTTCAGAAGAAAAAGGGAAAAAAAAAGGAAAGGGTGGAACGAATTACGTCCACTCCACCACGCCTGCAACACTAACGGCAAAAAAAGAAAGAAAAAACCAGAAAGCGCACAAGAAGGAATCCCCCGAAACATTCCTACTAAGGGGGAGGGGGAAAAGCTGACAGATGCCCTTCTTGGAGAGAAAGGGGGTGGTTTACTACTGGGGGAAATGTTCTTTCTTTCGTAACCGAGAAGGGAAAAGGAGGAGAATGCCGCTACCCGGAAAACAAATCGAGGGGAAGATGTGCATGGGGTGCTTACGGCATTGATTAGACGAAAGAGAAAGATTATGGGCTACTTTTATGGAAAATCCGAAGAGCATGATCATAAAGAAAGGGGAGAAAAAGAAGGAAGAAGGTGGCTAACCAGGAAATGGGAAAAACGAGCCTTGCCTTGCAAGGAAAGAAAGAGAGTCGACTTTTCTTCAAACGAGAGGGGGGAAAAGGAAGGCCTGTACGGATTATCAGAATCTCGAGGAGAGAAGGGGCAACACTATCATGGGGCACGGGGGGTGCTCTTACAATTTCCGCAACTTCGTCATGAAAAAGGAAAGGGGGGGGGGGAAAAACCAGCGACCGGTCTCGAAGGGAAAGAGAAGAACCGAGAAAATCGGCCTTCTCCCCTTCTCTTACGCATAAGGGGGGAAGGGAAAATAGAGGGGGAAAAGGGGAAAAAAAATTGTCTTCTTTCATCGTCGCCAAGAGGGAACTGAAGGCTTCGCTGTTTTTTTATTCTGCCGGAGGAAAAAAAAGGAAAAAAAAAGGAAGAAGAGGGCGTCTACGCCTACCATGTTGCACAAAGAAAGGGGAAATCACCGTGCATATACACAAGGCGTTTTTTCCGTGGGCCCAAAAAAGAAGAAGAGGGGGAAAAGACGGGGTTGCTTGCATTTCCCATGGGGGGGGGGGGAGTCTGGATACAACCCAGCTGCATTTGGCACCGTCGGAAAAAAAACAAGGGGGCCAGCCACAGTTTTGTTTTCGGGGGAACAAGTCACACAGTGGGAAGGGGAAGGGAAGATTGGGACGGGTCATAATCCTGTGCCCAGAAAAGGGGGAAAGGGGTCTCATTCAAACGCCCCAAACGATATAGCCTCAAAAGAAAAAGGAAGAAAAAAAATCCGACCCCACCCATTCACTGTTCGAGGAAGAGACTCACAAAACCACAAGTAAAAAAAAGGCAGGCCATCTAATCGCTATCCGGACCCATACGCAAGGGAAAGAAGGGTGCGCAGATGCCTTCTGAGAGGGGGAAAGGGGGATGCTCCCCGGCTTTCCCTTTAAGAAAGAGGGATGGAGGGAGGGAAAAAAAGCCTTCTCCATCCGAAAAAATCCTCGATCAGGTCGTCGCTTTGCTCGGAGGAAAAAAGGAAAAGGCCCTCGCTTATTCAGAGGAGAAAGGAGGCCTCCGTCTTCATCCTTGATGGGGGGGGAGGGATGGGTCCGATGCCCTGAAAAAGATGTTTGAAATCCGCGACAGCGAAGAGGGGAACGGCATCCTTTCCGACAAACCACCTCGTCGATCCGGCTCTCATCTGCTGGAGGAGGGAGGATGATGGCGCGGCCGGGATAGAGACTCTGCTCCAAGCCGAGGAGGGAAAAGAAAGGGGTTCGGTCTTCTCTCGCACGCGGATAGAGAGGGGAGCAGGAAACCCATTCTTTTAACTTCTACATCGAAGAGAAATGAAAGTATGGTATTTGCTCGGAAAGGGGGGGAGGCTAGAGATTATAAGAGAGGCCTGTCCGTCTAATGTGCTGGGGGAGGAAATACAGGTAGACCAACGTCAGCGGACTTTGCGAAGAGGAAAAAAAACATTTTCGACGATCAGCAGGAGAGAAGGAGGGGGCGATTTCCGGCAAGAGGAGAAAAGAAAAAAGGGAGAGCTTCGGGTTGGTGGGGGGGGGGGGAGGGAAGGTCCTTTTTTCGTGTGAGGGGGGGGGAAGGGAAGCGATGCGTTTCCACTGTGTCTAGATCGAGGAAGGAAAAAATGCCGTAGCGCGGCAGCAGATGAGGAAAAAGAACGAAAAATCGCTTTCTTCCCGAAAAAAAGTGCACAACTTCGCCATAACGTGCCGGGGGGGGGGGCCATGCCTGTGGGTTGCGTTGGAGAGAAAAAAAAAAATTTAGCTCGATCATAGAGGAAAAAAGAGGACGTTGGATTGGGGGGGGGAAAAAAGGGGACCCGGAAAAGAGACCCTTGAACCTTGCTTCGCATTGGGAGAAGGGGGGGGGGAGGGGGGGACATAAGCGCTTCGTTACTTTTGAAAGAAGGGAGTGCCGGAATGGACCAGCCGGGGGGAGGGAGGTGTGACGATACGGGTGACTTAGAAAGAGAAAGGAAAAAACCGGTTGAATGGTCACAAAAAAAAAAGGAAAGGAAAAACACGGCCTGTTTAGCGACTTATTAACGTGGCTGCAAGCAGGAGAAAAAAGGGATAATCATGCTGGAAAAGAACTTCCTTCAAGGAAGGGGAGAGATAAGTCCATAGTTTTTTTTTCAAGCGGGGGGGGGAAACGGGGACCGCCACGTGCCGGGGGAAAAAAGGAAGCTTTCAAAACAGAGAAAAGAAATGATCGCTTGCTATTTCGGACGGAGGGGAAGGGGAAAAAAGGGTGTCGAAATCCATATCCAGCCGGCGGAAAGGGAAAAAAAAAGAGCCTATCGGGTTCTCCCCAGATTGAGGGAAGGGGGAGGGAGGAGCGCATCGACGAGCTCAAGCTGCATGAAAGAGGAGAGGAAAGGGTTTGTAGAAAAAAAGCTTTCCTGTAGGGAAACTTCTCTCCCAGAGTCCTCCCTCTTGACGAAGAAAATCCGAAACTCTCTCCCGGAAGAGAGGGGGGGGAGGGGAAGGGTCCTTTTCTGCGGAAGGGGAAAAGAAATGACGGCGCCTTTACCACACGGGGGAAAGGATCCTAAATACGTTTTCCGGGGAAGGGGGAATCGCGGATCATCCATTTTCGCTTGAGGGGGGGGGAAAAAAATCATCCGGAAGAACTCTATTCCTTCATGAAGAGGGAGAGGAGGTGAACTATCTCATCAACTTCTTGTCTCTGATCGTCGAAAAGAGGGAAGAAAAGGAGTATTATTAAAAGAGAGGGGAAAAAGAAGAACACGCCTTTTGATTAGATCTTCATCGTCGCAATAGGGAAAAAAAGAAAAATGCAGTCTCCTCGAGTTAGGAAAGGAGGAAGGAGAAAAGCGAACCTGCTGATCCGCGATAAACCCCCTCGCGCAGAAAAAGAAAAAAAAGCCTTCGGACTGATCTCCGCATAGAGCGGAAAAAGGGAGAGGGAGAAAAGCAGGGTGCCTTCCTCTAATCAAAAGGGGAAGACCGGGAGAGTTCGGATTTGCGGCTGCGACGAGGGGAAGGAAAGGCTCTCCAATAACTGCAAAAAAGGGAGGAAAAAAAACCTCTCCATCAGGTAAGAAGGGAAATGGGAAGCTTTACTCGTCGAGGAGGAAGGGGTGAGATCCCTTCCCTTCCCTAAGCTTGAGAGAAAAGAAGGGGAGGCGACGATCCTCATATCTATTCTCTCCTGCTGATCTGGATGGAGGGAAGAGGGGGAACTCAAAGGGCCTCTATCATGCGATCTTCATAATCATTGGAGAGGGGGAAGGGACAGTGGCGGTCCCCGGGATACAAGGGGAAAGCCAAAAATATGGACTTTTATGCGTTATCGATAGAAGGAGGGGAAGAGACAGCAGGATTATCCCCATCCCTGGGGAGGGGGGAAGAGGAAGAATTCTCTAAAAACACCGGTGACTTGTGAGAAAGAAAAAAAGGAAGGTTTTTTGGACCATTTCACAAAAAAAAAAAGGGGGGGGGGAAAATGTCTGAGTCTCAGTCCCCCTATCTTCCCTGAACGGAGAAGGGGAAGTCCGGCACGCCTTCTCTCGCATTAGGAGAAAAAAGGGAAGAAAAGTCTACGACAAAAAAACCCAAGCAGAAAAAAGGAAGAGGGGTTCTGAATTCCTTCGGCTCTAGGAAGGGAAAGAACCAACGTCCGATGTTCGAGCGCATAGGAAGAAAAAAAGCGCACCAGCCACCTGCATGGCGGCGGTACCAAGGAAGAGGGGGGAGAACACGTGGTGCTGCGAATCGATGTTTCGGCTCGTGAAGAGAGGTGGGGGGGGGGAAGAAGGAATCGGGCAACACTTGTTCTACTGCCTCGATCTAGAAGGGAGACAAACTGCTTTCTTTCTGAAGCCAAGAAAAAAAGAAAAAAAAAGGGAGCAGTGCCGAAATGCCCATCAAGGAGGAAAAAGGAAGGGTTGCGGAAGAAGGGAAGCTGACGTTTGGCGAGAGGAGGGGGGAAAACATCGGGCCAGTCCGCTGCCTCGGCTGAATCTTCTCTCGAGGAGGGGGAAAAGAGGGGGGGAAGGCGCAGAACCAGGCCCGTCTATGTCCCGTTGTCAAAAAGGGGAAAAGCGATCCGCGTGCTCCGCGCGACCGAAAACCGCTGGCGCCGTGCACGAAGAGGAGGGGAGGGAAAAAGGGAATCTGATCCACGTCCGCGCCGATCAATCCAGAAGGGAAGGGCGCGCCGATCGACTCTGGTTGGCTCGAGGGAAAAAAGAGGGGGAAAAGGGGGGCATCAACGCCTTGAAGCTGTCGAGAGGGAAAGAGGAAGGAGATGTCAAGAGGGAACCCCATCCACTCGACCACCACCCAAGAAAAAAGGAAAGGGAGGGGGTCCGGTTTCCTCCGCCGGCCTCGAGCACCGCGACGACCTGAAGAGAGGGGGAAGAGGAGGGAGAAGATTCTAATACCCATCATGGAGACTCCGGTACCCATAACGCACCATCAATTTTTTGATGGAAAAGAGGAGAGGAAAGAGGGAGGGTCCCGCGCGCCTTCGCTTGGCCGTACTGAAGAGGAGGGGGAAGCCTTTCTAAGGTCCCTTCCTCGACCAGTGAAGAGGGGGGGGAGGGGGGAGGGAGGGATCCCTCTGTATTCTGGAGGAGAGAAAGGGTTGACTTCGACCAATTTCCGAGAAAGGAAAAGGAATGACCTAAAACTATTCAGAAGTGTTTTCCTGAACTGACCACTGGGGGAGGGGAACCCGAAACAAACACCTGTTTCCGGGTTAAAAGGGGTCGCTACTTTTGCCAATGTGCAAGGGGGGGGAGAAGCCCTGGGAAACTGCAAGCAACCCCGTATTGTCAAAACTAAGAAGGGTTCAACTCCTTGTGTATATTTGCACTGTGGGGGGGGGGAAGTGGAGGGATGAGTTGCCCATCCTGTTAGGCGAGAAAGAAAAGGGGAGGGACTGGTAAAGAATCGTGCACTCCGACTAAAGCAACATCGTAAGAGGCAAAAAAAGGAGGAAAGAGGGGGTTAGGTATTGGCATCGACCATCACAGCGAAGGGAAAGAGGAAGGGGAGACGGCCCGATTTTCGGTGTATGCCGCAAAAAGGAAAGGGGGAGAGGGGTTAAAACTTGCACGACCGTTTTCCCGTGGAAGAGAGGGAGTGAGAGCAACCCAAAGATTTGCCCCCACTATCTTGTTTGAAAAAAGAAGGGGGGGGAAGAAGATTTGCTAGAAAGAAAGGCGTGGTGATTCCAAACAGCGAGGGGGGAAAGAGGGGGAGATAGGGAGCCCCCTTCCTCTCCTAAGAGAGGGAAAAGAAAAAGAATTGTCCTGGTATCCAAAGGGTCCTATTTGTGAGGGAAAGGGGGAGGGTGAGGCTCATGGAGAGGAGGGGATAAGGGGTCAACATATGTTTGACTGATAGGGGGAGAGAAAAGAAAAAACAGAGATGACAGCGTTTGTTTCCGGGTAGAGGAGGAAAAAAAAGGGATTTGCCGGACCCGGATCTTTTACGAGAAAGGGAAAGGCGTACCACCCAATGAGTGTTAAAAAGGGGGAACTACGGGAAAGGGGAAGGGTGAAGGAAAAAGAAAGAGGGATACCTTGAGCTTGATGGTGTGCGCTTAGGTAGTAAGAAGTGAAAAGGGGAAAAAAAAGGAGGGAAGAGACGTGAAAAGTGTACGCTTTTATGATCTCCTGGGGAAAAAGGGGGGGGGGGGAAGAACCTGCGTTCAGGCTCGACATTTTAACCAGGAGAGAGGAAAGGAGGGAGAGGCGCTCACGTGTGGTCTGAGCCGAAGGGGGAAAAGGAAAGGGAAGTCAGGTGACGGCGGCGGGGGGGGGAAAATAAAAAAAAAGAGAAAAAAAAAAACTGCAAAATAAAAAGGAAAGCGCAAAAATCTTGTTGTCTTGGGACAACCGGGAGAAGGAGGAGGGAGGGGAGAGTTGAGTAATCGCAAAATCACAGAGGGGAGAGAGAAGAAAAGAGATCACGACTGTAGATTTTTGCGATTACTCAAATGCACTTTGGACCCAAAAAAAGAGGAGAAAAAGAAAGCGCCTGCTCCAGGTTGTCCCAACCCAACAAGCTTTTTTGAGGAGGTAAGTAAATTGGGGGGGGGGGGGGGGGGGGGGGGGGGGGGGGGGGGGGGGGGGGGGTGGGGGGGTGGGAGGGGGGGGTTTGGGGGGGGGGGGGGGGGGGGGGGGGGGGGGGGGGGGGGGGGGGGGGGGGGAGGGGTTCCTTGGGGCGTGTGGGTGAGGTGGGAGTGGCGAGAAAAAAAAAAAAAGGAAAGACGACGGGAGATTTCTATCCCGGCTGGCACTTGGGGGAAAAAAAAAATCTCAACGGTTTTCCGGCAGCATCTTCCGTTCAATGTAGAGGAAGGAAAAAAGTCAGCAGACCTTCACCTTGCCCCCATTCTCTCCTCAAGAGGAAGGGGGGAAGGGGGGGAAACACTAACTTTCACCTGCCTTCTTCCTCAAGAGAAAAAGAAGAGAGAAATTTGTCCGACGCGCACCAAGTATGTTCGTACCGATGCAGGAGGGGAAAGAGAAAAAAGGGGGGGGAAAGGAAGACGCCGAACCTCGCATTTCTTCGTAACCGGAAAAAGGGAGAAAAAGAGAAATCCCGTAACAAATCGCTGTCATCTCTGGGAAGGGGGAGGAAAAAAGGACACGTAGTCCTCCTCTATGTTGGGACGATGAAAAAGGGGGGGGGAGAGGGAGGAAAAAAGAACATGGGGACATAATAAAATGTATTTTCCTCACAAATAGGCCCGGGGGGGGGGCCTTGGTGGAGGGGGGAGGGGGAAGAAAAGAAAAGGTACTTGCTAGAGAGGAGGGGAAAAAAAAGGACGGGTCTTCAACCATCTCTGTTTGGAATCCCACGGGGAAAAAAAAGGGGAAGGAAGAAAAAAATCTCTCGTTCGAGCTGTCAAAAAAAAAAGAGGGGGGGCACATCTTTTTGTTGCTCTAAAAAAAGGCGTCATGACGGCGCGGAAACGTTGTGCAAGGGGGGGGGGAAAAAAAGGAAAGAAAAAGGGAAGCGGAGTGTAGCGGCAATACCTCTAAATCGCCGTCTCACCTGAAGGGAAAAGGAAAGAGTGACCGATGCCAATACCCTAAACCAAATTTGTCTTCTTTGAAGAGAGAAGGGAGGAGGGGGGAAGGTGTTTAGCCGATTCAGAGGGGAGGGGGGAAGGGAAGACTCTACCATTTTTCACGCATCAGCTCCTAGGAGGGAGGAAGGGTAAACAAGGCGGTTTTGCCGTGGGCCCCCAAAGGAAAAAGGAAAATTGTGACAATACGGGGTTGCTTCAGGTCCCATGGCGAGGGTGGTGGGGGAGGAGTTTGGCACCGTCGTACAAAGGGAGTGAACCCGGCCACAGGTTTGTTTCGGGAGGAAAAGGAAAAAGGGGGGAAAACCATCAACTCTCAGAGCGTCATCTTTTGGAGGAGAGAAAAGGTAAGGTAAACTTTGTCTCAGTCACAACCCAAAAAGAAAGGAGAACAGGGAAAGCACCCAGCCGCCAACAAAATCGACCCCAAAAGAGGAAGGGGGGGGGAAGAGCTTAGAAGTCTCACAAAAAAAGTTCAGCGTCGTCCCCCGGCCAAGCGAAGAGAGGAGAAGGGAAAGAATTTTGAAGTGTGTCAATGCCTTCTTGCCATCAAAAAAAAGGAGTGGGGAAAAAAGGGGAAGGGACGACGAGGTATTTCGGGAAGAAAGGAGCAAAGCTCCTCCTTCAAATCCTCGGATCAGGAAAAGAAAGGAGCCGCCGCGGAGGGGAAAAGAGCAAAGAGTTCTTCGTCTCTGGCCTCCGAGAAAAGGGAGGCATAGGCTCTTGTCATCGCCGGAAAAGTGGGGGGGGGGAAAAGGGGGAAGATTGATACAACTTCACTCCTCGCCGGGGGAAAAAAAAGGAAACCAGCGTCGATCCGGCGCGCATCTGCTTCTTGACAAGGAGCTGCCGTGATAGAATCAGCCGGGGAGAAGGGGAAGGAAGAAGAGCGTCGGCAACGGCGGCAGCGGTTTTTAGGGGGGGAAGAAAGGGAGGTCAGAAACTTTCCTCCATCCCTTCAGCGAAAAAGGGCTGAACTTCGACATCGACGCCAGGAGGGGGGGAACGTCAATTAACTCTTCCGACCGAAAAAAAAAAAGAAGGGAAAGAGGGACCTTGCCGTCTATGTGAGGGGGGGGGAAAAGAGACCACTACCGAGGAGGGAGGTTTGCCATAATCTTTTCTCAAAAGAAGGAGAGAGGGATCATCTCTCCCGAAGGGTTCTCTTTCTGGGGAGGTAAGAAATGTCTATCACTGGGAGGAGGGTTTGGGTTTTTCTTTCCTCCCTTCAAGGGGAGGAAGTTTGGCGGCCCATCTCCGTTTCAAAGAGGGGAAACTGACCAAAGTTTACCTCTATTACAGGAGGGGAGGGGGGAGGGGAAGGGAGCCACCAGCAAGGAGAAGAAACAATCTCTTTTCTTCTCATGGAGAGAAAAAGGGGAGACGCCTGGAAAAAAAGAAAGTCTTTTTTCCCCGAAGGGAAAAAAGGCGCGCGAAGGGGAGAAGAAAAAGCGTTCTCCTCCTCTGATCGGGTTTCTCTCCAACGGAGGAAAGGAAGGAAAAGCTAATAGATACATTCCTTAATCCTAGGGAAGTGCTTCGCCTTTTTTCGTCGGTGGAAAAAAAACGGGCTTACGTTTTCGCTAATTTCTAGAGGGAAGAGGGGAAGAAGGGTTTCGGCACGATAATTTTATAGGTGACCTTAATCCTATACAGGTGAAATCCATCGTGACCAAAAGGGGGGGGGAAAGAGGGAAAAAAATCCACGGCCTTTATCACACATGTCCCCGGAAGGGGGGAGGGAAGGGGAGAAGGAGGGACGTCTCAAAAATCACCACGGGATATCATGAAAAACATTTTCCTTCAGCAGGAGAGAAAGGGGGAAAAGGTTCAGCGTCTGGATGGCGGCCTAATGAGAAAAAGCGGCACCCGACCCAATGTCATTCTGCACAGAAGAGGTGCAGGGGGGTGATCGCGGCGATGGGGGAGAGGGGAAGGAAAAAAAAAAGGCTACCCGTTTGTCGAAAAGGAAAAAAAGAATCTGGGACTCTTCTTACGTCTCCTAGAGGGGGAAAAAAAGGGGCCCCGCGGCCGCGGAAAAAAAAGAAAAGCATAACTATCTCAATCTTCCTTAAATCGATAGAAAGGAAGGAGGAGAGACCAACTGCTGTCTACAAAGAGAGGGGGGGTATTTAGATCCTCGCTCTTAAGCGTGTCTCCTCCGAAGGAAGGAAAACTACCTCAACCGGGGGGGGGAAAAAAAGCGACGGTTCACAAACCAAACCCTGGTGAGCCTCTACTTGACACAAGGAGGGAAGGATCGGCGTCCTTTTACCACTGACGAGAGAGGGATTTCCCCCAAGAAGGGGATGCTGATCAGGGCTCATCCAGGTTTCTCTTTCGAAAAAGGGGGGGCATCGGGACAACTCGAGTCTTCTAGAAGGAAGGGGATTTCTATTTCGACGAAAGAAAGAGAAAAGGCGTGGCGCTTAGCGTCGATCTGGAAAGAAAGGGGGAGAGAGAGATATTAAAGATCTACTCCATCGTCCACGCCGGGAAGAGAGGGAGAAAGACCATCCGCTCCCTTTCCATATATCGCCTAGGGGGGAGGAAGAAGAAAAGTGCGATCTAACACTTTCTATCCTCGATCCCTCGCGAAGGAGAAAAGGGAAAAGACGGGTCCGCATAGAGGGGAAAGGAGAAACATCATGTCTAACCGCCGGTGAAGGAAAAAAGGAAGGGTGAACACTTCTATCCGTCCTGTCGAGCTTGGAGAAGGGGGAAAAGATTCGGCTTTCAGCGCTAGGCTCTCCAAGAGGGAAAAAAGGAAGAAAACCGCGCATCGGTCATATCGATTTATGGAGCGGAGGGAAAAGAGAAGATCCGCCCCTGTCTCGCCTGCCCTTCAAAGAAGGGGAAGAGTATGCGACTTCGCCGAGCTCAGATCGAGGAGAGAAAAGAGGGAAAAAGGGACGTCATAATAATTCCATCTTCCTCCATCTCCGCTGATCAGAGAGAGGAAAAAGAGGGGGAGGTACGCCGTGGCTGTCCCCTGGATTACATCGCAGGGAAGAAAGGGACCTTTTATTCTTTATCTAATCCTGCGGAAAAAGAGGGGGATCCCGTGGTGATTTGAGCCGTCCCGCCTTGCAGCCACTGAAGAGGGAAAAAAAAAATGTGGATCCCTTCCTTTGGAATTTTCCCGGCCGTTTTTTGGGGAAAAAAGAAAGGAAAAGGGGGGGAAAAAAGGAGGCTAGTCACCCGTATCGTCAAAGGAAAAGAGGAAGAAACCCTTCTTTTCCATTCCGGAAGAGCGCTCGCAATTCGGCGAAAAAAAAAAAGGCGTGTCTACGACACCGCCTAACAATGCGAAAGAAGGGGGAAAGGGGGGGGTTCCTTCTTTAGAGGGGCTTTTCCAATCCCAACGTCTCGATGTTCGAGGAGAAGGGAAAAGCGCGCGCGCCACCAAAAAAGGGGAAGGGGGCACCTCCGTTCTTTGGCGAAGGGGGGGGAAAAAAAAAAAGTGGTGGCTGCGAAAGCGAGGTTCGGCTCGTGCCGCTATGGGGGGAAGAAAAAGGGAAGAGAAAAAGGAAAAATGGGGCACGCCTCTACGAGAAAGGGGAAAAGAGAACACAAAGCTGGCTGAAAAAACCCACCCTACTCTCTACGTTCTCGACATTGGCGCGATTGAAGGAGGGGGGGAAAAAGGAGGCTGATCGTCTACAATGTGGGGGAGGGGCCGATCTGGCAAAGGGGAAAGAGGAAAGTGGGGTATTCCTCCACCAATCACATCTACTTCAGGGAAGAGAAGAGGCGGAAAGAAAAAGGAGAAACTCTCTTCTAATCGTGGAAGGGGGAGAAAAAGCCAGACCTGTCCCTTCTCTGTCTGTAGAGGAAAAAGGGGGGAGGGCTGATTGTCTTTATACTCTTTGCGATCCTCTTCGCGCGCAGAATGGGGGGGGAAAGGGAAGGGGAAGACCGCGCTGGCGCATCTCCTAAAATCCTCACGGCTGGATAGGAAAAAAGAAAAGGTCAAACCTCAGGCCGCCCTGGGAAAGAAAAAGGGGGGGGAACGCTGGTTGGCTTCTAGGGGTCAAAGGAAGGGAAAAGGAGGCTGGCGCTCTTAAGCTTTGTAGGGAGGAAAAAAAAAAGAGTGAACCCATCCCTCTACCACCACCCAGAAAAAAGAAAAAAGCCGAAAGGGATCAGCGAGTGCTTGTGGGGAAAGGGAAAAAGCGACGACCTGATCGAGGATTTTGCAGTCGGCGGAGGGGAGGAGGAAGAAAGGAATCGTCTCCGGCGACCGCCTTTACCCATAAAAAAAAGAGGGGGGGGGGAAAAGAAAAACAAGTCCTGGGCGTATTTTTCCCGGCCCTCGCGCGGAGGAAGGAAAAAAAAAAGAAGGTGTTACTTCCTTTCTAGGGCCCGTCCGCGAACAAAGGAAAAAAAGGGGGTGCGCGGGATGAAAGAAAAAAAAAGGAGGCTATAATCGTTTGGGGGGAGGGGGAAAAAGCTAACTGAAAAGGATGCACAGGATTCCCTGACTCGAAAAGAGGAAAAGGGAAACGACCACTGTTTGACTTTTCCTCCCGAAACAAAAAAAGGAAAAGGAAGGAACGTGTACCGACGGGGGGGAAGAAAAAAAGGTATCAAAAATGCCAAACCCTCCTAAAGGGGGGAAAAAAGAAAAAGCTCAGAAGTTAGTTTCCGTGTTTTTCCCACTGCAAAACCGGGAAGGGGGAAGGGGGGACAGCCATCCCTATTAGCTGATGCTGTTGCCACGGGAGGGAAAAAAAAAAGGAAGAATCGTCTGAACCGGACTAACCAACATCTATCGTCGAAGCAGAAGAAAGGAGGGGGGGGTAGGGGCATCTACAATCACATCGCCGTTCGATAATACGGAAATGGAAAAGAAGAGAGAAGGGATTGCCGCTAAAAGCAGCTTCCATATAGCGACCGGTCGAGGGAAAAAGAAGGAGAAAAAATGACTTGACTAAGTTTGTCTGTCACTTTTAAGATCAAAAAAAAAGGGAGAAAGGGAAAAAAAGGGGTGGGGGGGGGGGGAAAGGGAGAGGGGAATCACTCCTAAAGGCCATTTATTTTTCCGTGGGGAAGGGGGGAAGGAGAAGATTGATTCTCCTCTGCCTCTCCTAGCAAGAAGAAAGAAAAAAAAAAAAAAAAAAAGGGGGGACATGGTAGCCAAGTGCCTATTTTGTGATGCCATATACTTTTCTGGAGGAAAGGGAAAAAGAAAAGCGATAATATCCCAACCTATATGGAGTACTGATCGGGAGGGAGAGAGGAAAAAAAGAAGAGGGACAGCGATTTGTGTTTTCCCGGAGCGGATTCGAAGAAACTAAAACGCTGATTGAGAAAGGATCGTTACGCAGAAAAAGGGAGGGGGGGGGGAAAAAAAGGAAACCCATGAGTGTTAACCATTGGTAGTATTCCACGAAGGGAGAGGGGGAGAAAGAAAAGGGTGTTCGTTTTAGTCACGTATACATTGAGCTTGATGGTGTGGCGCGAGGGGGGGGTGGGGGGGCCGTCGTGGTGGACTTGACGTATTCGTGAAACAAGTTACGCTTTGAAGGGGAAAAGGAAGGAAGAACGGGAACCTTCGTTCAGGCTAACATTTGAACGGATATTCTTCCCGGAAGAGCTTTCTCTCAGTGTGTAGGAAAAAAAATGCCACCTGTATAGAAAAGGGGGGAGGTTTTAGTGTGAATTCAGGTGACGGCGCGGGGGGGGGGGAAAAAAAGAAAAAGAAAAAGGCAAAAGAGAAAAGGACAGCGAAAAAAAATCTTTTTGGTTGGGAAAAAAAAGAGGAAGAGGGAGTGCTCATTATGAAAAGGAGGAAAAAGGAGGAGGCAAAATCTACAGGGTTTATCTCTCGAAAAAAAAAAAAGGGGGGGAGGTCAACCCTCTTGTAATTTGCGAGGAAGAAGGGGGAAAGAAAAAAAGAGAATGAGAACTCCTCTTCCCTTCTCCAGGGGGGGGAAAAAGGGGGGGGGAAAAGGGGGGCTTTTGAAGATTTTTTGCAGTTCTCTTGGGGCGTGTGGGGGAGGGGGGGGGAGAAAAAAAAAGAGAACACTCACCCCAATCCTACTTCGATTTCAGAGAAAAGGGCACGGGGAAAAGGGGATCTACCACACTTATCTCCCTCTCCCTCAGAAGGGGGGAGAGAAAAGATCATCTCCGTTCAAATTTAGAGAAGGAAAAAGGATCACTTCAGACCTTCACCTTTCTCCCCTAGAGAGAAAGAAAGAGGGAGGGGGAAGAGAAGAGCAAAGTCCACCACTACTTCAACACTACCTTTCAAAGGAAGGAGAAAAAAGAAAAAAGGAAAACACGAACAATGCTAACTTTGTTACTCTCACCCATATGTTCGGAAAGGAGAAGAAAAAGGGAAAAAAGGGTGAGAAGCTCTCCTCTCGCATTTCGAGGAAGAGGGGGGGTTTTGTCTTCTAATCCGTACCCGGAAAAAGAGGAGCTTCCTTTTGCTTACGGCATGGGAACCCGATAGAAAGAAAAAAAAAGGGAAAGGGTATTTTTCTCGATCCGAATATCATGAGCATAAAGAAAAGGAATAGGGAGAAAAAAGGAAGGGGGGGCTATCAGGCATGATGCCTTTGTGCTGAAAAAAGGGAAGGGGGTGAGAGGATATTCCTTGTGCATCCCTAGCGTCGACGGGTCTTAAAAAGGGGAAGGGGGGGGGGAACCAAGACACTCCATTGCCTTTTACAGGAAAAAAAAAAAGAGAAAAAGAACTAGGTTTCCACACGAAAAAAGAAGGAAGGAAGGGGGGTTTGCTCCCTTACAATTTACCGCACTGTAGGGAAAAAAGGATTGCAGTTTAACCCCTCTCCCTGGTCTCAGAGAAAGGGGGTGGGACGGGGCATACTCGAAAATCTCGTCTCACCTGACGGACGCTACGGGAGGGGAAAAAGAAAAAGAAAAAAAGGGAAGGATGCACTACCCTAAACCAAATTTCTTCTTTCAGAGGAGAAAAGGAAGGAAAGGGGGGGAGTCCGAATCATCGATTCTTACATGACGACCTCAGCGTTCGTCTACGCAAGAAAAAGAAAAGGTGGCTGCCTAACACACCGTTTCAATAAAAGGGGGAAAAAAAAAAAAAGAATGACTTACGGATCTTTTGACAATACTTGTTTCTTGGGGAGGAAAGGGGGGGGTTGAGTTCTTATACAACCCCTCTGCAATTTGGCACAGGGAGGGGGAAAAGAGGAAGACCCGGCCACAGTTTTTTTTTTTCGTGAGGACAGTCAAAAGAAAAAAAAAAAGGACAGGGGAGGCATCTTTTCTTCAGAATCCGTGTCCATCCCGGGGAAGGGAGAAAAAGTCAACAACGCCCCCAAACTATATAGCTCCCGACTCATAGGGAATCCCAAAAGGAAAAGAAGGGGAGGGGAGGAAGGCCCTTAGAACTTCGTCACACCAGGGAAAAAAAACCCGGCCAATCGAGAGGAAGAAGTAACCATACTCCCCTTACGAAAAAAAAGGGGGGGGGGGGGAAGATGCCTTCTGCCATTACAAATGAGGGGGGGAAGACGGCGTTCGCCGGACTACGATGGGTATTTCAGGGGGGGGAGGCCTTCTCCATCGCCGCCTGCAAATCCAAGAAGGAAGAAAAAAAGGGTGCCCTCGATGCCTTCGTATAACCGGACAAAGAAAAAGGGGGGGATGGCCTCCTGCTCATCCTCTATGGGTGTGGTAGAGGGAGGGGAGAAGAAAAAAGGGGTTTAATCCTCTACATCTTAAAAGAAGAAAAGCGAATTGCCTCCTTTGTACCTCGAAGCCAAAAAGAGGAAAGGAGAAGAGAAGAGAAAAGGGGAAAAAGGAAGGGACGATGATCGTCTCGGCCGGGATAGGAGAAAGAGGAAGAGAAAGGAGCGGGAAACGTCTCCAGCGTTTCGGTCTGCGCGCGCACGAGGGAGAAAAAAAAGGAAAACCCAGGCGTTTCACGCGACAGAGGGGGGGGGAAAAAAAAGGAAGGGGGATAAAAAGGCAATTAACGCTTCCGACGAGAGACTGATAAAAAAAAAAAGAAGGGGAGGCGATGTGCTTGGTGGCGGGATCACCACGACATCGGCGCCCAACGTCGCAAGGGGAGGGGAAAGGAGGGGAAAAAAAATGGACCCGCCTATCATCCTCTCGCCGCCTTGGGGGAGGAAAAGCGCGCTCAATTTCTAGCACGGGAAAGGAAGGGGGGTTCCTTTTCCAGAAAGCAGAGAGGGGGGGGGGGAAGCATACGCGCGTTTCCACTTGTCGAGATCGAGTGCCGGAGAAAAAAGAAGGTTAAAAATGTGCGCGTCATTCCAGATCTTCACCAAAAGGAAAAGGGAAAAAAAAAAGAAAAACAAAACGTGGTCGCCGGCTTAACGGCGCCAGAACGGGGAGGGGGGGAAAAAAAAAAAAGAGGGGGGGCAGCTCCTCTTCTTGTCGCCTCGAGCCGCGGAAAAGGGGGAAAAAGGCTGCGCCTCGAACATCTCGACGTTGGGATTGGAAAGGAAGGAAAGAAAGGGACCTCCTCAAAAGGAAGGGGGGGGAGCAAGGTCGTCGACCAAATCCCTTGGTCTAGGAACAGCGCTTAGGGAAAGGGGGGGGGAGAGCGCAGCTTGCCGGATGGAAAGAAGGAAAAAAGAAAGGGAGGTGACTATACTGGTGAAGGAAAAAAAAAATCAAACCATCTTGACCACTTTTAAATGTTAAAAAAGAGAAAAAAAAGGAAAATTCAAGGGCCGTTATACACATGCCCCGAAGGGGAAAAGTATTTAACTTGTCCTGCCAGCCGGGCGGAGAAAAAAAGAGGAGTCCGTCAATGCCCTTTCCAGGAAAAAAAAAAAGAGAGCATAAAGTCCATATTTTCAGCGGAAGAAAAAGGGGGAAGGGGGGGAAAACGTATCTTGCCGGGGAACGCTTCAAAAACCCATACGCCAGGGGGGGAGAAAGGGGAGGGGAAGGAATGAGGAACGCTTCCTTATTCCGGAGGAAAAAAGAAAAAGGGGTCGAAAAGCAGATCCATCCGTCTAGCCTCGATCTGAGGAGAGAGGGGAGAGAAAGGGAGGGTCTGAAAAGGGTTCGCGTCGCGACGGGGAGAAAGAGAGAAAGGAAGGAGATCTGACGATGGCGCGTTTTTTGAGCCAACTAGGTGAGGGAAGTTATGGGGGATATCCTCGCGCTGGCCGGAAAAGGGAAGACTCCACTCCGAAAAGCTCGAAAAGAAAAGGAGGATGAGACCCGTGTGATAGGAGGGGAAAAAAAAAAAAGGATCGGCCTCCCTGTTACCACGGGAAAGAAGGGAAGGATTCTTCGTCGATGTTATCGCTGAAGAGGAAGGGGAAAAAAAAGGTTATCCGGAAGAGGGGAAAAAAACTCTAGATGCATTACCGGAAGCGGCTGTCGAGGAAAGGGAGAAAGGAAAGGCGTGGGCGCTGAGCGTCGATCTTCCATAAGGGAGGGGGGGGGGAGGGGGGAGAGGCGACAGATCTACGCTCAGCGCCAGGAAGGGGAAAGAAAAAGGAACGCCGCTCCCGTCATTCATCGCCTCGAGTTTCGCAAGGAAAAAAAAAAGAAGGAAAACGAACTGTCTTATCCTCTATCCTCGCGCAGAAAAGGGAAAGGAAAAAGGGGAGACTCCGCATAGAGGCTTCCCGTGGTAACCGGCGCCGGGGGGAAAAGAAGAAGGAGGGATCAACCGTTTTAACACTTCGAGCCTTCCGGTAAAAGGGGGAGGGGAGAAAAAGGGGGCGGAGCTCTATTCTCTCCAATAACGTCACGATGGAGAAAAAAGGGAAGAAGGGGGCTTCTTTCATATCGAGAAAAAAAAAGAAAAGGAGAGCGATTGCTCTCCGCCACCGTCGCGAAATAAAAAAAAAAAAAAAGAGAACACCCTATATGCGACTTCTCGAGCCGCAGATCGAGGCGAAAGGGAGGGAAAAAGAATAAGGCCAGTCGTCCGCCTCTCCTCGATCATGCGATCGGGAAGGAAGGAAAGGGACTTGAGTCTTTCCCCTTTATTACATCTTCCTCCATCCCAGACGCTGAAAATAGGGGGGAGGGGGGGAAAAGGAAAAGGGGGAAAAAGGAAATGACGGAATATCAACATGGATTATCCCCGTGGTGATTGGAGAAAAAAAAAAGGAAAGGAAGAAGTGAAAGGGTCCCGGCCTGTTTAATTTTTCCAGGCCGGTTGTGGGGGGGGAAAGAAAAGAGAAAAATTGTCTGGAGGCTAAGTCAACCCGAAAGGGGAAAGGGAAAAGAGAGTGCCGAAAAAAAAGGAAAAAGCTGCGCCTCGTCACTTCGCGAAACGTCCGAAGCGAGGGGGGGGAAAAAAAAAGGGGAGAAAAATCACAATTCTAAGCAACGGTTCAGGGAGGGAAAAAGAGGGAGGAGATTCGCAAGAAAAAGGAAGGGGGGAGAAGCTGAGGCATTATCTATCTCTAAGGCGCCGAAGCGGCGAGAAAAAAAGAAGGCATGTCGGCTGTGACCACTCCGTTCTGGAGGGGAAAAAAGTGTTTTCTTCTAAATCTAGTTCGGATAGAAAGGGGGGGAATCGCTACTTCCATCGGGAAGAAGGAGAGGGGATAGAATTGGAGCTCTACTTTCTTCCCTACACAATAGCTTCTTTCTGTAAAGAAAAAAAAAAGAAGAAAAAAATTGTGCTTCGGATTGCCTAAATCCAAGAGGCTTGGGATCTTCCTGACCATGGGGGGGGAAAAGAGGGAGAAAGGGGGAAAGGGGTGTTTTCCCGATGTCGTGGTGTAGAGAAAAAAGGAAAAAAGAAGGGGAAAAGGTCTCTTCCTCGGCGGAAGAAAGGAAAGATCGTCTGACTCTTTCATTGCCGAGCACAAAGGAAGGTCCTCGCCAGAAAAGGAGGAGGTTCGCCGTTCAACGCCTGGGTTAGGGGGAAAAAGGGGAGAAACGAGGGCTCTCTCCATACCTAAACCGGGGGGGGGGGAGGAAAGCGCTTTCTCATCATCCGAAAATATCACGAGGGAAAAAATCTCCTATCATCCGAAAAAGGAAGAAGGAGCGCCGGATCTACTCTGGTTGGGAGGGAAGGGGGAAATTCTGCGGCGTTGAGGGGGGGAAAAAAGGAGGGACGGATTTTCAAACAATCTCGGCGAGAAGAGACCCATCCCTCGACCAAAAAACAAAGAAGGATCCTTATTCCATATCCTAACTCTTTATCCAGAGGAGGGGGGGAAAGGGGAAAGACGGCCTCAAACGCTACTACCTTAATCTATTATTTTGAAAGGAAAAGGAAGGGTCTTTAGACGATTCAATACCCATCGTCGTCCAGGAAGAAAAGAAAAGAGAGGGAAGGAATGTGTGGGGGCATAATTTCTTCACACTGAAAAAGGGAAGGGGATATGGCCCTTCTCTCTCTTCGCTTGGCCTTGACGAAAAAAAGAGGGGAAAGGAGAAAAAAAGGGGAAATAGAGAACAATTTAATCTTTTTGGGTTCGGAGGGGGGGGGGGGGAAGACCTCTGGATTCGTGATTCTATATCTTTTGGGGGCGTTGTGAAGGGAAAAGGGGAAGAAAAGGAAAAAAAAGTGAACAGGATTCTGACCTGAAAAAGATGCCGAAAGGGGGGGGAAGGACTGCCCACTTTGTGACTGGGAAAAAAAGACAAAAAAAATTTTTTCCTTTTTCAAAATGTTATTAAGGGGGGAAGGGAAAGAGGGAAAAAAGGGGGGGACAGAAGCCAAAACCCTCCCTCCATGGGACAGAAAAGACGTATTTTCAAAAGCTCCGAAGGGGGAATTTTGGGGCCCACGGAAAAAAAGAGGGGGGGGGAAGAGGGGTGAGTCTTCATCCATCCTATGAGCTTATTGCTTTGCAAAAAGGAAGAAAAAAAAAGAGTCATGTAAAAGAATCGCTGAAAGAAAAGAAAAAAAGAGAAAAAGCGAAGCTCCCTTTTTTTTTCGGTCTTGGCAAGGGGAAAGGAAAGGGAAGGATGCCAGTATTCTTCCGTCAGTGAGACGGGCGAGGGGAGGGGGGGAAAGAAAAGGGAAAGGCCGAAGACCTGTAGGAGAAAAAAAAGAAGTTTTTCCCTTGCCTTTCATGACGAAGTTTGAGGGAAAAGGAAAAAGGGAAAAGATTAAGTGTTGCCACAAGTTGTTTTGACGGCCGAAAAGAAAAGAAGGAGGAAGGGGGGGAAAACAAAAAGATGTTTGAAGACCCTTCGACTCTAGGGATGCCCCAGGAAGGAGGAAAAAAAAAAGAAAAAGGCAATCATTGCCTGGTAGCCAAAGGGGCTATTTGTGGAGGCAGGGGAGGGGAGGGAAGAAATTAAATCGTATTCAAATCAACTTCGCCATAAGAGTCCCAACATAGAAGGAAAAAAGAAGGGGAAGGAGAACCCTGCACAGAGCTGACATCGATTGTTTTCCGGGAAAAAAAAAAGTGGGGAAATTATCTTTTACTAATAAATGAGAGGGGGAGGAAAAATTATTTTACCCCTTGGTAGTATT
>Ga0179593_1427771_pt1 | contig 26903 bp, 12 predicted proteins | sample CZODoug2_1_08_16_FD_185931 | JGI IMG/M metagenome (GOLD analysis project Ga0179593, IMG submission 185931) | Vadose zone soil fungal communities from Angelo Coast Range Reserve, California, USA - CZODoug2_1_08_16fungal (PacBio error correction) | ecosystem: Environmental > Terrestrial > Soil >...
ACAGACGTCGAGCGGATGTAGGTCAGCCTGTGTAGTTTGAAAGATAATGTGGCCGGAAGAGTCGCTGAAGCCGCGTCCTGCTGGAGGAGCAAGCTCACCTTTTCTGGAACGAACAAGGCGAAGAGACTTCGGCCGGCGCATAGAGATACAGTGGCATCCGCTGAAAGGAATGACCGTGGGGAAAGATCGGGGGACGACGCGGCGCCGTAGTCGGACCGCCAACGATCTGCTGGGGCTTCGCAAGCTGGAAGGACGAAAAACAGGAGGGAACAACGGAACAATAGATCAGCGCAAATGGACTCTTGGGAGAAGGACTGAGCGTGTCACCAGGACGACGGGAGGACTGTCTAAGCTGCTCAGGAAGACGGAATACCTCAGATGGGGACCTCGGGGCAGCGAGAGGATAGGAGCGACGCTCGTGTGCTAACGCTCAGACCGTCAAGAGCACAAAACCAAGAAGGCACAAGGACACGAGCCAGCATTCCACAGACAGTTACAGATCACGACGCGCACCACGTGTCACCAAAGAAGATAGAGTGCCCGAGATCGAGTTCTTCCAAAGCTCAGAATCACGAAACTACGGCAAATGAAAAGAGCCTGTAACGATTGGTATAAACCTGAGCGTGGAAAACACGACGTGGCGCATACAACGGAATTCAAGTAGATGGTACTTAGCGCGCTCACTAAACGCTATCTAAAGCCAACAGTAGCAAGGGGGAAAAGGACCGGGAGGGTAAAGGATCACCCACCTGCAATCTGTCCCACATCAGTGGACGGGCTCAACGGAGACGAGCGAGTTGAAATGCCTACCAGCTTAGTGAGATGGCCGGGAGACGCCACATACCTTCTAGCCCTCAATCCGTCGGAAGCAGAGGAGGGTTGGGACGGGGGAGAGACGCAGACGCTCAAGCAGGTAGCTCGGAACTACGAGAACCGACTCGTCAACGAACGTTATGAACTCAAATGAGTCCCCTAAACTCGGAGGAGTGCTCAAGGAAGGGGAGACTGTAAGACAAGGGAACCTAAACGCGACGGGGGGGGCGGATAAGGCGACGACAAGGTCAACATTCAATCGTAAAAGGTGGCTCTGAGAGACACTGCATGCTCACCCACAAGCCTCCCTAATGAGTCCAGCACCATACAAGCCTCACTCACGTGAAGTGAGAAAAGAACCTGGAAAAAGAACCTAAATAGGATAGCATTTCCCGAAAGTTAAACTAAAAAAACTCGATCAAACATTGGCCTTACAATTATCAGGAGAGGGGCGTAACTGCCCTGAGTCTACGGCGGGGCCATTCTAGGTGCGCGCCTCTTAAACTCCTCGCGTCCATAAGGGAACTTAGTCGACCAGACAGTGAACGGAACGGAACGAACATTTCCGTCGGACCTATGCCAAGCAAAAGAGACTACAAAATGTTCCGGACGATCATCGCAATCCCCACCCGAAAGACAGCCCTCCCGGGGCAGCATCGGGTCGCTCAACGTCCGGCTTTTATAGCCTACATTATGCATCCTCTATAAGCGGTAGGACCTGAGGTGCGCGCCATCTGGGGTGGAGGAGTGAACAAGCCTAAAGTTTCTGGGGAAGACGCTTTGACGTTTACGACGATTCCCCACTTCGGGTGCACTCAGCGAGTCTGGGGACTCGTGGCTCAGTAGAAGTCTCCGAGAGGCCTGTGCAAAATTCTTATAGGAGGCTCAGTTTCAAGGAACAGCTCTCCCGCAAGAGGGTAATCTGCCGAATATCAGTTTGGCCTGCAAAGGACAAAGAAAATCACCGCACCTAATGAGGAAGACAAGGGGTGAAAAAAACGGAAATTATCGACACGTCAAAAAGGCGGGTCGGTTCGCGACTGGGGGAGGACCGCTGCAGTAAAATCTAGAAATACCAAAACTAAGGTCCGTCTCTGGGGTTTTGAAAGGGGGCAGCTTCCTCTGTCGCACGAAATTTGGAGCAACTTGGCCGGGGAATGGGAAGTCAGGTTCGACCCCTGGTCGCTGCCCGAAGGCAGGGTCCGGAAGATGGCAGGGAAGTTCTGCGGCACAAGCCGAAACGCTACTCCTAAACCGGAAGCTGGAGGTAGACTGGCCCCGCGCTATGCTCGCTCTATCAGAGAGGGAGAAAAAACGTGTCATAACGGGCTCTCTCTGATCCTTTGACGTCTAAAAGACTAGGCAGCTGTCCCCGCAACTTAAGAGGAAAAGTAGGCAGGTTGGGGGGAGAGGAGGGGGTGGGTCTGTCGCATTACTGGCGAGCTTGCGCTTAATAATAAAAATCTTGGAAACCAGCAGCGGATGATAACACAACACCGTGAGAAATAGCCGGAGCCTTAGACATCAACTCACCAAGTGGTAGTCTGAAAGCGTCCTTTCGTGCATGGTTGAACTTCGCGGGGGCCGCGTCAGGGTACAACGAAGGGACCACTTGACGCTTGCAATGACGCGCCGGCAAGCGCGAAAAAGTTTGTTGGTTAGAGAAGGGCGACATATCTTGTTACTGATGGGGGTTTAGGGGTCGACTCGAACACCTGCGCCCCTGGAAACGCGCGAAGCTCTCTGCTCGGGGCACACTGGTAGCGCTAAACACATTCACAGAGCCTCGCGATGCGACGCTGGGGGGGCTTCCGGACACCACTCGAGTCCAGTGGACTAGATCGCACCCGCAATTCAACACGGGGAGCGCAGGATAGGCTTCTAAAAATGTGCGGCCGAGACAACTAGAAAGCTGCGCAGATCGGGTTCGGGGACTAAATGAGCTGCAAGTGTATAAAGCCAGCGAAAATGTAGGATCACCACTCTAGGATGACTAAAACTACTCTCTTTCAACCTACGTTCAGGGGCGAGGAAGTCGCGTTGGGTTGGCCTCTTTTCACTCAGAAGCGTCGATCAAAAGCCACCCCGTTCGCGTAGTGACCTCACTTCCCCTCCCTACTCTCTCCCGGCCCCCTTCGGATGCTTCCCCGATCTCAGGCTCAACATTCCATGTTCCTTTTATCCCTATCCTCGGGTAGGACGGGTTGTGGGGGAGTGTCGCGGCATGGATACCCCAGGGCAACTCCGAACGAGGGACCGGAGTCTGGGGACGACAAGGGTTAAAAAGTAAATAGCTGGGGTCTCTCCTTAATCTAAAAACTAAGAGGCTAAATCTTTACGACAGCAGACGAGTTTAGTCATCGGGTGAGTAAGAAGGCTACGGTAAAACGGGCAAAAAACCAGAGAAAAGCCTAGCAGATCAGTGACGTGAAAGGGGTGGGCTCGTGGGTATTGTCTTAACACTAAAATCAGAGAAATCTTTGGTGGTTGTCCGACTACGCGGGTAAGAGCAATGCAGGGACTGTGTGGGGGGGCAGTGAGCTCCAGCCTTCACACGCTACGTCTGAATAAGTTACAGAAATAAAAGCAGGCGCAGTTGGGGGTCTTCTGTTCAGAGACAGTCCACATTACAAGAAATATAACTGGACTCGTATTGCCGTCGATCTAAGAATCCGGAACTGGGGGTTCTTGTCTAAGTCCCCCGCAAGCTCACACCAATAAATAGCTCCGCAATCAGCTGGGGGGAGGGGAAGAATACATTCGGGAGGAACGTAGATTTCATTACACTTATAGGGGGGATCTAGCGATCTTTCTCAATTGGCTTCAAAATCGGGCCATCATCCCTCAAAAAACCTTGCTCGACCGAAGAACACAAGGTCTACCTTTCAATGGAAGCTCTCAGCCGACTCAGGCCTCGAGGACTACCGAGAACTCCTAGGAAAAGGCGATAGCCACATCTAGACAATCACGCGACATACGCGCGAACTCCCCACTGTGGAGGTATTGATTTCGGCGGCGGGCAAACATGCCCTACCCTCCCCTCACTAACTGACCCTTTAATGAGCACTCTGGTCTCGCCCAATGACTCAAAAACAATCCTCCACCATCGGGGAGCAAAGGAAGGTGGGGAAAAGCCGCTCGCTAACTCTAATAACGAGCGTTCAGGGGAGCCGAATGATAGGGTAATCATCTGCGAGAGTACAGGAGGAATCTACGAAAGGGGCCGGACGACTCTTCTATTGAGCGTCCAATCACGGGTCAGGCGCATGGTTGAGGACGATTGGACATGTCATTCCCAGGGCGAAGCCGCGATTCGGGGGGGGGGGATGTATGAGTGGTTAGGATACTTTGGTTAAAACTTGTTGGTGGGGTTGGTGTGGAGAAGATTTTTGTGGGCTCCTGGGGGTGTTGTTTTGTCTTGGGGGGGGGGGGGGGGTCCTTTCTCTCGGCGAACTGGGAGCGGTTGAAAACCTGAGAAAAAAAGAGTACAACTCCACTCGACACTGCGGTCGAATCGAGCAAGTCAACCGGAGGCGTTCAAAAAGGGTGTCCCTGCGGTGCAAGACTTAACCGAGGAACGAACACTCAGCCGCCGGCGTAGCCTCGAGGGAAAAGAACGGGGTCGCCTCAGAGCCGGCAGCGCTTGGGGTCGTCGAATGGGAAGCAATGGGGGCGACACCAAAATACAAGAAAGGCAACTTAGAAAAAAAGGGACGGGGTTCCTGAAAAAATGCTATTAGCGTCATCTAACCTGTTAGAATAAAAATGGTGATGGGCAAATATGCCGGTCAGAGGGACTGCAGCATAGGGAAGGGAAAAAGACAAGAAAGGGAACCGCGATTCTGCTCCTCAATTTGCGAAAAGGCTACTGCCTCGCAAGTTAAGGTTAGTAGACATGCGCTTGGCTTCGTGGCACCTTCATTGACTTGGGGGAACCTGCAAGGGCGTTTCAGTCTTGCTCGATCCTCTAGCTTGGAGGGTGCCCATTCTACAGGATCACTTTCTTAGAGATGAAATGGTGCGTCTCGCGATTGGCGGAGCACTCTGGAAAGATACGAGACCTCTCGATGATGAGAGTCTGTTTTTCAGGTGAGTAGCAGGGTACTGCTAGAGACGCCGCTTTACGAGAAATTCAAGAGCGAGTATTACCGGATATTAAAGGGCGTCTGCTTTCTGATCGGAGATCGCCGCTACCGCACCTGTTCAAAAATTACTGCTAGACAGTCATCCTGCCCGAGCGTATAAATATGTATCTGGCGGCTCCTTCTGCGGGAGGAGGAAAGAGCGAAGAAATTTCTTCTTCTAACTCGATCAGGGTGGAACTTCCGAGGTAGCGTGGGGGGATGGCAAACGAAGTCCCGTTCAGGGCGTGGGAATGCTCAAGCTATCTTTCTCGGGGGAGAAGACTAGACTTACACATTAGGGGGACGCGCCGTGGTGCCAGGGGGGGGGGGGGGCACCCGCAAGTTGGTAGAAGAAAAAAAGTCAGATCTAAAAAAAGTACTATTCTTCTAAGTAGTAACCTGCAAGAACAGCAAGCTCTCTTTCGTCAAGGATGCGGTCTCTGCAAAGGAGGTAACTTCTGTTAAGGTAGTTCGAGCTCGCTGGGGGTGCAGTCCAATCTGAGCGGGCAGGGAAAGTCGAATAGTCCAAAGACGCGCCCTCTCAGCTGCCGCTAGGAAGTACAGACTTCCAACGAGAAAAAAAAAGAGCAGCAAAACGCGTACTATCCAGAGAACTCAACAGCACAGTCGACCTAGCGCACAGGGCGGAGAAGGAGGGGTTCTTCAGGTCCGACGCAGCCCGCAATACAGGGGGGGGACGCGCCGGCTGGGCCGAAGCACTAAGGCACGAGTCAGGGGACGGAAGGGAAAAGGGGGTGGATTGGATTCTCATGACTAGGACGGAGAAAGAGGGCGGTGTGGCACAAGAGAGGCCGGGTCAAACATCCATCTAATGAAATCCTGAACCTCCCTGATCTCCACCGAGCAAAAAGCACAGTTTCTCGCTCTGAAAGGCGGCAACGGGAGAACCATCGGAGGCGAACGACGCTTGGGTATTCACGTACAACTATCTCCTAAAAAAGGGGAGGGGACATAGTCCTCGACGGAGAGGGACTGCATCTATAAAAAAAACTCTGCTTGGTTTGCGACCACACGCGGGTAAGTGGCATGTGCAGGAGAAAAAAGAAACGAAAAAACTCTTCTTCAAAGAAGAAGACACTCCGATTCCGACCAATCCGAGCGGATCAGGGAGAGAGCGAGATCATCCAGGGGACGAAAAACGGGAGGGAGAGTTCTCCCAAGTTGGGGAAGAGAGGAAACGAGCAAATAATCGGCACAGCCGCTGCTCTGCCTGGTGATCGCATAGTATCTAAAAAAAAAACAACTTAGAGGAGGAAAAGAACTAGACAAGGCGGACGCCCGGAGGGAGGGGGGGAAATTGTCTTGTCGAGGGGGTAAAATGGTTATTTTCTAAAGCGAGATGGCCGAAGAGCAGCTTGTGGTAGGGGGGAAAAGGGCGGTCTCCTATGCAGACAGAGCGCTGGCTTTCTTAAACGGAAAAAGGGGATTGTCGAACGAGATTAAAGACTACAGAGTCACTCAACGGCACGGAAAGAAAGTGGGGAGGTTCTTCAAAAAACCAAAATGGGTGGGATCGGCCCAAGCATAGGACGAGACGCGGGGCGAGGGGCAAGCAGAGGAAGAGAGACTACAATCCACAGTCTTTGCGCCTAAGTGAGTAAGACGCCGATTATACTGGCAAGGGGGGGGGCATGCGATAGGGACGAACACTTTGCCGGGGGGAAACGAATCTTACCAGAGAGGTATTCGCACATGAGAGCGGTCATGAAGCCAGGAGGGCGCAAGCCTCTCTAGGCTGCGCGAACGCCACTATATGCGCAACAAGGGCAATACCATCAGGAACATTGGGGGGGGCAGAGCGTGACGACGGAACAGAAGTCGCTAAACCCATTTCAGGATTGGCGATGGAGTTCCTCTACTAGAAGACAACCTCGGTGAATAATCTAATAGCAGGGCCAGTGAGCAGTCAGGGGGGTCAGGCGGATCGTCCGGAGTAGAGTCTTGCGGGGACTCTAACATGATGAGCTCCGCAGGAGGGCGGGTGGATTCCGAAGGGGGGGGGGACAAAGCGAGGCGTGGCTTATAACAGAGACGCGAAAGACTCCACAACAATCAGCTGCGATTCCCGCTCCCGAACCAGAGGGACATCGACTCAGGAAAATCGGCAAAAGTCACAACGCCTGCCCAACCGTCACCAGACGAGGCGGTGACGGCTAAGGCTCTCTCCTGAAAGAAAAGGGGGGGAATTATAAGAAAAAGGGGGTAAAAGCATCACAGAATTACGTGACAAAACACATAGCGGGAAAGAAGCGTCCGGTGCTTCGTAGGAGAGCCAAGAAAGCTCACGCAAAATCGGGATTCGGGCAACCTTTTTAAAGAAAACCACAGCAGAAGAACCAGCAGGACGTGTCCCTAGAGGAGCGAGGGCCCCGACGAAAGATTCGGCGCATCTTGAAGGGGAGCCAGCACGCGATCCCCTGGACGCGCAATCGGGCAGAGAGGGGGGAGGGGGGGAGACTTCCTTGAGCAACGCAGGAAAATACGGCAGCAGGCTCGCCATCCGTACGAAAGAAACAGGGAGCGACAGGGAAGCAAGCGGTTTCTTCGAGAAGGGAGGGGCGCCGTCAGCCCTCGCAAGACTAGAAACGTCGCCCAAAGCGATCTTGGGAGGCGGTCCCGGCGTGCTCAGCCACAAATCAACTCTGGGCAAGGGAAAAATAATCAAACTCTCCTGAAAGGAAGTAACTGGGGATCGCGGCAGGCAACCATACAGTAGGCTAGCAACAAGGGAAAAAAAAACCGGAAAGGCCCACTACTATCAAATTCATTGTAACCTTAGCCAAGAGAGGCACGAATTTGTCTGCAATCAGATTAGGACTCCTTCACCACGGGAATCCTGAATCGCCTGACCTCGGCTAACCTCTACTTGGGAAATCGGATCACATAAAGATGTGAGAGTATAACTCTCCACGAACCTGATCCAGGTATATATTGAAAAGAAAATCGACAGGGGTCTACAAGTAATAGCAGCCCGAAACACCAGATCATCCTTCTGTGGCCTAAAGTCGTTTATCGTTTATCCGGGGTGCTCAGAGGGGGGGGTAATCAGCCTAGAAGAAAGATCTCCGGCGGAGGCTTGGACGATGGGTATCTGGGGCAATACAAAAGGAAGGTCGGGGGGATGACTCGTATGAAAGAGGGGGGAACGAAGGGCCCACTATCGTTTCAAAAGTGTGGTAGGTTCTATAAAGGGATGCTAATCTATGATGCGTTCGACTCCATGCTAAAAAACTTTCTTCTCATGTCCTCTGCGGGAGAGAAAGTGTGCGAGTAGAGAAATCACATACTCTGCCCTAGGTCACTTCGCGGAAAGTCCCGCAGTGGGGACTGACACTCAGGGCAACCGCACAAATCAAAACGCTAAAAACATTTAGTTGTAAGAGAAGCCATACAAGGAGAAGTCTGTCATAAGGGGAAAAAGCAGAACAGGTGGCAGGCAGGGCACCTATTTACGCTAAACAGAGGGCAAACATCCTCTGATAAAAGCGAAGAAGAAGAGGGAACGCGAACGGCGGGCGGATTCTCCACCGGTAATGTGGGGAAACTGGGTGATGGGGTCTCTGGGGGGGATAAGGGTGGTAGACAGAAGTAGTAGATCGGGAGTGGAACCTGTTTACAGAACGGTGGCCTGCTATTTCAAGGTGATTGTCGAGGGACTCCTATATCCTACGCGAATAGTGGGTCAAGTTAAGGTCGCCAGAATGACCGATATGGGCGAGAACTCCGCATATCATCTAAATTGCAAAGGTCGCGATGGGACGGTTCTGTCTCTCTAGGGGTGATTGAAAGAGCATGGAGAGGAGAGTAGTATGGTCTAGTGGAGTGTGCTACCAAACTAGGTTCTGGTCAGAGTGGCTCTTAAGAATAAATCGGTCTCACGTTTCCAGATTCAGGATTTCAGTAGAGGTGTCACTCTCCGAGGAGGAACTGGTCGTCTTCGCAAAAAACCCGGACTAGACAACGTTTTTGGTAGGCTCTAGATTGGATGTTTTGGGCGCTATGCAGAGTAAAACAGGACGAAAAGGACTTGAATAGGGGGAGCAGCGCCTGCCCACGGGAGAAAAAAACAAGTTGTGTGCGCGATCTGGGCGAGGGAGGCTAGCTGGTTCTTTAAGTACTCGAGAAACCCAAACTTCGCACATATGCAATTTCGACGCGCGAAGAGAAGCTATCAGGGGAATTGAGAGAACCGGAGAGGTGCTGAAACAGCCGAGAGGCTCTCTAGAGGGAGGGAACGAACACACGACATACGAGCTGGTATTTCTAAGACAAAACAACTGCCGCACCAAAAGGGGACCCTCGCTGACCTTCAAATTCTCTTGGGATCAAAGAGGAAGCATCCGCAACCTCGCTGCAAATCTCTGTATCGTCAAAGTTTCATCTGCTGAGGCTGTTGGAGGGCGATGAACCGGCGGCCACCCTTTTACCCGAGGTCCCAAAAACGGATGAAGAATAAGATTAAACGAGTGGTTCGGGAGGAACAGGGTTCTCTTTACGGGATGAGCGGCAAAAAAAACTTAAAAGAGACTCGCCTAGCACTGTCCATAACAGGGTCGCGGCGGTACTGGAAACGGACAGGGCTTGGATACGAGACAACAACAAAAAACTTATGGGAGGGAAAGGGAGATATCCCAGGAAAAAAAAGGGCATCTAGACATCTCAATCAAAAAAAAGTGGGGCGTAAGGGCGACCAAAAAACCGTGAATGGGCAATAAAGAAAGCTCCCTTCGTAGAGGGGACGAATCGTGGCAATATAGGCTGAGAATGAATGGGGGGTCGAAAAGGGAGCGCCCGAAAAAAAAGAAGGAAGCCAGATCACGTTTAAGCAGCGAGAGAGGGTCGACATAATGCGTAATCAGAGTGACCAAAGAAAGCAGAGACGTACAGCGCTGGGGGAAGGGGAAGTGGTAGGAGGGGCGACCGAAAGAGAGGGGTGTGGTGAAACGGCACCAAGAGGGAGCTCACAGCGAGAGCGGAGTTAATTTTCAGCTGCAACACTGCAAGTGGCAAGAACAAAACGCGTCGGGACGAGAGGAACTGCTACAGGGAGGCAATGACTTTGTCAAGTCGCGGAGTAAAGAAAAAGGTCCTACGCGCACTCAAAAAACGGGTTCATAGCAAATTGCCGGAGAGCGAGCAAACGGGAAGGGGGCTAACTTCCTTCGACAGAGAACAAAACCCATTACTCGACGAAAGACCAACATGGGTCAGAGGGGTTATAAAAAAATGGGGAATCCAGAAGAGGCTGACTTCAACTGGGGGCAGAGTGATTCAGACAAGAGAAAAAGCTCGAATTTTATAAGAGCCACTGACATCCAGTGCTGACCCCCACCGGCACTCGGCGCCCGGAGAGCAGGTTGCTACGTTATCTCGCGCGAGAACCGCAATTATAAAGTATTACTTCTAAGATCTGTGAAGACGGAGAGAAAAATTCTCATCTCTTCTACAGGTAAATAGACGAGTCGCGGGGCGGGAGTATCGTCGCAGGGGACAAACAGACATGCGCCAGAGACCATTCAGAAGTAAAACGTCAGCATACGGGGACGAGGGAGCAGCAAAACTGCTAACTAGCGAAAACAAATTGGGGCGAAAAGACTGGGGGAAGGAAGCGGGGGGATCGAAGAGAGCCGGCCCAGCTCGAAGAGGGGGAAACGACCGAGGCTTGACTGTATAACTTGACAACAAACGTCGCGTCAAAGAGAGAAGCCTAAATCTCGTTAGAGGGATAGCAAACTAAAATTCTTAAAAGGAGCAGGTATGTTTCAGGTTTACTGCAAGTGCATCCACGGGCATAAACTCGCGAAACGAAGAAGATCGGGCCGATAAGATCTAGGGTCAAATTCACTGCCGACTCGGAAATAAAGCTCACTGCAGAGGGCTCCTGCTATAAAAAGAATCGCCAGCCAGACATAAGGGACCCCGAACGCTTTTTGCCCTGCGTTCCCACTTCAACGCGTAGACGCCTCCCTACTGGCTTGTCGTCTCCTCTGAGAACCCCTCTATTGGGGGACAGTGAAGGACTTAGCTTCGGGAGGCCGGCCATTTAGTAGAATGACACGACCGGCGAAAGAAGAAATTACGCCAAATGAATGGGTCTTTATTTTTGTCAGGGTTGGAAGGTCAGTCAGCCGAAAAGGTAGGATGGGTTGCTGGGCCTAGCTTCTAATGTGGGCGCTTCTACGATAAACTAAGCTGGGACTTTCTCAATCGAGACGGCATAATTGACGAAGGGTAGGACAACGCCAAGGGCGAGAACTGACGCATTACGATAATCTACTCGGGCGAGGACAGCGAGGGAGAATGGGGGAAAAAAAGCAAGGTATCGTCGGCGGCAGCTGCAGGGAAAGGGGAACAAGAGAACTCGCGCCGAGCGTGACGGACGTCGACCACGAGGCCGGGGCGGCTCAGTGCGGGATGGTTCGGTCTCCTGAAGGGGGGACGAGACAAGGAGGATATCTACAGAAAGGCTATGAGTCATCGGCGGGGGGAGAGGTATGAGCCTGTAGGGACTACGTAACTCTACCATGGAAAAAAACACAAGGCTCACCTGAAGAATTGTGAGAGCCAAAAATTAAAAGAACATTAGTAGAGGCTTTGGGCTATCTGCTGGCGGACGTGGAAGGGATGCTGAGTCTATGACCCTCCGCAGAGGACTGCTCTGAAGATTAGTGGTGAGCCGCGCTGGAACGGGAAGTAGGCGAAAAGAAAGCTTGATGTGACCTAGAGGGAGTTGACAATTACCGAAAACTGTTCGAATAGGTCATGGGTGGGCTGTAACGGCTCTTCTTAGTGGGGGAGTGATAAGATTATGGATCTATCTAAACTCTCTTCAGTCATTCGGACAGACTATCGTGTTCAGGGTAAAAGCAAGAAGTCCAAAAAGCTTCGTCGTCCTTAAGTTATACGAGAGATACTCGGCACGAAGGAGTCTAGGCTTTCCGTGAATCTTCAGTGTCGAATGAGGGGGACTGGCTCTGGGGAGACTGGCGTGTCTCATGTTCTAAGGAGTCTGGGTCGGCGCAGTTACTATCCTGGTACAACCTAAAAAGCTTCGCGCGACCGAGCCAGGAGAAGGGAATAGGAGATCTTCAGAAGGGAGGAATCTTCAGCAGCGGGGAAAAATCAGTACTAACCTACATACAAAGCACGTCGACCAAACGAGAGAAAAAGTGACTCTGAGCAGGAGGGCTTTGACTATCTAAAAAAGGAATCGTCAAGGGTCAGACAGGTTGACTCTCGCTGTGGGACGCTCTAGGCAGAGCAGTGCAAAAAAGGGCAGGCAGCAAGACTAACTGGGTCATTAGTATGAAGTTCGCTCAGGAACGGGACGCGATCTCCTTCGGAAGCAAAAGAGAGATGGGCGACGTCCAAAGGCAGAACTGAGGGAAACAAATGGGAACGCCGAAACAATCTCTTGAAAGAAGGGAACGCAAAGGGTCGATTCGTAAGGGCAAAAAGGATGAGGAGGGGGAAACGCCTCTTCGTTCGAACTAAGGAGGGGAAGTCAAGTCTCGGACCAGACTGTCTCGGCCCGTCTATAAGCGCGGTGATATCAACCTAAACCTCGGGCTGGAGGTATTGACAGAACGGGGCCAACGAGGGGGAGTTCTATACGGGGACAGCGGTACGGGTTCAAGAGTCTTTCTCATAATCAAATTCTATTTACGAAAAGAACGGCTCGCTATCAGGCGGGACGCGAGCCGCATCTATTGGAAGTCTTGAAAACGTGGGGGAATGGAGACTGGTCGTCAAAAGAATCTTGGACCAAGCCGGAGCGGGCCGGAGTATACGTCGGAATAATACAAAAAAAAGGATAAGGAGGAAAAGAGAGCAAAGGCGAGAAAAGCTTCCTAGCAGGGGCGGCGTCCGGGGGAGTTGATCGAGAAGGCGTGAACAGTTAAACCTTAAAGTCGATGGCGCCTGCGCTCTTGCTCTCGAGAGAGGAAGCAGGAGATGCTGTTACTGAGATGGGGGAAATGATATTGCTACCGACTGAGGACAGCATTCGTCAGCAACTGACACTGACACGCGTTGGCGTTCTTCATCAAACCCTAAAAAGGGTTGGGTTGAGCTTTAAGAACGAATAGAAGAGTGGGGAAGCTGCAGAAGCGCATCAGAAAAGGCCGGGAAATCCAACGCGTCGGTGAGTCCGACCGAAGCGGAGAGCGCAGATGGCGATATCGTCAAGGGGAGGGCGTTCCATCTGACTGAGATCTGCTGGGAAGATTGTGCCCGCATCTAGTCAAGGCGGGATGCGAAACGAGCGGTTTAAATCCAGTGCACGATGGGACGCGCAGGATTCTCCCGAAACTTCTACGAATAAGCAGGGGGCATGAGGAGAAATTGGAACAGTGCCGGCGCTACATCCGGAGCGACCCGGTTTTCGCTCGAGATGGAGGGGGGGGTGTGGGGTGGGGGGGTAGGTGTGTGGGGTGTAAAAACCCCAAACAAAACAAACCAACAAACCCACAAACACCCCCCCCCGCAAGAACGACATCCTCGAAAAAAAGTTACTCCTTCTAGTGCTGTAGGCGTATGGGCGACGGGGGGAAGGCACGCTGGGAGCTTCTAGGGCAGAGACGGATGTCAGAAGGACCTCGGACGCTAAGTTTCTGCGAAATAGGGAGCTCGGAGGGGTGACCGGCAGAGACGGGTGGAACCGAGATCCACAAAAAAGCTTGAAGACACATCTTGCCGTCGACACGTGACCAGGACCAAAGCGGAACTCCTGGGACGGGACTCACGATATCATAGTGTCAGGGGTCCAGCCCTCGACCTGCATAGCAATAGGGGGTTATCGGACGATTGGGAGAAACTTCTTGAATACCGAAAAAAGCTCACCCGGAAAAATAGTCAAAGGGGCGATGTATGTAGCTCAGCGACACTCCCTTGAACACTCCAAAAAACTCCCACTTTCCATCGGGGTAAGCAACACCTATAAACAGAAGGGCCCTGCAGACGAGACATCCATCAGAAAACTGCAGGAGAATTTACTCTAACCGAAGGCGGAGACAGCGGAGGAAAAAATCAGGTAAAAAACGGGGAGGGGTGGGCTCGTTGGGGTGGCGGGAAAAAAAAGCGAACGGACGGGCAGGCTCTCCAGGAACGGGAGAACCGGGGGGAAAGGAAACGTGGAGGAAAGGAACGAGAAGTGGCGGGATCTTAGACAGCGGAGGGGGGAGGGAGGCAGACGCTCCAGAAGAAAAGAAGCCAGCATCAGGTGCCTCGTGAGGCCTGGGCGTGCTCGGGGCAAAGAAAAGGAGGGGGGAACAAACATAAGCCAAGACAAAAAGAACCGGGAGGGAGGAGCCGCAGGAGGCCACAGGGAGGGCTAAAGGGGAAAAGAGGGCAAAGAAACCTGCATCGGTCTCATCCTACGATCTATGAACGGGACAAACGTGAGCAAGGTAGGACGACTGAATGAAAGGATCGGCGAGGCTGCACAGGAGAAGGGGTCTGCGGCGCGGAACCAAAAAGTCACATCGCCTGAGCGCGATGACAGACGCTGGGAGATCTCGAAAAAAGGGGACAACACGGCCCGATCGGATCATAAACATATCGACGGTTTCGCTTGAATCAAACATCCCGCCAAACGACAGCAGGCAGGTCCGGCCGTGGCAGCAGACGGGCTCTACTTTGACAATGGTAAGTCGCAAACATACAGGCTGAAACCGTCTGCGGCCGCAGGCGGCTGCCGGGGGAGGCAGGGGACCCGATGGGTCACAGTAACCACGCGGGCGGGGCTCGCGTTGACGGGATAAGAAAAACGGGAACAAACGAGAGGTGACAAAAGACAGGGCGTTGCGTTAGCTGCGAAAGACGACTTTCTAAGAGGAGAGAGACAGTGACCGGAGGAGAAAAAGCAGCGACAACCTGCAGTTCAAACACGCGGGGACAGGGGTCAGGGGGGGAGAATCAGCGGGCAAAAAACAAATGCCTTCAAGCAAAAATTGGCAACAGGGGAAGATGACAACGAAAAGCGGCGAATAGCGGCGATCGAGACGCGAATTGGGGGACGAGACTCTGCTACTACAAGAACGGCCGTCAACTAAAATTTCTTCCCCTCTTCCGCTTTGAAAACGTGATCCGCGGAGATCGTATGGAGAACACTGTTTCTCCACGGGGCGCAAGGGGAGCATTGCTAAGACCGCGGTCCATCAGGGGGGAGGGGCGCTTGTGAAGGGGTCGGTTGGGGAGTAAGGGTCCTGTGCTGGGGGAGCAGAAAAGAGAATACTAAAGCAATGTGGGCTATTACGGCTGGGGCGCTGCCGGCGAGCTCGCGGGGAAACTCGTCAAACGAGCGAGACGGGCGACCGGGGGAAGAAATGAAGGCCGGTGCGTGTCGACGAGATAGGAAAGTCCCAAAAAAAGGACGTCGACTCCGCTGTGTTTCGATTCGGGGGGAGAGCGAGGCTGGACGGGAGAGGCATAAAAAAGCGAGTGGTCCCTTGTCTGCTCGAAGGGTCGCGCATCAATAGCATTGGCTGCGTCAAGATCGCGGGCGGGTGCGGAAGTTGCAGGCTCATCAAATCGACCCGCGGTGGAGTAGAACGGAAATGGATTTTGGGGGGGCTCTGGGAGCAATTCGAGGAACCTGTCCTCTGCTCTCTCTACGGAAATAGGGCGGAAAGGGGGGGGGTCGAGAGCAAAAGTGCGATCGAGGCGGCAATGGTGGTGCAGGGACGAAAGGAGGGAACAAAACCAAAAACTTTCCGCGTACATAAAAGAGGAAAAAATAAGAAAGCATCAGCCTTGGTAGTATCAGTCTGGGGACCGTATAGTGGGGGGGCTGGTTCCCCAGAGCTCTCCTATCGATTGCTTTTGTACACTAAAAAATGGATGAGGGGTGGGCTTGTACAAGGATACTACGACAACTTAATCCAGAGTCAGTGGAGCTGCAGCGAGAAGTTTTTCTCAGTTTGGGAGACTCTATACATCTCCAGCCAGGGGAGCGAAACAAAAGTCGCTAGTGTGTTAAAACCTTTATTCTGAGCGCGTGTGCAAGGCGAGTTCCTTTAGAGCCAATCAGGGATGCACTCGAATGCAAAGGGAAACAGACCGTCGTCAGCTACGACAGGGACGTGTTGAGGGGTACAATCTATCTACAGAGCGACCTAGCTGTCCACCAGTGGAACTCTGCGGCTGCTTCCCGACCCGGGGGGGGGACTGGTATCACGGCTCCAAAAACCAAACAACAAAGGAAAGGATGGGAAAATATAGCTATCCAATACCAGGGTGCAGGGGAAGGAAATCTATCTGCCATGGGTTCTTCTCTCTAGGCCGGGTACTACCGGAAGAATCAATCGTCAGAGACGATGGAAGGTTAAGACGTCGAGAGGCGGTCGAAAGGCAGGAATAGAAAAAACTACGAAAGCCGTATAAATTGCAGCACGAGACGCACTTTGAACTCAAAGGGCCGGGGGGTAGGTAGGCTCTCTAGCGACCAGTAAGGACATTGTCAGTCAAATCAGCGGGGGGAGGGTGAAGGAGGGATGTTGGGGTCATCCAAACCATCTCTTTTGTTGGGGTGCATGAAAAAGAGATTCTAGCGGGGGGCTGGGGAATGTGCACACGTCTCCTTTTAGAGCCCTGCGCGGAGATCCCTACGCCGTGAAGAAGGAGCCAGCAGGCATGTTTAGCGTCAGTACTCAAATAAGACGGCCATCGAAATATCTAGAAAAAGCTAAATGGGGGGTCCGCGTCGAACTCATCTGACAATAAACGTGTCGAACTGCAGCGGCCCGAAAAAGAAATGCTCAAAAACCACGAAGGGGTCTCTGTTTAGGCCTACAAAAAATCCGTCACTGCGTTCAGCCAAAGGAGAGGTATCGACAAAGGGCTACTGGAAAAGGGGCGTCTGAGTGTTTTCTGGAAGAAGCCCTAAAAAAAAAGCCAGTGTCCCCCTACTCTCCCCAGGTAGCAACTCGAGAAGTAGAATTATCAGCTGAAGGCCCCACACTCAGTTAACGCGACCGGAGAAGCTTCCGCCTCTCGGCTAGCGTCTCGATCAAACTGGGAGTTCAAGAGCGAAATACCTAACTCACTATTACCTGTGGTAGCGTCGGCACGTCGCCTTCAACCCAAGAGCCTCGAGTGATAAAGAAAATGTTTAAGCTGCTGGCGGGACTACCTGTGCTCCAAGAGCTCCCAGTGTCGAGCTAAAGTAGGGTAGCAGAAGAGGCGAGTCGAAGCGCTTCTAGCGGGTGTTAAGCACTCCTATGGGCGGTAGTTAGAGCAGAGGACGATACCCGAGGGAGGGACTCCCAGAGGTTGAAGACGGAGAGCTTGATTGTCTGAGCACCTAACAATGGGAGGACCAGGCTCCTTTCTTTGAAACGGTGGGAAGATTCAGGGCAGACCAACTGCAAGGGAAGAGAAACATTAGCATCGGAGGTTGCAAAGGACCCTCCAGACTATGAAGAACAGTTAAGCAAAAGGCGGAGGGGGCCGATTCATAGCAGCGAAAAAAAGAAGGCGTGGGGACCCTTTTTCAAAAGCAGGGGAGGGGGGGAACTCAACGGTAAGAGCAAAACCCTAAGGCGAAACGGGGCTTGCAGGCTTACAAAAGAGGGCGCACCAGGCTAGTCCAGTGGAAGAGACGGCAGCATGTTGAGCTACCGGACCGGATAAACGAAATGCGGAAAAAAAACTTGGACCTGGGGAGGTAGGGGGGGTAGGGATTCCGTTCATATTTTATAGCTGGGGATGGGTCTAGTATCTGGCCGGGGTTTGGGAGTCGAGAACCTCAGAGTAAAGGGATCCCCTTAGGGGACAGAAAATAGGCTGCCTAGTGAGACACGTCTCCGGGTAAAGAGCACGTATTCTGATCAGACCTATCTGGCGAAGTTTAAAACCTGAAGAGGGACTGAGGTTAAAAAAGCGGAAGGGACGTGCAGTGCGCGAGTGGTCTGTGCTCCGCTCTGCGGAAGGCTGGCTAGGGGATTATTGGGTCTTGTCTAATACGTTGTACTATAAATCAGGGGATACGAGCACCTCGCTAGGATTTCAAGGGGTCGGGGTTGAGGATTAGTGCGGAACTTTAGTAGGGTCTCCTGAGGACGAGAAGACAATTATCGTCTTCCTTGAGGACAGTAGGGGGAGAGTCAGGTTCCTTAAAAGTGCGAGACTGCTGCCGTTAAAAGGTGGGGTGTCTTAATTCTTACCGCTTCATCCTCAAGAACGGCTGACGATGTCAAGATTTCGCCGGCAGTTAAGCGACACTAAAAAAACGGGGTCGGACAACTAGGTCGTAAAGACCTAGAGGAGTCATGGGATAAAAAAAGAGTGAGGGCGTCAACCTCATATGGCTCCCCCGCGTCTCGTCGGGCGGTGGCGTCTAATATAAAAGACACAGAAGAACAAATCATGGAAAAGGGTCGTGTTCAGGAAGCAGAAACGTTGGAGAACACGGAGGGAACGCTACAGGAGATTGGAACTCGCCACCCCGACAGCACATCTCGTGCGGGGGACAGCTGGGGTCTGAAAGCGGCACAATGGGGGACGGTCTTGACAGTCGTAGGTACAGCGGGGCTGGTATCTAGGCGCTGAGAAGGTCGAAAACTAGGCCGAGAGAGACTCTGCTCAAGCCTAGTCTAGAGAGCAGCAACTGGGAGAGCCCTAGCTCGAGCTACGGAAGCCTTCAGACGAAGGACGAACAAATGGTCAAAAGCAATCTGGGCCGCGGGGAGGCATCTGCTTGTCGGGCTTCTGGCTCATCTCGCCGGCTACGGGTAGAGTCCGTATTGGTCGCTCATAAAGAGATGAAACCCCGGGACAACATCATGACAAGTCAAATCATTTGATGGGGAAGAAATTGGACTCTGAAGTATCTGCGTCGCGCCTGGCGTTCATAAACCAATAAAAGAAGTTCCGAATAAAAGCTGGGACGAGAGCTAATCCGCATCAAGAGCCTCTAACCGAAGCTGGACTTGAATTTTCAGAGGAATGACAGGGCCGGAGACTCCCGGAGCGGGGCGGGAAAAACGCGTGGATGCAACTGACCCGAGGGACGTATCCAAAAGTGCCCTATATGGCGGCGTGCGGGGGAACTCAAACAAACCGCTGGAGGGGGGGTTATTGGCGACAGGAACACATCGGGTTGAAGGGACTGGATCCGCGAAAGGAGGGTGACAGAGTATAACAGCCCGGGGAATATGTAGACAAGCTCAAAAGGGGGGGGGCTATCGCTAGAGAAAAGAGAGAAACGAGAGCTCCATGGGTCGGGCGGAACACCCGGCCGCGTCGAGCCAAAGACTCAGGCCGCATCGGCTCGGCCGCGGGGAGAGTATCATATAAAAAAAACGGTATGGGAGAGAGAGAAAATAAATCACACCAGGGCAGATCCGGGCGGCCGAGGCGGGGGCAAAAACAGAACTGATAAAAGGGGTGGAGGGACCTAGCATCGAACTGCGCGAGTGGGCGAGGATCCATTAGATCAGTCTGGGAGGAAGAGGTTCAAGGGGGGATGGGCGACCGAAAGGGTCCTTATCGGGCACGCATCCGCACTGAAAAAAAAAAAACAAAAAAAAAGAGTTGGGCGGGGGAAAGAAAAACGCGCTTTTGTTGATAGGGGTGAAAGACTCGCCTCACCACTCCGCAGCGGGGCAGGGGGACTGGCCGCTCTCGTCAGCAACGCGTAGGGAAAACGAATAACTTAAGGGCAGCCAGAAGCTAACGAATCGCAACAGGGTTCGTGCGCGCGGGTGACGAGGATCAGTGCGGGCAAGGATAAGCTTACGGAGGAGTGATTGCGCACCGCGCGGTGCTGAACACGAAAAAGGAAGCATCCTGCAAAGGCCTCCACTTAAATAAGTAAAAAAGCACCGGCGCGGGCTTTTGCAGCGCTGCTCAGGAGAACCCCCGAGAAACCGGGGTGTGGGGTTGGTGTTGGGCGGCTAGGCGCAGACGACCTACAAAGCCGTGCCCCGGAGCAAGAGGGAAAAACGGGGAGAAGGCTGGGAGTCGTTCAGCGGATCTACAAAATCCAGGCTTGTGGACGCGACGGAGGATTCGAGAAGACGAGAAAGGGAGAGGGAAGCGCTTAGTGCGGAAAGGCTCACCGGCGACGACACCAAAATACTGAAAATAAGCAGCCTACATGAAACGCTCCAGTGAAAGCTGCTCTTCCCTGTGCCAGCGGCAACAAACGACAAAAAAAAAACAATCACCGCTCGAGAGTGAAGCAATCTACTCGCCGGCACCCTAAGCAAGGAAGTGGGAGAATAGACGAGTGGGTCTCCAAGTCGGGACTTTACTAACAACGAACCGAGAGCTGAATCGACGAAAAAAGCTCGGTAGCGCTCTCATCCGGGGATGCACGCCCGCCCGACGGGCCTCTTGTACAGACAACACAGAGATCGGGTCCAGAAACAGACTGGTCAAGCAGGGCAGCCGAAAACAGCTTCAGAGAGAATGGTAAGCTCAGACGCCATGAGCACACCCACCTGAGAACCACTGTAAAGTGCGAGGACGAGGACTGGAGCACACTCCGCAGGCAACTGACTGCCAGGATGCTAGAAATTCCGCAAACGACGAGCATCGACGTGACTGAAAACGGTAGAATACAAGACGGAAGTGCTAGGGACGCCGGGCCGTCAGACAATCGACCGGGGGAACACTGACCACCCGAAAATCTGCGAGGGGGGGAGAGTAGCGAACGTTCGCCCAGAATAAGAGGAGCCCCATCAGAAGAAAAGAAGACGGGCCACTATCCACGCTGGCACCCCCGGGTCGGCTAAGCAGCATGTCCCGACCTTCAGAAATCCATCAAGTAGTCGAATGACTTTACCACAGGGAACAAGCACTGGAGTCACGCCTCGCGCGGTGCGATGTCCAAAGGCGCAGGTTACTAAAGAGTTCGATGCCTCAAAATTAAAATCTTTGTAGCCAGCAACCCCTAGTCGCGCTGGACGAGCCAGAGGAGTCTATTAACCAAACAAAAAGATAAGGGGCCCATGTTCGCTGAATAAGACAGCGACATCAATCGACCCCACGAACTCCTCTCCTGGTACGAATTATGGCGCAGTGCCGAGCCGTTCCCGTTCGGCAGCCTAATGCTGAACAGAACCCGCAGCGCGGCCCCGCTGCGGGTAAGTTGGTCGAGGGAACTTAACCCGGCGGGGGAGGAAGAACGCGTGTTTAGCGTAGGAACTAACGGCCCCACCAGGCACGAAGGCGGTGGTCTGATTCAGTCTATCTCTCACGCATCACGGGCGAACGTGGCATTACTCTTCTTCATGAACAGGGGGACAGACGACAGGAAAGCTATTATCACGTCTAGTCGCGGGAAGCGGCAATAGGCAGTTGGTCGGCAAAAACTGCAGAGTCAAACAAACAGAGAAAAATAGTGGCAAGTTAGAGGACAGCGGGGACAGACGAGCGGCGACAGGTGGACGCAGACTGGGGGTTCCACTCTGCGCGCTCACTCCGCCCTCCCGACAGCGGGCCGCAAGATGTGGGATGTTGGCACATGATGAATACTTCGCGAATGTCAACGTCCAAATGTTGAAAATGCCCCTGGGGTAATTCGAATGGGGGACAGGTGGTCGAAAACTCGGCGATCTCTGCCGTGTGAAAAAGACTTTGGACTACAGGGAGAAGTCGGGTCGGGAAAGGATCCTATGACTACACTCGCGGAATTAGGGTAGTGTAACGAGAGGGAAGTGGAGTGTCTAACGCAGAAAAGGGCCTCGCCGAGCACACTGCTCCAAAAGTTAGAGATATGATAACCTTTTAGGAGGGGGCGAGAAACAAAAAAAAAATCATCCACTCGCAAACCGGGAATAAAAGACTGGGACGCAAGAGTTTGTCGAGTCGGGTAGCCGGGCTGAGGGGATTGGCGATGAAGAAAAAAAAATAGAGGCAACATTTCCCAGCAGCGGTGTCTCCGCAGAATACAGGTGGCGCACGAGCAGCGCGGCGAGGTAACAGGCCATCGCAACCCGAACCGATTGTCGTCAAACCAGGGAAAGGTGTTGGGTGGAGGGAAATCTGACATCAGAAAATCGTAACAGGTAGGAGCTCAGAAATAGAAGGCGGAGAAATTGTGGGTAGAGAGGCTGGAAAATATTCTTCGGCCTGTGACGAAAAACTAAACGAACAGGCGCCGCGGCGACTGGAAGGGGGAGCGACAAAAAGCGGTCGGAACTAAAATCCTGAAGGGGTGGTGTTGGCACATTGGACCACCGGAGCGCCGTCGAACGTCCGCTTTCTGACACAACACTCTAAGCTGGTCGTGGGAAACTCAGAAGAAGCCGAACCGCGCACTTCCTCGTCACGAGGGGGGACCTGCTAACCGGCTTCTGGGGAGCGCTGACGGCCGCCCATGCGAAAACTAGCGGAAATCTGAAGTGAAGCCTTCGTCGTGTTCGGACTTTATCGAACTCCCTGGAGAGACAAGCTGGAGGGGATAAAAAGAGCCTTCATCAAAACCTACTTCGATCGACGAAGGGCCTGCGGAGTGGAGCAAGACGGCTCACAGACCTCTCACGACAAAAATACGAGGAGATTCCAATATAAATCAATCAACATTCAAAGGATCCTCTCAGCCACACGAGGAGTATGTCAAAAAATAGGGGGAAGAAAAAACAGGCCATGTGCATTAAGATCAGGAGACCTTGTGGGAACTTGCGGCGGGTGGACACTCGAGCCCGTGCATAACCCAAGAGTCTCGCGAAGACTGAGGGGAAGCCGGTCTGAATCCACGCGGAAAAGGGAAGCGCCATAAAACAAGCACTCAGTTTCCGAGAGCGAGTGGAACAAAACTCTGGTTAGAGCAGCGAGTCGCACATCCAGAAAGGGCCGAAGCTGCTATATTTAGGTGGTCTTAGGAATCGACAAACCAGCGAGGAAGGAGGTTGTTTGGCCAGCAGCATCGAGCGGGGGGGAAGACTCCTCCGGGGGGAAACCACCCTGAGTGCATCAACTTCGAGTCCAGCCTCCGGGTAAAGGAGAATGTCAAGAATCAAGTGTTGTAGGGAGGGGCGTCTCCCCATCTCCAGACAAGCTCCAGACTATAGAAAACAAGGGCTAGTAAGGAATAAAAAAGAGTATCGGAGTAGGTGCCTGCCCACTAACCACAATAATTAGAGACTTACACCAAGTAGCGGGTTACGAAAACATAATGGGTGCCTCTGGGAATGTAGGACTCGTGGGATGGACTGGAAAAAAAAAGGTCAGGGGGTTTAAGTGAAGAACCTCGACAGACCAAGAGTAATAACAACTCAGCCAACTCGGAACCGAGATAAGGGTCAACGATGTAATCGCTATGGCTAGAACGATAAGACTCTCACCGGCCGCACGGGCGAGGTCGACGAGCGCTCTATCAATCTAGGAAGAGCGGCACTAAGTAAACTAGCACGAAGAGCGTCGGTGGGAGGGGAGGGATCGTTCAACTTCATGGAGCATCATAAGGCAAAGGCAAGGACTACGCAGGGTGCGGAACGCAACACTGCAGCCATATCGCAAAACATTGGCTAAACGAAAGGACGGTTCGCAGCCGAGAGATCGGGGAAAACCTGACCAACTGGTCATCGGTGAAAAAATACCAGAGTGGGTATATAAAAAAACAACATGGCTTAAACCCCTTCTCAAAAGTCCTAGATCGCTCAATTAGGCCTTCATGGAGATGACCAATTCGCACAAAGAGTCCGGCGGGAGGTGGGGGGTGCGGTGACGTGGGCAGTTCAAGAAACAAAGGGGGCAATAAAAAAACATCACAAAAAAAAAAAACAGAGGAGGCAACGAGATCTCGCGAGATAGTGAGTCGAAGTAACCTGCATAAAAAAGAATAGAGAAGACAGTCCGCATTCGGGCGCACTGAAAGCAGGAAGCGACCGAAGCCGACGGGTAGAAACGCCCGGGGGACAGGGGCGTCGACTACAAGTCGCAATGCCCCGACTCATGGAGGTCACCTCGTACCAAGGGGGACTCACAAAGCGCGGGGTTGCGAAGGAATCGATACTAGACATCCGGATATAAAAGATGCGACGTGGGAGGGAGTGTGGGGGGGCTTAGGGTGGGTTCGGAAACAACATGTTAGATGCTGGTCTGGTGGCTTTTTCTCTCTACGCTCTACAAAGCTAGAGGAAATACATGAGTTTGTACTGGAACAGGACAAAGAAAAGGGCGAGCACGGGCTGACTGGCCCCCTACCGGGGATATAGTGAGTACCCTAAGGCGAACTGGTCACCTTCAATGGGCGTAGGGCAGACGAAGTGAATTGCGTTTAACAAGGCTGCATCGCGCCTTTAGTGAAGCGCGCGAGAGTCCGGGGTCTGAAGGGAGTTTGGCAGGCAATCTGGGAAAGGGCTATTAAAAGCCGGAGAGAAATCGGACGGCTGTCGAATCACTTCGCGTCGGCTTTCGGAAAGGGCCTCGAAAGGGCGGGGACGACACAAGGCGAATTGACCTGGAACATTTCAGGGAGCGACAGGGATACTCTGGAAGGCAAGCAAGCCGTACCTTGATGACAGGATAGACTGTACATCCCAGACTAGGACTATGTTAGCCTTGAATCTGGCACGGCGGCTGGAGGCGGATAGCGCTAAGATGGCTTTATTCAGAGGAAAGTTCCCCGTAGCTTCTAGGGGTTGGATGGTAAAAGCTGAGGGGCGGGCGTGGGGTTGGGGTATCATCAGTGATTGCGAAGCCTCCAGGAAAGTCAGTGGCTTCCGCCGGGGCGTTGGTTCTGCCGCATAGGGGTAGCCCAAGAGCCTTCGCTAGAACGAGAGGAGGGAGATTTAGGGCAGACGCCGCTCTCGGCTGCGCTGGAGTCGGGTTCGATGCTTGGAAAGGGAGCTGGAACGAGGAGGCCAGTGGCGCATAAAGGGGGGGAGGGGGTGGCTATGGACAGAAAGCTGCCAACTCTAGAGGACTCTTCGCACCCTTCTCCAGCGGAAGATCCGTGGTGTATAGCGCGGACGAAGAGACGACTAAAAAATACCCAAGGACGCCAACGCATAGGGGAATCTGAAAGGGGAGCGTCTTTTCCAGGAGGCCAAGCATCGCCGCAGAGGGCAGCTTGGTCCTATAGATCATTCCCAAAAAGAGGGAAGGTCAAGAAGGGCTTCTGGTATGTATAAGGGGTGAGGGCGAGGACAGATCTCTAGACAAGGGTCAGAAAGAGGAGGATGGTGCATGATCCTGACGCTGGTCCACTAAGTAAGGATCTTCCAAGCAACACGGGGGAGATCTGAGGACAGGGCTCGGCCTTATCTAGGAAAGGGACGTGACGAAGCGGAGAAGCGACAAAGGGAACAACGAGCTATAAGGCCGAGGAAAGAGCAAACAAATCTACGGGGGGGTGGTCTTAAGAAAGAAGGCTGGGAGTGCAGAGATTACTCACGGTGGTTGGGGACAGCGTGGGGCAGAAAAAATGACCTGGACACACAGCAGGTAGGAAGATGAGTCGGAGAAGGACTCGAGCTTCTCCAGGAGGGGGATCTGTAGAAACGGTGGAAGACGCTCTAGCACTACCTCGGCCGAAAGGTAGAGGGCTTTAATAGGGAAGAGAGATCAAAAACAACGGAGAGGAGATTCGAAAAAACAGCTCTAGAATGAGAGGCCGAGGTCGTCCTAATCACAAAGGTCGCAAGAACCGATCTTTTCAAAAAGCGTGTAAGCAGCAAAGTCTCATTGGAAACTAGTCTGAAAGTTCGGAAGCGGGCACGTTTGTACGAAAACGACAGGGAACAGTCAGATCGTCTCTACGGACAAGCAAAACGCGTGGGAGTGAGTCCAAAACCAAACAGCCAGGGTTGGGGGTTGATTGTTAACGGAAGGCGGGCCTATCGCTAAGCCGGTATTCACTTTGGCAGGATTCTCGTAATCCACAGTCGGTTCAATACTAAGGAGGAAGCGAAAAAAAAAGAAAAGGACTAGTAGAATCTTGCGATCCTTGGACGAGAGAATTGCGGGTGAAGGTTGCCGGCTTAAAGGTCCATTCTCTGACGTACTGACGCTAATTTGCGAAAACCACGGACTCGCTCGATCTTGCAATGATCGGCGCCAGCTATACCGGGTCAGAATCAGAGCGGAAGAACTGTGGCAGATCGTTCTCCGCGCTAACTGGGGAAAGCGCAAAAAATTTACGGAGGAACTATCCCTCGACGCCGACAAGAACGCAGATAGAGACGATAGGGAGAACTTGGATTTGCTTAATAGCGAAAAAAAGGTAAATCGCCCTGGAGCGGATTGAGAAAAAAATCTGGCTTAGTCGAATAGCTTAGAAAATGAAGAAAGACATCTGGAGGGCTAAAAACTGTCGCACGCTGACAAAAAGAAAAAAACACAACTGAATACATAAAGTCCACGCACAACGTGACAAGCAAGCATGGACCAGCTTACGTGTGGAATCGGGGAGGAAAAGCCTCTTGGACCGAGAGCGGAGTGTCGTCTCTGACGCCGGAACGAGGAAGCGGGACGAAGATTTTATAACGTGAAGGAAGACGGGAACATGTCTCCTTGCGCTTAGGGTCGTGTTCAAAGCTACGGGGAGGAAAAAGAACGCCCCAGTCAGAGGGGAAAAAAAAACGATAGCCAGCAGGAATTACCTTAAGGGGTTCAAGGTCACGAAGCCGTCTGAGGCCCCGAACATTGAGCCCAGGCAGGCAGGGAATCCCCACGACAAAGATACTCAGCCTGATCTTTATTAGACTGGAGAAGACGAAGCTCACAGTCGGAAAACTGGAGTATTCTCTGTAAGGCAACCGAGAAAAACTAAAATTATCTCAATTGTCATGACGCCTGGGGGGTGGATCGTACCGGTGAAGCAAAAAAAGGAGGGAACGACGCCTCACTACAAGCAGGGGCAACAGCGTAGAGGACATCGTACAAAATGCCCGGCGTGCGCACAATCCGGGCTTTCCAGCAAACTCAGAAAAAGGCACCCGCCGCTCAAGTCTGGAACGGTCGAGCGAGTACCGGGGCCAACGCCCGGCATAGTCA
>Ga0179593_1514518_pt1 | contig 26901 bp, 21 predicted proteins | sample CZODoug2_1_08_16_FD_185931 | JGI IMG/M metagenome (GOLD analysis project Ga0179593, IMG submission 185931) | Vadose zone soil fungal communities from Angelo Coast Range Reserve, California, USA - CZODoug2_1_08_16fungal (PacBio error correction) | ecosystem: Environmental > Terrestrial > Soil >...
CCGAGCCGTCAGGGGATTGGAGGAAAAGAAGATTAAGCCAGACGGCCGAGGAGGCGACGCGAGGCGGTATCCGGGGCCGAAATCGTAAAACAACAGGAATTCTGGAAAAGAGTAGAACACGGAGGGGGGGGGGGAATGTGGGAAAAAAGGGGGCAGGGCTTTTTTGGGTCGGAAAAAAGAAAAGCTCGGCGCGGGTAAAGATACTACTTCCTCAGACTTGAAACAGGAAAAAAAGATGAAGAGGGGGAGAACGCTGACCAAAACCAGCTTTTTGATAGGATGACCGGGAAAATAATCACCGCAGAGTGGGGAGAATTATACATCACAGATCACTTCAGACCCTATGCCGGTAAAGCCCCCCCAAAAGGGCCTCTACGGGATGGACCGCACCTCGTTGGCTTTAAACTAAAGCCCCGGGAAGCTCCTCGAGTATACGTGCGTTTTCGAAAAGCAGGGAATGGTACACCTTTGCTGGGTAATGATGGAAAAAGCTAAAACTGTAACCACCCAACAAAGGGGGCCCTGCCAATTACCGCGCAAACGCCAATTCCCCTGGGGGTTTTACACCTCGTTAGGAAGAAGGTCAGAAGCACGCTACACTTTAGCTAGTAAGCTCCACACAACTAAACCGGTTAAGCAAATCCTCTTCTATCGACCGGAAGAAGTAAACCCCTTCCCGCAGGAAGATTTAAGTGGGAAAATCGCCGCGCGACTGCTGGAAAGCAAACAAATCCACCCTTGCCGGGGAAAGGGGATGCAAGGACGGGGGGGCTATGGATGAACTCACTAATTTGGGACATCGAGAGGTAATTACCGAAGAGAGGCCAGGGCTGAGGCCCAATCGCGAACAGGTGGCTTTGTGTATCTGGAGACAATAGTGAAGAATAATTGTTTACTTTAAGACCTCTACGGGAGGGAAATTCAGGGAGACGCAAGGATTGTGGCCTATTAAAATGAGTAAGGGGAGATTTTTTTGTGGGCTAGGGGAGGGACCAAAGCACTGGTCAGGAGCATCTTTTTTGTCGGGAATTCGGGGCGGAAAAAAAAGGAGGATTATCGCAGCGCAACGGAAAAAAAAGAATGCTGATCTCGCACAGTGCTCCCACCTGTTTGAAAGAAGAAGGGTCTGACAACCCCTAACGGGGAAGGGCATTAAATGTGATGGGGAGTCCGCCGTGGGTACGCTATGCGGGACCAAAAGAAAAAATCTGCTGGGAAAGGCTTGGACTCGTGGGAAAGCCTTCTCTAGACATAAACAGAGTCTTTTCCCCGTGAGAGAGAAATCTATTCAAAGGGGGGAAAACGTCAGCCGAAGATGATTCTTAGATATTCCGTGGGGGGAGGGAGAATGGGAAAAAGAAAGCATAAGTATTGAATAAAGGGAGGGGAACCGCTCTGCTTGCCTAACAGAAAGGTGAAAGCGCGCGGCAAAGAGAAAGGGAAATGGCCTTAGGAAAGGAAGGCCTAGTCCGGGATGCCACTCATCAGAGAATCAACTCTATGGGTGGGGGAAGTCTGTGTGGGGGGGGGGTTGGAGGGACTGCTCTAGAGGGGGGCCTTGCTTAACCCTCCCAAGAATTACTAAGATGTGCTTCTAGGGCTAAAAGGTATGGGAAAAAGAGTATTTGGTCCTGGGAGAACGTATTCAAGTGGTAATGGGTGCCACTAGGTTTTGGTCGGGGGGGGGCTGAAATTTGAACAGGCCCGTTTCTTTGTAGGACCCTTATATACTAAAAGTCGGATTTGCCACGTCACAGCCGTTCTACCACGCAAAGACTATTGACCCTACGCCCCCTTGGCAGGTTGGGGGGATTCTTGGGGGAAAAAGGGCAATTAAGTACAGGCCGTTTTAGGGAGAAACCAACTTCCCAGAGGGGGGGGGCCCAAACCGGACAAGAACCAGGCTTTGTAGGGTGAAAGCATCTGGTAACATGAGAGCGCTATCTTTGCAGCTAACAAAGAACAAAGTTGAAAGCGTGGAAAGAAAGGTTGTTAGATCAACCAAAACGAACCGGGTCCCAGAGCCCACTAAGAGTGCGGGAAAGAGAAGAAAGGCAGGTGCGGGGAACATTAAAAATGGGGGGAAAAACAATTGGTCCGCAAAGACCAGGAGAATGTGGGAACGAGTCTTATAATTATGAACTGAGGGGGAAGAACGGTAAAATAGTGTCCCGAAGCACCAAGTGAAAGAACACACACCGTGCGGGACCCAGGATCATAAAGGGGTGAAAGGTCCACGGAAACCCTTGTTGGGGGACTTCTCCGAGAGCGAGCCATTAGTTTTGATGGGCGGGGGAAAAGGGGCGGCTATCAGGGCAAGACTGAAAGACTGAGAGGGGGGGGGGTTGAAAATCTCCAACAAACAACGGTAGGGGATTACAGAGCCAACAATCCCGTTCTATGTAAGCGCTAGGAACCAGTAGTTGAAAACGCCGGACAAACCGTGGACCGGAGATAGTAGGCCTAATAGGCCTACCTTAGACTGGAAAGATTTATGGTTATTACGCAGGGAGTGGGAGCAAAAGTAGAAATGGAGGTACATTCATATGGTACCAAGGGACAGAGTCCACTCTCAATTATAAAAACAGTCAAAAGAAGGGTGAGTCTAGTCAGCGAAATTGGAATGAGCTTACGAATTCGCCTAAAAGGTTTACCTGCTAAAAATTTTCATGGCTGAATCCGCTAATAAAGTAGGGGAAATAGGGTGGGTGAAAGTTGCATGGGGGGGGGGACTCGCTCAAACCCTGTCTGAGGCCACGGGCGTGACTTACATTGTGTTGGTTATCCCAGTTCGCGCAATTAGCGGGACCATCGAAATAATCAAAGGACAATTGAGTTGTTTGTTTCCCTCAGTCAAGTACTTGGGGGTCCTAAACACGGGAGGCTAGATATGCCGGTTGCCCTTAATCCGAGTGGTTAAGGTTTATTGTGGTGGGGCTATCGGGCTGTAATAACTCATCCTGATGCAAGCTCCGGCTGCTAAACAACGGAGGGGTGATGGGGAGGAGTTAACCCCGTCTCGCTCCACTGAACGCCCTTCAACCATCGAGGGGGGTCATTCGACAAGGCCGTCTTCCTTTCCCGCCACCCCCTCCCAGTATCTTCTGAAAGTTCCAATGACGCCTCAAAAGGGAGGACCGCAGCACATTAGGTAATTAGGTGGGAAGGGGAAGAACGGACCAGGAATAGGCTCTGCAAACAAAAGCTGGAGGAACAGAGGCCGTCGTTACGTTCCGATTGAAGGATGGCACTCACCTGAGTCATCTTATTAAACACTAACGGGGGGCCGACTACAGTCTGCGCTCAGGGCTGATTTTTCCAAGGGCAATGCGTAAAATCCTGCCCAAAAGACTTCGAACGGCGGGAATATAGAGGCCCATTTAGGTGGGTAGTCCATTGAGAAAGACGGGCCTAAGGTACGTCACTCACGGCTTCTAGGCGAAAAAGGGGGGATCCAGCCGGGACGAGACGAAAACCCTCCGCATCATTCCTATCCAGCGGGGTAACGAACGTGCCGGGTCCCCCAGGATGTTGGGACCAAAGCCGGACTGGGTGATGCTAGGTCGCGGAAAGACCAAGCAGGGCTCGGAAACAGGTCAGGCAATTCAGCGGCGAGGGGAAAGAAGTCACCCGTAACATAGATAAATTGGGGCAGCGGGTAGTCTGGGGAAACGCAGGAATCCGCCAGAAGCGCGGGGGGATAACCGCTCCCGAAACCAAAAATGAGCCCAAACAGGAAGGTTGGGGAGGACCTCGAACACCCCTTACATTTAGGCGGGGAAGAGGAGGACAACCTCCGCGAGAAGAAGTTGTACCCAAACGGGGGGGGGCTTCCATCAATGCGGGAGTTAATGAGACCAGATCAAAAAACAAAACCAATTCATTCGATATTGGGGGGCAATAGATCGTCCGGGGAAAAAGATTCTTAAGCTAAAACGGGGGAAGTCAAGTTGGTCGCGAGGCCCCACCAGAATCGAAAGAAGTTGGGCCCCGTGGAGGGTTCTTCAAAAGGATCTCGCGTAGAACTTACGCAGGTCAGTAAAAGTGAAAGGAGGCAAATTCGATCAGCAGTATTCAAAGGGTGACTTGGGGATGCTTTCTCGGTCTGTAAAGAACCGATTGCATCAAAGATCAAGAATGGGAAAAACTATTTGTCCAAATTCTGTGGTTGCCACTCGGGGCCCGAAATGTGGGGGGAGTGCTACTTACGGAGTCGCCACTTCAGATGATAACGGGAAAAAAACCCTGTGGACGCTCTGCGTCCCCATCAACGTAATCTTCGCTGTGTCGTTTGCTGGATTTGGCACGACTTCGGTCCTAGTCCTTCTTGGTGGGTGGGTTGGAAGAAGGAAGTGGGAGTACGGGAGAGGTCCAGAAGCCGAAAGGCTGGCGCAGGAATGACACGCCGACGCACAGGGTCTCTTTGGAACTTCCCTACTGATCTCCTACAGAAACTTCCAGGGCTCTCTCTCGAGGGGGAAAAGGCGGGGATATGGGGGGGTGTGGGGTTGGGTGACAGAGGGGACAAAATCTGACTAGCACCCTTCGATGGAGAGTGCGCGAGCGAAGCAGCGCCGGGTACTTCACAGATAGACTCTTAAAACGAAGAGGGGGGGGGGGGACGGAGGGTGGACTTCTCAACTCTGAGTGGATCTTGTTTAAAAGTACGTCCTGAGCGCGTGAGGCATGTTGAACGCCCCGCGAAAAGAGGAAAGCAAAACCGGTTGGCACGTACTAAGTTGTCGACAGATAGGCATCTCTGATAATTGGATCGGGGGTAACCAAAGACCCTGCAAGGCACGGTCGGCACGCACCGCCGTCAAAGGGACTAAGTGGAAAAAAGGGAACGAGAGCAATCAAATTCCGTAAAACCTCGATAGGAAGTAACGTCTACGGAGGAGGGGGGAAGCACGAGACTGTCCCTCTTAAAGCAGACTAAACAAGGGGCTATTGGGAAAAAATGGGGAGGCCCAGTCGATCGCAAACTTTGAGTAAAGAACGTTGGTGGCAAGAAAAACCTGGTGGCGGACGCGCAAACAAAACGAGGAGGCTGCGGTGTGAAGAAAAGTATCGAAATAACAACCAGATCGATGCCGAAAGTAGCAAACCTTGGCGGGGGGGTGACATAAAGAAATTAACAACCAGAGGGAAGAAAAAACATCGATAACCGCTTACCCCTGCAGAAAACGAGAGCTAAGAGGGAACAAACACAAAGAGGGGGAAAAGAGATACAGGAGGTTTTGGGGAAGGTCTCTATGGGCCTGGCGATCGGAATGGTTGGGCGGAGTCGCAGCTGGGCACCAAAAAGTAACCGAAGGACGAGAAAGTAAGTGGGGGATTCTAGAGGGGACCTCTAAGAGTCTTGGCCCGAAAACAAAATAATAGGAGAATCTCGTGGGGTCCTCCCCCAGGTGGGATGGACCCCAAAGGTCAGGGGAAGCAAAACTGAAAGCTAACGGGGAGTACCCGACATCTCGCATAAAAGGGTTTGAGGAGAAAAAGCTAACAGGAAAGAATTTAATCAGGAGGTACCATTTCCTATTCGAGACGGCCGAAGAAGTTAAGCGGGAATGGAAGGATATTTCGGAAGATAAAGGCGGCCCCTGAAAGAAGAAAAGCCGTGCATTCATACCTGGAATAAAAAAGTGAAGAGAAGATGACACGGCCAGGATCAAGGGTGTGGCTCACTTTAATCGGCTGTGTTGAGGTAGAAACGGAAGGACGCGGTGGCGGAACTAAGCCTAAGATACGGGAAAGGGGAAAAGAATCCCCCGCATCTTAGAGCAAACGATGGCAAAACCATCGTTCAGATTAATAGGATCTCAACCGAAGGATCGTGGTCTCTGAAAAACAGTCGTAAACTCTGGAACAGAGAAAGGGGGTCGTAAGCTCAAACTAAACGCTAGTACCTCGACAAAAACAGACAGAACACTCAACGAAAAAGCCGTCGTCTGCCGTCTTCGAATATCGAGGTAAAACAAGGGGAACGGGGGTGACCAACGCCCCGAACGAGGGAAGACGCCTAGAACGAAAAAACCAGAGGTAACGGGCAAATTTTACTCGCAAAACAAAACACAATTGAAAATAAGGGAAAGGCTGGATAGGCGAGACGGAAAATAACATCAGGGATCTAATACACCCCTGCTCAACGCACTACACAAGAGGGGTGAAAAATAGGGGAACTGACCGGATAACATGCCAGAAGGGAAAAGAGGATGTGTCATAACACGGGAAGGATAAAAGAAGAATTGTTCACCTCTTTCTGGCCGAGCTGGGGTGTCGATTGCGGAAAACAGGAAAAAAGGTCCATCGAAGAAAGGAGGGCCCCGAGGTCGAGCATCTGAAAAAAATCTACGGGAAAAAGGGTGGGGGCGATCTGTGTCAAAAGGATTTAACTAAAAAGAAGGTTGGGATCTGGAGGCACGCTTCTGAACTGAGGACGGACGAGTAGGGAAAGGGGGTCAAAGTGAGGAAACCTGCCCTTCTGGAGGGTGTTGGTTTGGGTAAGGGGATTGAAAACCAGAAGGAAGGGAATTCATCGGGGGGCACTGTTCTGTTAGGGAAACCGCGAGGAAAAGGGGGAGGGAGCGGGATCGCGTAGAACGGGCAAACGTTGAGGACCGGGGAAAAGGAAAAATAAAGGTCTGTCCCCCCAATATCCCACCGAGTAGAAGTGGCGCCCAGAAAGTATGGATAGGAACAAAGGTCTTGGGTCAAGACCGACATGCGAACAACTAGCGTGTGAAAAAATTGTAGAAAAACTGGACCAGTGTTCAACCGGGGAGCTTAAGCAAAATCCAAAAAGGGGGGAGAGGTCCCGCGGTACGATCGCTGAGCCGTTGATACAGAAGAGGGGAGGGGGTGGGGTCTGTGACTATGAGGGGAAGAAAGGTGAACTCGACCTTCTGAGAAGGTAAAAGGAAAGACGATTAAAAGCTCTATGTCTAAAGAAGGGTGTTGAAAATCCGCAAAAGGCGGCTTCGCAATCGGGACGGAGGCGACTCGGTCGAGAAAAAAAAGAAAGAGACCGGAACGCATGAAGGAAGAAAAGTAGCCCCGAAACAAGCAATGGGGCCGCGTTTGGAAGAGCGCGACACGGGGAAGGGGTCGGAAAACAGAAAAGACGGAAGGGAAAATTGGCGGGGCCTTGCGAAGGTGGCGGGAAAGAAGGCGCAAGAAAGTTGTTATTAAGCTGGAAATCTAAAAGTAAAAAAAGGAATTGGGGGAGGTATTTTTTTACCCACATCTGTCTTTCAGGACCGGGACGGGAAGGCTACAAAACCGAGAAAGCAAGCGCACAAAATTTGACGGAGTGGGGTCAAATATTATCTGCAACGAGTTTGAATGGCTACCAGGGAGAAAATACGGGGAGTAAACGAAAACACCGTTCAGGTACTCGAGAAGGGGAAATGGGCCAGCTCTCTATTTATCTCATAACGGGTCCGTCACGAACTGATAGGGACCCGGGTGGGGTATAGACCACAACTGCCGCGGGACCAGAGGAAAAAAGAAAGGGGGGAGGAGGAGAAGGAGGAGAGGGGGGGAAAGAAAATGGATAAGAACAAGAACTATTTTCCCTGTGCAACATAAACAAACAACCGAGGAAAGATATAACGAGGTGGAATGGCAAGGGGCAGAGAACGTTAAAACCTACCAACCCGACAGGAGAAAAAAAAAACCCAGGGAGACCGCAGGTAAGAGATGGGAAATTCCGAAACGTCGCCTTCTTGAACAGGCGATGAAGCAAGAAGGTAACACGGAGTGCGCGACAGTGGAAATGAGAAAGCGGTATAAAAAAAAAGTATTGGGGGGTGGCAGACGCTAAACAACGCAAGAGTAAAATGAGAGAAAACCACAATCACGGTCTATAAGACGCTGGACAAGGAAAGGACCTTTTTGAAAGAGAACTCAAAACCCTGGTGAGGCTCTCGGAGCAGAGTCAAGGCCGACGGCGGCAAGGGAAAGGTTCCAGCGGTCAAAAAGAAAGGGAGTGACTACGGACAGGGCTTTGCCTTGCGTTCCGAGCCCATTATCAGAGTGTTAGAGAAGGAAGAAAAAAGAGATTGCGGCGGGGGCAAACTTGAAGAAAAGGAGGCTTCTTCCCAACTCCGAAAGTGCGGCCAGACAACCCTGTTGGAACGGCTCTACTCACTCAGGAGGGCCAAAAAGCTTGGGAACTGGCATGGAAGGGAAACCCGGATACACGGGGCGTACTGAAAACTGATTTTTTGAAGACCATGCGCAGGTCTTCATGGACCACATCATGAGTCCCCGAAAAAGGCAGGGTGGAGTCGTGTTGGGGGGTCAAACATAAGGGAAAAAGTCGGGGTCCTGGGGCGAAAAAAACAACACTGACTGCTCTCTATTCCAAACTTAAGGCCGGGAAATGTTCAGAGTGGGTGATTGGGCTGGTCGAACAACTCACGGACGGGAAGAGAAGAAGAAGGAAGTCGGTAAGACATGCTGGTGGGGCAAGGCTCCCTAAACCGTCAAACCAACTGCAGGACCCTTCCCGCATGCCGACCCAAACCACCTCCGGATCTTAGGGTCAAAACAAATTCGAGGCAAAAACAGGGAGAACGGTGTCGGGGGGAACAACACCAATATGCTCGATTCAAAAAACTTCGAAAAGGGGGGGTGCCGCGGTGTCAGTGTGTCCGGGGGAGGTGGCGGGGGAAAAACGCGGTTGTGGGGGCTAAGAGTCAGGACTAGACCAGAAGAAGGACCATCCAGGAGCTGCGAACGCTGGGGACAAGGCTGCAGGAAGAGAGGAAGGTACGGCACCGCATTTTCTGGCGCAAAAAGGGAAAACGGACGCAGCATAGCGTAAGGCCCTTTATCAATCCCTCGGTAATCTCACCTTATCAGACCTGCCGCGATGCAAAAAAAGGGGGGTAGAGCTTTCTGAATCGAGGAAGGGAAAAATCCCCTAGCATTTGAGAGAAGCTCCGCGGGAGACAAAGTTTAAAAAGATTTTAAAAAACATCCGTGGGTGTGAGGGAGGAATAGAGACCTGGAATCGCTGGGCGCAATAACCAGTAACCGGGTTCCACTGGAGGGGCAGAGGGGGGGAAGCGTACGGGGATACCGTACAAGGAGCTAAGGTGGTGGTTTCTCTTCGATCGGTCCGTAGATACGCAGATCAAACATCAGAGGGTCGCCAAATCGGCACAAAAAACCAACAAGTAACAGACCATAGTGTCCACCTAGGAAAAAAACCCTCGACGAGGGGAAAAAAAACGAACTCCGAGTCAAAAAGGGGGGGAAAAATCCAGAAGGGGGATACCTCCATATCCAACAAACTCATTACTCAATGGGGTCATCAACAATGCACCTCCAAAGCAAGGCGAGATTGCATCAAAGGCCTCCGGAGGGGAAACAGGGATTCCCTTGAAACCTCATTCATTGAAACCCACAATCGCCCCAAAAAAGCTCCCAGAAAGGATGGGGTTCCCAAGGTCGTGCTGAAACTTGCGAACAACCAACTTGAAGGGGAAATCACCTGCTGGGAAGTTAGTCGAAGAAAATGAAAAAAAACCCCCCAAAAAAAAAAAAAACCCGAATTATTCAACGGGGATTGGACCCAGTTGAGGGGTAGCGGAGAACTGAAGGGATCTGCCCCGTAGAACTAGAAAGGTTAAAAAAGGATGGTTAAAACTGTTTTGACGTAAATATTGAACGTTCCCGATGTTGTTTGTTTGGGGGGGGGGCCAAAAGGGGCTAGGGAACAGGGGGGAAGTGGTCGAAAGGGAAAGGGGGGACGAAAGAAGAAAGATATCAAGATCTTGTGTTCCAGGGCAACCAGGTTTTCGTCAGGCAAGTAGTGAAGCTACTGGACAGAAAGGGGAAAACTGTTCTAAAACGACGCAAGCGGGACCGTCGTGCCGCATTTAAGACTATCCGCGTCAAGGGGGAAAGACAAAAAATTTTTCCAGCATGGATTCGCCGCGTACGCGTGGGGGGGTCGGGCTTCGCGGAAACGTAAGGATCAAATCTCGAGGGCGTCAACACGAAAGCGGGTACATCCAACAGCCCCGTTCTTGAAAGGGAAACCGGCAAGTTGGGAGAATGGGATCGGGAAAGAGAAATGGGGGAAGAATCGTAACAGCATGCAGGCGGCGTGGAGGTAACGGGGTTCAAAAGGCGGAGAATCTGATATAATAAATGTTTCACTTCAGGAACCGATCATGAAAGGGAAGGACACAGGAGCAAGAGAAAGGATGCGATGGCGACAGGTCAGAGACCGGGAAAAAGGGACCAACGAACTGTTGATGAATTGGGGGGTCGGGACTGATGTTCAAAGATAAAGTAACTCTGCCAGTACCGACGACGAACGAACATTGTGGGAAAAGAAACAACTGGGTGGCGAAAAGGCTGCGAGGTTCTTCGTTGAAAAAAAAGGGCAAAAAGAACTCAACCGGAAAGGGTACACCTATCGAGAAGCAAGGTATCTGTATGGACGGTTCAGATTGAAATAGGCTACCATGCAAAAACATAAAGAGCGAAAATCAGAGAAAAGGGAGGAACCAAAAACCCGGTCTCTATCCAGCAACAACCAAAAAGAGTAGAAAATAGGAATAAAGAAACGGAAGAGTGGGGGAAGGGGGTTCAGATACGCTATGTTTGCCTGGGATTGCTCAGACGGAGACACCCAAGGAGAGTCACGATAATACGAGGAGGATAGGGTGTGGCCCCTGTTGAGAACAGGCTTTGAGGACCTGTTGTTTCAAACAGAAGGAACTCCGGGGGTGACGGTCCGAACCCAGTTGGGAAAAACAAGGTCAAGGGGTTGGGTTCTACTGGCGACCGTGAACAGCCTTCCTTCCAAGCAGAAAAGTCGTTGGAGAGAGCCTTAAGGGGCGAAAGAACCTTCCACCGCTGTGGGACACATCGGAGACCGTCGGAAGACTGGGTCTAAAAGTAACGCTGACGGGCAAGTAGAAAAACTTTCGGACTAAACTAGGCGGCAGCGAAACTAATCCTACTGGAAAACGTCAACAAAGGGGGAAGACCCGCATAAAGAAACAGGAGATGTAAAAAAAAAACGAAGGGACGGCTTTTGCACGGGGCATACCAGGTGGGGGGCTTTACTCCGAAGGTGGCCGTCACGACGGGCCCAAAAAGCATAACTAAAAAAAAGATTAAGAAGTCAACATAACCCTCTTCAGCGCTCAGACAAAAAAGCTAGTCAACCGGGACTGAAAGAGGTGCGAAAGGGGGAAAGGACAGCGAAGATAAATCAGCCACTACTCGCACATAAGGGAAAACTGGGCTCCCTCTTCAGTTAGACACCCTCGCCGAGGGGAAGGAAAAAAAGCTCAAAAGGAAGAAGAGAAGCCTCGAGAAAATCAAAGATCGGAGGGGGGCGGTTGTACAGAACCCGGGGCTGGAAGATGAGTGGGAATCGCTAATGGAATCAAGACGTTCACGGCCTTTTAACGAGAAAAAAAAAAGACAATTGGAGAGTGAAAAACGGGCGTGGGAAAAAAGTCCTCCCATCCATGAATATAAAGACACGATCAAAAGGGGGAAATACGAATAGGAAAGAGGGGAAGGAGGGGAACAAGTCTAGGAATGGGGGGGAGCAGAACGCTATTAGAATCCTGCCAAACAGCAGTGGGGGAACCAGGAAAGTGTTGGTGGGGGGTGGGGCCGTATGGAAGAAAACTCTGAATGAGAGGGCCATCAGGACCCAACACGATATAGAGGAGGCCAAATTCGACCGGTTAAAGGTATCAGGGGAGACCGGGGGTAGACTCATTTTTGGGGAGGATACACGCTAGCGGGGGGTGGAAAACTGAAAGAGAACAGTCAGAATTTTAAAGAGTAAAGGCAACACGGGGGGGGGGGGAGGGGGAAAATAAAAAAATTAAGGGAAGCATCGGTGGGGTTCGGCACGATTTCTTAGAACCCCGGGGGGATGGAGGGGAAAGAAGGCAGTCGCAATCGAGGTGGGGAGACGCGGAAGAGGAAAAACTGAATCCACTCCACCGCAAGTAAGGGGGGCGACAGGACAGGGGAAGCGATGCCTGGGATATACGGAAAAAGGAGAGCAAAAACACGCGGCTTTGGGGGGGGGAAAAAAGCATGAAAAGTGACAAGGTGGGTACAAGCCGGAAGTCATCCAGAAAATGAGTTCCCGCTAATACCGACTACTCGGCTGAACCGGTTTCTCTATGTGCAGGAGGGGGGGCGAAGGGAAGTGACCGAGTGAAGTCAAGGGCTAAAATTTGGAAACGAGGATTGCCAGTAAGGCTGTGGGAAATTAGCGAGGGGGGGACGGCAGGGAAAACTTGGAAAGAAAGCAGCGAATTCTCCACTCATCTTCCTAGGGCCTTATCTCGTAGAGGTCCCTCAAAGGAAGACAATCCACGTAGGACAACAGGACCGGAAGACATTAAAGCATTGGGGGTTTCTCAGTACATCTTTTTTAAGTTGCTGAACTACCACCGACTTAAATACGATATGGGCTTTGGGGATCTGGCAAGAGAAAGCCTACTACTCTTGTGAGGTGTCCGGTTAGAGGGAAAGGGCCTTTTAGAAGGACGCTGGGGGTGAAGGAGGTGAGGAGACGTGACAACAAGTCAGGTTAATAACATTGCGACTGAGGATTGGGCCGTAACACCAAACGGCACACCAGAGAAATTGGTCGTGCGATTGGAAAATAAGAAAATTGGAAGCCAATCAAAAAAACGTTACCAAAGAACAAACAAAGACACACCCGGTGGGGGAGGGACTTATTAAGGAGGGCCCGGAACCGCGAATAGATGGCATGAGAAAAAACAAGGACCGGTCCGTAAGAGACACCCAGTTTTACGGACCAAACAAAGGGAAACAAGGCCCAGTGCGGATAGAACAATGAACGGGGTGGGAAGAACCTTCCTTCCCTAGGGACTTGGGGAAGCATTCCGATAAGGAACGAGAGAAACTGAACTGAGATATCGAATAATGAAGCGAAGGCATGTTCAATCGGACCCTAACTGGCCTAAGACAGCTCCCCACTCCAGGAGACAGAGATATAGGAACTTCGGCATGGGCTTAGACCAGTCGAGAAAGGATCAGACAAGTTGAGAGGCGATATTTCATGCCCCTTACGGGGTAGGACTTAATAACAAGTGGTGGGTGGGGGGAATCCTACAACCACAGGAAAATAGATCAAACATAACTCTATGAGCAGCGGGGGACAATTATAAAAATGGTTTGAAATCGCCAAACCAAAACATTTGGGAACAAGTTCTAAGAAGGTAAAGACAAGCCAACGTGGCGGAAGTCCATACTTGTTGAACGCGCCAGGAGTGGGGGGAGCGGGGGGGGGGGGCGTGGGGACGTAGTGGAAAATTACTTGAAAAAGGGAGAGAGAAAAAACTCTTCTATCGAGCGATAAATCCCGCCTTTCATTTGATATAGTCCTTAGCGGAAGAGTTAATGACACCCAATTACTACTACTAGCGGCGCCAAAAAAAAGGGGGAAGGAGGAGATAGAACTTGGGCAGGGGCCCGGTGGGGTTGGGGAAAAAAAAACGGGGTGAATCGTGACGGACTCGGTAGTGTTTAGGAAAAAGATCTGGCGAGGAACACTGAAGAATAAAAAAGGAGGGTCGTTGGGGGGGGGAACTGGTAGATCCTGGCGCCAAAAGAAGGTCTGATAAAGCTACAGGAACAACTAGACACGGGAAAAGGTGTTGGGCCTGTGCAGGGTTGCCAGGGTAGGCAAGAAAAGGAAGAGTCGCAAGTCAAAAGACAGGACAGGCTGGGGGGGACGGAAAGCCACGTCACAAAGTCGTAAGAATCAAAACTTCACCTGCCGCGCAAACCACCCCTTCCATTGCCCGTTAACACGCCCATATCGTGCGGAAGTCGGTTAACGGCCCCAATAGGCGCAAAAAACAACATTTACGCACCAGCGATTCGTCGGGAATGAGGGAACCAGGGACTAGGAAGTAGGGAAACAAAAGAGCCAAAGAAGAAAAATCAGTCGCGAAGAGCTAGTGATTTCCAAATGAGTAAGGGAGGTAATCGGACCCCGGTAGCTTAACGTCAGGCTGCACAGATGTCTGTTGTAGATTTTAACCTCGTCCTAACCTTCAGAATCACTCCACTGACACGAACTGACAACGTAAGCTGACGAGGGAAATCCCCGGGTCGGGGGGGGAAGGAGCCGGCTGGAAAAGCAGTGTAAAAAGGCGGTTCCCCAAGTGGTGTTATGAGCTCTGGGGGGGAAAGCGTATAAGGACCAACGCTTGCGCTAAGGAGGCAGACCGTAAGGTGAAAAAGGGTGTTTCACTACGTTGATCTACCCGAGACGGAAAAGGAGTGTGGATTCGAGGATTTTAATTTTTTTGGGGCGAAAAAAGTGCAACGAGGTCCCCTCCCAAATGAACCATTTCAACACAAAACTCCGCCACCCAAACCCAGACGGCCAAACACAAAAAATTCAAACAATGCCCCGAAGGGGTTGGGGGGGACAACTAAAAAAACAACACACAAAGCGCTTTGTGGAGGATGAAGAAAGTCTAGACCCTCCTGCCTGGGTACCGTCAACCGCAGGGGTTCCCTCCGCCTAGGGCTCAACTGACAGTGGAAAGAACATTGGGGGCCCCACCCCAATCCCACAACAGCCCCCAAAAAACGGTCACGCAAAATTGGGGCCCTCCCTGGCTGAAAAGAATACCCTACCCCTGGGGCACGGGGGGTGCAACAGGACGAAAAAAGAAACATCCCAAGGGACAAAAAATTTTTGGGTTGTTAAGCAAATCGACACTCGCAAAAGGTTGGTCCCAAAAACCCCGGGGGACACCCAGATGGGGGACTACAAAAAAACGTCCAATCAATTAGGACAGCAAAATCTGACCTTGTTCGACCTCGCCCAAAGGTCGAATCCCAATTAAAAAAATGGGAAAGGTGAGGAACCGGGTGGTTGGGGAGGGCCGGGGAAAAAGGTGTAGCTAGAAGATAAACGGAAAAAAGCGGGGAGGAAAGGCGATGAAAATAAGTGCCTAAACGCCCTGTTAAAAAAGTTGGGTAAATCTTGCTTGGGTTTTGGCCGCCCCGAAAAAAAAAGTGAAAAAGGGCAAAACGAAGGGTTTTTGGGTTGTGGAGGGGAGGAAAAGGGGAAAAAAGCGATCAGCAAGAAAACCCGGGATTAGGTTGTTTCAAAAGTGGCGGTCCTTTAAAACGTCCCCCCCCCGATCTCGGGAAAGGACTTGTCGGGGGACCCGTGAGAATGGGATTTAGCAAAACACAGGGGGGTTGGGCGAGGGCGAAGGGAAAAGGGGTTTGGGGGGAAATCAGTGACGATCAAACGGTATCCTGGTGGGATCGGGCCCCCAGGTAACGACAGAAAAGAAAGCAACCGGGAGCCGGTGGGGGAAGGAGAAAGATGTCCCCCGGGTCACGACACTGTTGCAAGCGGGTTGGGTTTAGGGGGAAAACGACCGCATGGGGTAAGGACACGAAGCCCCGGGGGGAAAAAAAGAGTTCGGGGGGGGAAACAGTCATATAGGTTTTTGGGCAAAAAAAACCCAAAAAAAGAACCGCTCCCGAATGGTAAAAATCCAACCACAACCCGATGAAAAAAAGGCTTGGAACAACCTTTCCAAATGGTGGTTTTGGGGAAGCAAGAAACCTCGGGTGGGAAAGCAACGTGAAGAATTGTGGAAACGGGGGTGCAACTTTTCAATGCAAAACAGACTGGAAAAAAAAGACGGAACTACACCGTGAATCGTTTGTGGGAAGTGCCCGCAAAGGGATAGGTTCAACCCAAAAACAGGTTTGGAAAAAAAAAAGCAGACACCCGTCCAGCGAAACTGGTTCAACTAGCAAGAAGGAACGTCCCCCCCAATACGGGAAAAAATGAAGAGAACCTGATGCAGGGGAAAAGTAACCATAAAACCGTGAAAGCCCTACAAGCAAATCTTCTCGAAAGGGTTCGGAAGGTTGGGTGGTTGCCAGACGGAGGGGTGTGTACCCCCACTAAAAAAGGAACGCTGCCAAAAGGGTTGAACACGAGGTGAAACACTTTTGGGGCCATCAACCACTTGGTGGCGTAAAAAAACACGGCCGATGGGGTTAAAATCTGTGGGCCAAAAAAGTTGAGGGACAGAGACAACCAACCCAGGCAAGTGACAAAAAACCAGAAATGCCAAAGGGTGGAAAGGGTTCTAGACATCCACTTTCAACGGGAAAGAAGGGTTAGAACCAGAAAAACGACATCCAAACAGCCAACCAACCAAATGGACCTAAGAGCCGGAACACGAGAGACAGAAGTAACCCAACCGGAACCCTACCTTCCGGCCAAGGAGGTAGGGGAGGAAAAAAAGAGATAGCCCAAAGGGGGGGGAAGGTCTCAAGGTTGTTCCCAGATACTGGGTTTGGTTTGGCAGGGGGGGGGATGCCGGCAGCTTTTGGCCAGGAACCAACCCAGTGAGGCAATCAAGGAAAGAACGTGGCAAAAAAGAAAAAAGGGAACCCGATGTGGGTAAACCCACTTGGTGGTCCAGAAAACGAACTGAGATGAGGCCCCAATGTTCACAAACTCAAAAGGGCGGTAAAGCAGGACAAAGCGGCCCCAGGGACCAACAATTGAAAAATTTGCCACCACTGGGGTCGGCTTGTTTGTAATATCGAGTGAGAAGGGGTGGGGACACATGAAAAAAAAACACCCTCAACGAAAAAAAAAGCACAAACCAAAGGGGTTTTGGGTAGGATGAAGCCGGCTAAGTCAACAGAAAAAAGAAATTGGGAATTCTTTACCAAGTAAAAGAAAAAAAAACCCCGTGCAGACGAGGAACGTTAAAAAAAAAAGCGGCCCCTGGTTACGTTTTGAAAAAGGGGGAGATGAGGGAGGGCAAGGTAAACAGTGAGGACAGTAACTATGCGGCCACCCAGGAAAAAAAGATGTATCAAAAAGCCGACAACTTGACAATGAAAAGGGGTTAAAACGTGCCAAATTTATCTCAAACACAAGGTGAACGAAAAACAAAAAGTAGGCCGATGTGGTAAAACCCATCCGGGGTTTGGGTTGGGGCTGAGAAGGCTCGTGGCCGGCGACCACAGTAAAAAAGAGAGTGAGCGGAAAGGAAATGCGGGGCAAGTGTTGGAGACAAACGGAACTTTCCCCCGCAAACATATGGCCCACGCCCCTTTTGTCCAAAAAGCGCGAAAAAAACCCCAAAGAAGGTCCAAACATGTGCCCAAATTCAAGGAAGGAAAGGAGAGGGGGGAGGGGAAAATGAAAACGCAACAAAAAAATGGACCTAAGCCCAAGGAATACTCGCCAACAAATACCGTGGAATTCCGTAACCTAGGAAGACAAACGCAAAAACCTAACAATCGCCCAGAGGAAAACGAACCGTAAAAATACGATTACCAAATCAGCCGGCGGAAGGAAAAAAAAAAGGTGGCCGGTAAATAAAAAAGCACGAGGAAAAACGGAACGTTTTGAACAAGCAACAACCCGTTGCAAGGATGATTAAAATGCGAATGGGGTTAAAGGAAGGACAACAATCGACGGCGATTGGGGTTTAACGCCGCAAAAAACAAAAGGGGGGAAACGAAAGTGTGGAAAGTTTTGTTTTTTTAAATCTGGAAAAGGTTTTCGAAAAGCCCCAGGAGAAGGGGAAATAAAGCAGAACTGAGCCAACCGAACAAAGCAGGGGCAATCACAGGGAAAAAAGGAGAAAAGAACCTTGAAGAAGGAAAAGAAAAAGGTTAAACGACCGAAGAAGAGTTGGGGGGATTTGACCTCGGAACAAGGAAAAGTCTGCAAAAAAAAGTCACAAACAGAGGGGAAAAAAAATAGGGCGAAGTGGGGCGGGATTTTGGTGGTTAAAACGGAGAACGAAGGGTGGCAATCAAAGCGCCAAAAAAAAAATGAACGGAGACGAAGCTAGCAACTTCTCCTGTTTTTTTGTTGAATGTGGAGGTTGGGGGAAAGACTGGGAAGTAAAAAACCTAAAGGCCATTTTTGGGTGTGGAAGCTGGGTAACAAAACAAGCCTAGAGGAGGGGGAAAATTCCGGAACGACGCCCTGGGGAAAAGTGGGTGGTTTGTTTATGCACAGAGGAAAAAGTCGCCGAGGGGGGGGGGTGGTCAACGGGAAGGAACACGCTTACCAACGGAAGTCAAAATCTTTTTGGTTTTGCCGTGGCAAAAGAGGGGGCAGGGGGGGTGCAGAACCGCATTGAAATGTAGGATCCGAAGGGAGGGTAAGGGGAAATCCGCAGAAAAAAAACAAACCAATACCCAAAGTTGTGGCACAGGTTTTTGTGACGCGTTAGGTGGGCCAACAAAGAGAAACCAGTAAAAGGAATCAAAAACCGAAGTTACAAGGCCCACCCAGGCGTTTTGGGGGGCTTACAACCCGAGCTCAGAAAACCAACAAATCAGCGGGGGGGGAAAGGCAACAAGGGGTAAACAGGAGGTTCACCAGGGTTTTTGTGTTGGCCAGCCAGTCTTTGGTTAAAAAAAAAAAGCACAATGGAAAAGGGAGTGGTGGTTGAGTGAGGTCAAGCACAGAAAAGCGATAAAGGTTTGACTCGATCGATGCAGGTGGGGGGAGGGGGGAGTGTTGGTGTTGACCGAGGGGGAAAAAAAAAAGAGGCTAAACAAAATCAATACGAAAAAAGTGGTTGGATCAAACCGTTCAAAAATCGGTGGCAAAGATTAACCGGGATCGGGAACACAGGGGACCCTGGAAAAGAAGACTTCCAAAGAGGCAGGAAGTAGGTCCTCAAAAGATGGCCCTAGCCCCCCCCCGAGCAAAAATAAAGTAGTGAGAGACCAAACAAGAGGAAAAAGCAATAAAGCAGGGAGAACGTGGGGGGAGAAAAAAGTTGGAATTCAAAGGGAATTAAACAAAAAAACAGGTGGCCCGTTTTTCGACGAACCACCGAAGGGAAAAAAGCACGGTGGGCACCTTTCAGTTACTGCGGAAAAACGTCGGAAGGAATTCAATGGAAATAGAAAAAAGAGTGTTGGGGAATGAACTGACGAAGAGGCCGTTTGGTTGTTGGAAGGGAAAATGTGTGACGGGAGTTTTGGTAACCAAACCTGTTTGTTTTTGGTCAACCAGCAGGGATTTTGGTACCGGAAAAGGCGGCACCAAAAATGGATAACAACCAACCGAGAAAGGCAACAAGAGTCCACACGAAGAAAGGTCCAAAAAGGTCGGGGTTTTTGAAAACAGAATTTAAAGAGCAGACAGGTTACAAAAGGAAAACACGCAGGGGGTTAACCCGGAAGTGTGTTGTGGTTTGGGGGGAACCGAAAACATGAAGAACTTGTTTTCTTTGGACTTAAACTGAGCTCTCACCATATAATCGCGCTGAGTATTGTGAAAGGGGGACCAAAATCCCGGTAGAACGACAGGGCAGGTTTTTTATCCGAAAAAAACAAAAAAGGGAACGGGCCCAAAACCAAACCCAAACGGGAAGAAAGCCCGGACAAAACAGGGGGGCCGTCAACCCTGTCCGAAACTTGGCCGGGGGGAAATCCTAGGTTGGTTTGAAACGACGAAAGGGACGAGCAAACACTACTGAAAAAAGGGTGGGTTAACACCAAGGACCTTGGTACCCGTCAGAAAAAATCGATTAGAAGGAGTGGGAATTGTCAAGTGCCAATAAACGGGGTGTAACCGGGAAAAAAAAGGGCGGCTCCAAACCCACAAAAGGGACCGTCCAATTTACAATAAAACAGATGAAAAAGGGCCGCAACAAAGGAAACCTTTGACTTTTTGTATGAAAAAAGGATGAGCGCTTTAAGGGAAACACCCGTTGGGTTTTGGTTGTGGGGGGGGGAGGGGGGGGGGGAGAGAGGTTTCCAAACAAGGTGGGGTTTCCCAATGCTAGGGATCACCGTGACCCCCAAGCGTGAAGGTAAAAACCCGTGATTTTGTTGGGAAAAAGTCTCAGAAAAAAAAAAAACGGAGAGAGGGCAAAAATAAAGGTCGATTGGTCCCGGACAAAAGGGAGAAAAAAGAAAGAATTGTTGTGAAAGGAGAAAAGGCACTCAAAACTTGTCCCAATTGAAACGCATCCTATGAAGGGTGTCCAAGGCCCGACGTGGGACAAGGCATTTGAAAATGGGGCCTGCAAAGGGGCGGGTGAAAGCCGGGGAAAAAGGTTGACCGTTTTGGAAAGGAGGTAAAAGGGGACATCTGGACCAAGTGGGATCCCATCCAAATTCCAAGAATCCCTAGAGGACGAACGAAGTGGGAAAGGAACGCCGTTACGGTACCGTGTTAGGGGGAACAAATTTGCGTAAATATCTGGCAACACTACACAAGTCTGCTCGTTGAACCCGCCCCCAAAGAAAAACACCCGGTTTTTTTGAGGGTTCAAGATGGAACAACGAAAGGGGCCCCCTTGTGGACCCCAAGGGGAGGGGGGGGTGAAAAATCATAAAAAAGGAAGGCGTGCGGACCCCGGGGAATTTCTTGCCCCATCCTATGGCATCAAAAATGGAAAAAGAGGAATTACCAAAAAATGACAGGGGGTTGGGGGGAGGAAAGGGGTTTGTTTTCAAAGCGTAAAAAGTCCCCCTTGGGGAATTCCTGAGCCCACAGCCCACCTCAGAAAAAGATGGAAAGTTCCACAAAAAGGACTGATGTGATCTGTTGCCTTTGTTACCCCTTTTTCCCAGAACCGAGTGGTCCGGCTGGAAATCAAGAAACGGAGAAGTGCAACAACTTGCACGTGAGGGGGGGGAAAAAACGGAGGAAGAAAAACAGTCCAAAAAAAAACAATGCCATAAAAAAACAAACGGCACGCATCCGAGCAAAAACAAACGGGACGAACTCATCGGCACCACGAACGCAAAGAGCAAAAAGCACCCAATAGAAAAGGGGTACCCAATTCGTTGTCGGGGGTCCCAGCAAAAATAAGGGGGGTTGGCAAGCCCAAAAAAACAGCAAAGGGGTGCACCAGGAAACAAAAAGCGAGGGGAACAACCAGCCACACCGCCATTTGGTTAAACTTATTTTGGGCCCACGGGGAACTGTGTGGGAAAAACTAGCCCAGTCGGGTGGCGTGGACAGAAAAAAATAACGAAAAGAGCCCTACGTTTAAACCCGAAATCGGGCGTCAAAAATGCTGGACCAGGTGTTACAATAAATGCAAAATAGGCAGAAGAGGGCCACACGACCCCCTGGAAAACCTGGCAGAAGGTCAAACCCCGTGGAATGCCCCAATAAAAGGTACCGGTTTTGCCAAACCTTTCTTCCATCCCTTTAAATACTCACCCGGATGGAGCACTGAAACACTCCAATCCCCTGAAAAAAAAGCAAAGTGAAAGAAACCGGGGGGGGGTACACCTTCGACGGGAACAGCACCGTCGTGGATTAAATCCGGCGAAAAAAACACTGGGCCCACCGCCAAGAAAGCCGGGCGTGGGGGGGGGATGGAGAGAATCTTGAAGAGACCCCAAACCCAAACCGGGCGGCAAACTAAAAAACAACACGACCAGGTTTTCCCAGAACAGGCAAAATCCCCGTACGGGGTGGCTAATGGGGGGACAGCCGAGTGAAATCTACCAAGGAACCAAAACCAGGCGGGAAAGAACTTTTTGTGTGGTTGGAAAACGGTTGGGAAAGAAATTAAAACCGTCTGACGCAAACCCTAGCCCACACATCCAACAAGCGGGAAAAGGAAACAAAAAAAGCAGCGGAACGCAAAACAATCATAGTGGTGGAAATCCCGAAAAAGAACTGGTGGTCCAGACAGACTACACCAAAACAACACCCATTTACTTCCCAGGAGGGGAATTTTGCTGAAAAAACAACCGCAAAAACAAGAACAAAACGGGGCCCCAAAAAAAAAAAAAAGAAAAATTCCAGGACCAAAAGGTCACAATTTACTCCAAAAAAACATACCCCCAGAAAACGGCCCCACCCGTCAAAACGGGGGAAAGAATTTTGGCCCCATAGAACGTGTGGGAAAAAGCAAATTGAGGCCCAAAGGGAAGGGAAAAAAAAGGACCAAAAAGACGAGTACATTTTGTGTTTTTTTGAACCGCAATCGCAAAAAACCAGCTCGGAAGAAACCTCCGGGGGTTTCCCCCCGAGTGGTCCTGGAACAGAAAAAAGGGGGGAGCAAACGAAAGGACCCTCTTGAAGTCCGAGGATTTGGGGTTCCAATTCTTCAAGGTCAGAATTGGGGACCTTATTCCCCCAATGTGGTTGTTGGGCCAGGAGTGGGTGTCAGTGGCATTCACCATATCGGGGGGAGAGGGAAAAACCTCAAAGAAGAAGTCCTAGAAGGGGTGGTGGGTGAAAGTTTGCCAATCCGGCAAAAAAAAACACTGGTTTTGCAAACGTAAAAAAAGGGAAACCGGTTAAAATTGTTGTTTTGTTTGGGGGGGGGCGGAAACAGTAAGCCGGAAGAAACACGTCAAGCACAGATTCCGGGGGAAACCGTGTTGTTTTCCCCCCCTTGGCCTTAAGGATCCTTTCCAAAAAAAAGGACCGAAAGGAAAAGGCTTAGTTCGTAGGGGGGATTGTTTTTTTTAAACCAAAAGAAGGGGTGTAAACGGAGGGAGGGTTTTGGGACGTTGTTCCCCCAACGGGGGCGGTAACACATCCACTGAAAAAACCCCCCCCCCAACGCGGGGACGGTAAAAAAAAAACAAAAAGGCCACAAGGAAAAAGCGGAAAGAGAAGTTCACCGCAAACTTGTCCTGCCCAGATCACTCCTTCAAGAGGCCAAAAAAAGGGGTTTGGTCAAGGGACGCCCTGGCGTGGGGAAGGGTGGCCAAGGTTCAAACAGGCACAGAAAATTTAGAACGTAATAAACCGCGTTTTGGACCCGCCGACAAACAAGCCCAAAAGCCGAGGAGGGAGGTAAAAACAAAAAAGCAACCATTTCTTCCCACAAAGTGCAAGGAAAATAGTTTAGAGCGGGGAAAAAAAATAATCAGTAGTCCACGGGGTATTCCGGTTTAACCAGACATGTCAACGAAGAGGGCGCGGGGCGGGGGGTGGGTGCAATGGCCGCAACTCGAATTAAGTCCCCCCCGAACAGTTTCAACCTGGTCCTTGCACCTCGGCAAACCAACTTAGCCCCAACGTTTCCCCCTTCCGCAAGAAACACTCAGCGAATAGAGGCCCGGGGTTGGAAAGGCAGAGCAAAGGGCCGCCCCGCAAGGTCCACATCTTTCTACGACTTTTCGGAATGTGGGGGGGTTTTCGAAAGGAGGTTCCCCTCAAACCCGTTGGCCCTTTTTCCGAAGGAGATGTCAAAGAACTTGGGGGGGGGGGGGGGGTCAAAAATCAACAACCAAAGGGTTGCAAAAAGGCGGAGACTGCTTCCACCAATTTGGGTCTTAGGTGAAAGGGGGAACAAAGAAAAGAAGAAAACCGGAGAAAAAGCACCCCCTGAAAGGAATGACCAAACGGAAAAGTGACTGACGGGACCCTTGGAGGCGGTTTTACAAAAATCGTTACAATACAATCACCATGCCAAAAAACCACAAAAAACAAGCGAAAAAAAACTCGAGACCAAACTTAAAAGGTAACAATGTAAATCCTTCTCCTACAAAAAAAAAAAAGAGTTAGTAAGAAGAGGTAAGCTCAATGTTAAGAAAGAGGGGTATCGGGGTTTGGTTTGCCAGGAAGTGCCGGAGGATGGTTTTGACATTAGGGTCCCTCAGCCAGGTATGGTCCCCCCAACAAAAACAAACGGTCACGGCATCAATAAATGGGGGGAGTACCTTCGGGGGGGGGGGCCCCACGGGGTGGTCGATACGCAAGTTTTGGCCCGTTTTTCCAAACTAATACCTCACCACCTCGGTTGTAAAAGAGGGAATACTCAGTGTTTGGGGATTAAGGGGGGGTGCCGGGGAGGGTGTACATCGGGAACAAAAAAAACGAACGGGCCAACGACGGAAGCTACACCACTTCACAAAAAAAAAAACAACATCCGAAAAGTTGGAAAACAGTTGAGAGATCAAAAACCTTTCAAGGCCTGGAAGTCCAAACAGGCAGAAAACCCGCGGGGAACAAGCGGCGGAAAAAATTAGGTTTTGCCCATGTTCATCCTCCCACGCTTAAACGTTTGAAGGCAGGCTGGGGGAGAGAAAGGGGAAATTTCTTAAAAGCGGCCAAAACAGCCGACAGGATGGCAGTTTGGGAAGGAGGGGGGGGTTAACGACGGAAAGAAATAAATAAACTCTCAAGGACACGAGAATGTTGAACACGAAAACGGGGGCCGGGGCGGGTGTTGTGGAAAAAGGGAGTCAGGTGGGGGGGGGGGGGCCTTAAAAATCGGAAGGGGGTTTTAATGACTGCAACAAAATCTACGAAGAACGGACGAATCATTGGGAACTGTCAAAAACAAGATCCACAAAGTCCATCAAAAAAGCAACGCTGCCCAAAAAAGGGGAACAAACCCTGCCAGGGGGGGAGATGCGAAAGAAAACGGCAAAACGCCCCGACCGAAGAGGCCCAGACAAGAAAATCGCACAGAGACTGTGGGAAGGCAGGGGGGGCAAAAGGGTCCAGGAAATCTAAGAAAAAACCCAGTCAAGGCGGGGGGAAAAATAAAAAACGCTCACGAAGAAGAAGAGGGCGGATCGACCTACGGTTTTTTTTGCCCGAAAGAAGGGGGTCAAAAAAAAAGGGGGTTTTGAAAAAAAGCAAAAAGTGCTTAAGAAAGGGAAATGAGCGAGAGGAAGCACTAAAACAGAGGGGGGGCAAACAATCTTTGTACGATTCAACCTTGGGAAAACCCATAAAAAGTTTTGGGGAAACAATGCGTTTTGATTATAGAGTTCCACTATGGATCTCTAACGACGGATACGAAAAACACGGGGGGAAAAAGGAAAAATCAAAACTGGGAAAAAGGCACATCTCCCGAAAGGAAGTGAATGGAACTCTTCACAAAAAGAAAGGGGCACGGGGGGGGGGGAAAGAACAAAGGAAAAGTTGACTGAGACACCTCGGGGGGGGGGGGAGGGGGGGAAGGAAAACTGAAAAGACAATCACCGACACCCAAGAATTCCCCCGATTCTAGGCAAAAACAGGTCCCTGAAGGGGAACAAGAGGTGTGGGACGGTGTTGGGAGTGGATTAAAGGGGGGGGGAAAACAATGGAGGGGGGGACCTTGCAGTTGATCGAAAAAACCAGAAGGCGGAGGAAATTCCGGGAGAACCAAAGGAGATTTTGGACAAGTAAAAAAAAATGTAGTGAGCCCCGCGGGTGGGTTCCGAGGGGGGGGGGAAAAAACAACCCTCGGCATGGGTCCAAAGGGAAGGCCAAAAAATTTGTGGGGGGAACTACGATTGGGGCTGGTGTGAACGGAACCCAGGGGGTGAAAATGGAGGGGAGAAGGGGGTTACTAAAAAAAAGGAAAAAGAGAAGAGGGCCCACAGGGGGACTACCCCTGGTCCTAACAAACCGATTTCCAACCCAGCTCGAAGCAACCCTAGGAAGGGAGAAGACCGTGTTTAGGACCAGCAAAATATGTTGGGGGCAACAGAGCCGGAGGACGAATCAAAAAACACCCAGGCATGGGTGAAAAAAAATGGGTAAAAAACGCGGGGACATGGGGTTGCAAAGGGAGACCACAAAGAAAGAAGGGAGGGAGTTTTGGAAGCAAAAATAAAAAAGAAAATAACGTTTGCAAAAGCAGAGCCGGGGGGGACATGCCAGTTGAGAAAGGAAAAGGAAAAAAGACAGGGAATGGAAAAGAAATGTCAAACGAAGGGCTCACAGGGTAAAAAAGGGGAGGGGGGAAAACGGTCCTCACTTGGAAAAACATACGTGGAACGGTAAAAGAAAATCCCGGGCCTCGAAAAGGGACGAGGGGGCAAGTTAGCGCGGGCCTGGTAGCAAAAAAAAGAAAAAGATACTCCGGAGGGGAAAGGAAAATCGAAAAAGGAAGAAAAATCTATGCGGAAAAAACTTTGGGGGAAGGGCGAGGAAGGAATCTACGGGTTTGACGAACCCCCACGACCCCTTAAGGGAACAAAAAGAGGGAACACAGTGGCAAAGACAGGAAAACTGGCTGAACTTGGCGTAAGAGCGTGGTGGCAAAGTGGGCAATTGTCTAACCTGCAACACCGAAAGTGTGAAGGGGGCTTGTAAATGGCCCGGGTTGGCACCCAAACACTCCGGTTTGGCCGAACGGGACGGCGACAGAGCGAAAGCACACAGAAGGAACGAAGAACGGTGCCAGCGTCACTTAATTTTTTGGTGAAAAAAAGAAAAAAAGAGAGGACAAAAGACAAGAGGGAGGGGTGTTTTCCAATAATCCAACAGACTTGTTCCACAAGGAATTTTTGAAAAAAAAACGACCGTGGTGTGACAACTATAGAGGCCAGGGCCCAACAAAGAGGATAGCCTGCTATCAGCTTCCAAACAATGGAAGCGGTGGGCCCCAAAAAACGTGCCACTAAAACCAGGGTGAAGTGCCAACAGTGGTTTTGGTGTTTTTACCCCAAAGACAACCTTGAACCAAAGCAGCCAAAAAAGAAAATGGGGGAAAAGTGTGGGCCAGAACACGGCCCAAGGGTTCTTGAAAATTCCCCGATTGTCCGAACAACCCACGAGCACACAACTTTTGGGGGGAGGAAGAAAAAAAAATAAAGATAAAGAACGGGGGGTGAACGGAACGGGCAAGAAAAGACGAGAGATCGGACGCACTTATGTTGAAGAAGGGAAAAGGACGTTTGGTGTTCCCATCAAAACACACAACGCCCCTTTGAAAACCAGCAACACCCCGGGACGGAAAGGGTGAAAAGAAAGAAGAACCGCCTCGGCACACGGTTTAAGGAAACTTTCTCATAGAAAAAAAAAAAATGGACACGGGTTGTTGGGGGTTTGGAGGCCAATGGGCACGGGGCCAACATTGGGGCCCGGAGCAAAGGGTTCCAGACCGCATAGAGAAAGGGAGGGGGGGGTTTTTTTTG
>Ga0179593_1479150_pt1 | contig 26895 bp, 21 predicted proteins | sample CZODoug2_1_08_16_FD_185931 | JGI IMG/M metagenome (GOLD analysis project Ga0179593, IMG submission 185931) | Vadose zone soil fungal communities from Angelo Coast Range Reserve, California, USA - CZODoug2_1_08_16fungal (PacBio error correction) | ecosystem: Environmental > Terrestrial > Soil >...
GATGAGGAAGTGAGCTGAGAAAAAGAAAAAGTGACTTGACAGTAAAAGAGGGAGCTTAGCGTTCCCGGGCCGGGAGAAAAGCATAAGTTTCTCAACTATCTCAGTTGGAAAAGAGGGGGTTAAAAGAACAGTAGAAGAAGTCCGACAGAAAGGAGGGGGAAGGCGAAAGACAAATCAGACAATCCGATATGGGAGCCCTCTTTCCGTCGGGCGGAGACGAAGTCATTAAAGTGATGGGGTGTGAGGAACCGTGCGGAGAAGTTGTGACAACAAGTTCGCATATGGGGGATACCTTAAGCCGCGAGTCTGGGGAGGAGCTTGCCGAGAGAGAGAGACTTGACTATTGGATGCGCACGGATGCGAGCGAAATCAACTCGCTGCATTCGCGTGGGACGACGGGATGGCGTCTGCGACCATCGAGCAAACGGGGTTTTTCAGGGAGCTTCTTAGCAGTGGAGAAGATGATTTATGTATAATGAAAAATAGCCTGAGGGGCGGGTGGACACGATGGGGCACAAGGTGAGAGGTCTAGTCGGCGCCGATTGAGGGTTCAGCTACATGTTTCACTATTTCCAGAAGGGAAAGAAAAAACTCTCGCCGGCGGGCTCAGCCGAGGAATATAGGGTTGAAAGTGGGGTTTGAATCATCTGGGGAGTAACTGGGCGAAAAAAAAACGGTTCAGTTCCCCGTGATAGAGAAGAGAAGAAGAGGGCTGCCTTATTGCTTCGAGCCGAAGCTAGGGAAAAATTATTTAAAGTCCAGAAAGGGGGTTAGAGGAGGTACTAATCGGTAGGAACGCCTGAGAAGGACTCTGGTGGAGCATCAAACGCGAAAAGGGGTGAGAAGTTACTTTTTTGCACGCGGCCTGCTGCCTCGAAGAAATTGAGGGGATACTTGATGGAAGGGGGGTTCTGCGTGAAAAAATGGGGAGAGGTGGGCAAGCGAAGCAGGGACAAAGCAAAAGGATTATTCAGGGTGACATCGGGGATCAAAGGTCTTGAATAAACGAGAGACGTTACAAATCAGAGAGGGGAAAAGTAGCTGACTGGTGAGCTGTCGTAACGTTTATGTTACTAAGATCAAAACAATTAATTATGAAATGAAAAAAGAAATAAGCAAAAGATAGAACAGACAAAAAAAAACAGAACTGGAACACGAGAAGGTCGGCGGAGAGGGTATTCCCATCATAGGAATGGAACAAGCAAGAAAAGCTTGGACGGAATGTGGGCGACTACCACAGAGAACATGTTAAACACGCGAAAAAGAGAGCCTGAAGGAAAATTCCGATCGGCAGCATCCTCTCAACATAAATTCACAGAAGGTTGCGAACAATACGCCACCCACCCTCCCAATGGGTAAGAAGCAAAAAAAGAAATACCGAACAATCCTCCGGCGAGTAGTCCGGCAGGCGACTAGCGAACCTTGTAACGAAAAACTCGAAAGAATGATCAGAAGGGGGAACACCGCAGAAAAAAATGACAGAGACGACAGCTTGACGAAAAAGAAATTAAGTGCACAGGCTAGAGATCCGTATCTCTAGAGGCTCGGAAGAACTGTAAACCACTCAAAAAACGCATAACCGCAAGAACAAGTGGCGCAGCCCGTAACACCAGACGACGAAGGCCGGTACTCAAGCAACAGCTTCTCCAGCCAACCCACGGATGGTCCGAGTCATCCCAACCGGCGGCAACCGCGAAACCGCGGCGAAGGGAGAAGAAAAAATCGCTTGCAAAGAAGAAGCGCCAAATCCGAAAGCTTCGCTGAGAAGGAAGGACATCCGAACAACAGGCGTGGCAGGAACGGAGAAACCAAAGCATCCTCTGGTTATCCGCGGGGAGTAAAAGGGATACAAAGAAAATTCTTCTTCAGATCCGCAAAAAATCCTATCAATAAGGGGCTGTCACCCCAGGGCCGCCAAGATATGGGGGGCATCCGTAGTAGGAGCCCGCCCACACAAATAAAGAGAAGGCGAGGCGCCGGTCGCAGGTTTAAAAGGCCAGAAAGGATAGATCAGAAGTCAGCGTAGTGAAACCGGAAGCGGCAGCGGGACAGCACTTGTCGGTCTAAACGACCACGGACCAAATATCCCTAGCAAAATGGGCTGAAAAAATTGTCACATCCCTATCTGTCAGAAAAGAGAGGGGAGAAATCAAACTGTCACATGCTTAAACAGCCGCCTAAACTATGAGCGGACCGCCAAGCGCTGATCTTACCAAAGCTGAGGAGAAAAAATTCAGGGACTAGAACAAAACGAGAAGATATCATGTCAAATAACGGCCCGAAACCAAAAAGTTGGCAAACAGAGTCAGGATTTAGGCTATGAGAGGGAAGAAAAGTCTCCATAGAAAGCCGCGTAAGAAGGAAACACAGTGGTAAGAGCAGGCAAACGTTGAGCAAAACAGACAGGTGACGATCAGATCAGAAGTGTTATTACGCCTAAAAAATCCGGACAAAGACTCCAAAATCGACAGAAGCACCAAGGATGAAAGCGTAAAGAATCGGGTTACGTCGAGCAGAGTACGACCAGAGGAAAGTTCCGCATGTGTCTTCGAAAGGGTTTAGCAAGCATACTCTCAAATAGTTGACCGTATCCGCGACATTCGCTATGAAATTCCGGCGGTCGAAGTTACGTGAAGCGACCCTGGAGAGCATCTCTATCTAACGAGCGTCGCCTAACTCAGCTCGACAAGCGGAGAGGAATGGGGGGGTGGGACGAACAGGACGTTTCCTGGCGGGTACCATTTAAAACCGTTGGTAGTGTCTCAGGACTAGTAGAAAGAAGAAGCCGTAAAACAGAGGAGAATAGACCAGCAAGACACGCCGGGCTAAGAAACAAAGAAAAAAGTGGCCTAAAAAGTTCGCAGAAAGAAGAGGCAACTGTTACAGTGGACATTAGCGGGCCGGAGGCGCTGCGGGATTAAACGCGATAAACCTCTAGGAGGGAACATATCTTCAAAATTTTGCAAATGTAAAAGAGCGGGTGTCATAGAGAAAGGGAGAACCGCTACACCGAGAACTGCCGGTCCGACATGGAAGGTGTCGGCTGCTGGATAGAAAGGCGTAGACTTCCCGCAGAGAAAGGGACCCTACGGCGACCTGTCAAGTACTAGAAGAGGGAGGAGGTCCTTCCTCTTGAGGAAAGAGGGAATCGAAGAGCATTATAAAAAAAAAAAAAATTAGAAAAAAGAGAAGGGTGAAAAAAACCATTCTAGACGGCGGACTGACAGGGACTACAGTCAGAGTCGTGGGGAGTCGATCCTTTTATATCAAAAAATCCTTCCGAACGAAGGAGAAAGCTGAGTGTCCAATATCTTCAAGCGCCGACGGAAGGCAAAGAAAAATGAGAAACGTCAAAGGGTCTAGAGGCAGAGGGAGAGGAGGAAGGGCGCCGCTCAGTTTCCGGCGCACAGAGAAATCCGAGGAAGACAATTTATATGGGGTCCGATATAAGATCTCTCAGACACCAAACAAGACGGCTTCAGAGGGTAAGGTCTTCACATGAGGACATCGGGGTGAGAGCTGCATATCGCAGGGAGTTCGAGACCTGAAGTGGATGGAAAGCGTTCGGTGGACGAACAGGAATGCATAACAGGAGCAGTTTGCTTCATGTGGTACAAGAGAAAGAAAAACAGTCTTTCTTCACCCCTGACGAAAGACGGGCAAAAGAGAGATGGTTGTTTCCTCAGGCGAAAAAAAAACCTAATCGAGTCCGAGCAAAGGGAGACGCCGATGTCCGCGGAAAAGGAGAGGGGAAAATCGCTAATGGGGGGAAGAGAGAAGAAAGCGCTTCCGGACTAAGTTGCGGGGAAGCTTAGGTAGGAAAGTTCAAGAGTCCAAGGATAATCGAGAGCGTTCGAACAATCTTTTCGGGAGGTACATATTGTCAAAAGAGCGTTGGGGGGGCGCGATTAAAAATCGGACGCGGTCGGGCAGATGAAAAAAAAGGACGATGGTCGAGGAGGGTTGTCTATTAGACCAAAAGCAACAGCGTCCATAAAGAGAAACGGGGAAAGCAGAAGAAGCACCAGGATTCAGGAGAGGGGACTGTTTTTACGGCGAGGCAAAAGGAAGACAATCCGAAGAAAGAAATGGGCAGGGGAAAAAAGGGAACTGGAAGAGTTTTTACTCTGAGGGTGGAAGGGGAAAATGAAAACAGCCTTGTGCTAAAAAGAACTGAAATGGAGTAAGAGGTTAGGATGGTTTCCGATAGATGCGCTGGGAAGGGAGGCCTGAATCTGTTTTGACTAGGGAAGAATCCTGAAAAGAGGCCTGTTCCGAAGGGAGTCGAGACTATTCGATCACGATCGTGGTGTTAAAGGTGAAAAAGACCAGAATTCCACTCTTTATAGGAAGGAAACGGGGGGAGGGCCCAATGAAACCATGAGGGCGTCGGCTTCCTAAAAATATACCAAGTGAAGAGAGAGAGAGAGGGGGAGAGTGCTGAACTAAGTACCGTCGAAAAAGGAAGGGGCGGCGTTTTGAGAGTTGAGACCTGCTAGGATAATACCATACGGGAGGTGGTCCCTGAATGGATTATCTCCGGATTGGGATCAGGGTGGGGGAACTTACTACGAGGGGACGGGTCGAAGTCTAGGAAATTACAAAAAGGAGGCAGCAATTGGTTATCCTTTCCAGGAGACATGGAAAAGTCCTCGCTCAATCGAAGGGGAGAGTGTAATTGGGGACTGCCAGGAGGAGAGAAATGAACTTCGGAGAGGCTGTCTGGGAAGGGGGGGGAAGGGGCTGTTCTCGGATCAAAGCCTGGGGGGGGCAGGTTTCAATCAGGAGGAGAGGTAGAAAGAGGGCGTTGCGTCCAGAAGAGCAGGATTTTGTGGAAAGGTGGACCGGGGACAAAAAGCTACGTGGAGGGAGGGGGACTTGCTTCCGGGGGGCTCCAAAACTACTCGGAGACCAGCGCTACCCTTATACGAGACTGTTTGGGGGGGATTGTTGATCTCTTGGTACTGGAAAGAGGGTTCGGAGCCGGGGAGAAAAAAGGAAGGGAGAGCGGCGGCTGAGATTCGCAATCCGGGAAGACTCGAAAATTAAGAGTAAGGTCTGTTCGAGGGTCGGAAGGCGCCATGAGTCGTGACGAATGAGGATGTGGTCGCAAGCAATTCGAAGGACATGAGGGGAACTTAAAGTTGATTATATTTGGGAGGGGGAAGGTGGGGCGTGGAGTAAAACGATCATGGGGACTGACCACTTTCACGGACAAAGCCCGGAACGGAGGGGGTATGCGGATTCACTTCAAAAGAGGGGGAGGAGTCGCAACAGATAAGCGGGCACATGGAAGCGGGCGTACTGGCGGTCTAACTCAAAAAAAATTTTATGAATTCCCGAGAGATGAGAGGAAAGAAAAAGTGAACATCAAGGGACAACCAATTAAACGGAGAATGGCCGGAGAAGGGGAAGGGCCTTGGGGGGAAAAGGCGAGAAGACAAAAAAGTGGATCTCTCAATCAAGGAAAAGGCAAAAGAAGAAGAAACAAGGAGAAACTAAAGACCGTGACATCAACAAGCAGGCAAGGGGACGTATCCGAAGAAAAGAGAAACAAAAAGTGTGACTAAACAAATGTCCGAGCTCGGCATCGGAACTATTCTAAACGGGTAACCGCACAAAATGCTAAGAAAAGGGCCCCGGAAATGACAAATAAAACAAAAAGGAGAAAAGAGAAGGTATCTCAATTTTACCGAGGGCACGGAGGCTCGGTTCCGGAAGTGAAAAAACAGGAAATAGCAATATGAAAACAATTGCTACGCCTCAAAGCAAGAGACATCTCAAAGAAGAAAGAGTTCAAAAGCTCCGCAGATAACAAGTGCCAACACAGGAGGGTCAAAGACTCCATAATAAAAGGAAAAATACCCGTTACGGCGCATTTGAAAAGGACGAACACAAGAAGGAACATTGAGAATGATAGCAAAAGGAAGGAAAGAAAGAAAAGATTGAGCCTAAAAGGGAGGCAAGACATTCTCTACAAATGCGTTGTCCGCCCCAAACTCCTAGCAGAAAAGAAACGACGCAGCATGGCAAAAATAAACCTGGCAGACCAAGCCCCGCGCCCAATGCCAGTCGGGACGCAAGGGTTTAACCACGTGGCGAAAACACGGGAGTGATGCAACCTTACAAAAAAAAGAGAGCCGACGCAAAACGACAGCATGAAATTGTCTGGGAAAAAAAAACGGCCGCACAGATAAAGGCATCAGGAGAAAAACCACCAAGAACCGAGGGAGAGGGGAAGAAGACAGAGGCGGAATAGAAATGGAAAGAGGGAATATCCGACGATCATAAAAAATATACGCCCGAAAAAGAGAGACCAAATCTGACCTGATCCAGGGACACCGTGGGAGAAAAAAAAAAAGCTTCAATACATCATTTCGCGAACGACAGCATAGCACCCATAATCATTTGCCGACATCTACCAGTGGGAGTTCAAGGGCGAGGCGGAGCGAGAAGAAAAGAGTAAAAAAAAGTCAACTTTAGAAGGAAAGCACGGAAAACCGGCTCAGTCTGCGATCAACGACAAAAGGTAGGCGCCTCAAATCAACCTCATCACCATCAGGATGAAAAAAAAAGCACGCGCATCGAAGGACGAAATCAATCAGCGGAAAAGAGAATGGACAATAAGGGGGAAAGACTAAAAAAACGGTATGGCAAGCAGAATTTGCGGAGAGACAAGCGAGAGGAAGCTAATACATCTAAGAAGGGCAAAGTAACTCAGAAGGAATCAAGACTGCGTGAGGCGAGTATCTCAATGTTTCAAATCGCGAAAGGGATTCGTTACGAGTGGCCAAATACGAGGCGAAGAAACATCGACACAGCGGGAAGTGGTGCACAGAGGAGGCCGGGTAGTACCCAAGGACAAGTAAAAGTTGAGTGAGGAGAATCTCTTAGATCAAACAATAAAGAAGCGAAAAGTGATCAACGAGACGCGGCGAGGAAAAAACAGGCGGCATGCCGAACGGAAATGGCAAGGACGAATAATCGGCATTTTGAAAGAGGGATACGACGCTGAAAAAAAAAAAAAGAAAAAAGCTCAGCGTGAGTCAAAAAGGACTGAGAGGTAAAGAAAATGGAAAACAGGGGTTGGTACGCGGATCGCCTAGCAGAAGCGCCTGCAAAATGACGCAAGGACATTGTTACGTGTCGGATTCTGGAGATCGCTATCCGCGCACCTGGAGGACGCATCGATAAGGGCTCTTCTACTGAAATTAAAGGCGAAAGCAAAGGAAAAAAAAGGAAGACGATGGACGAAACGAAATCTCAACAACAAAAAAGGGATTGAAAGAAAAGAGGAGAAACTAAAAACCTCTAGCTCTTAGACGAAGCATCATCCTCATTCGGAACGCGATCAGGTTAAGACTGGACTGAAAAGCAAGACTACTGCGCTTATGTCCGAAGAAATGAAATCCGCAGATGCTCTCATGAGTATGCAGGAAATCGGGGGGTCTCGCTAGGGTGCGACTTCAAAAAACAAGCTCGAAAGAAAACTCAATCAGATCTATCTCAAGTGTTTTCCGATGGAGGGAGGGAAGCGCGCCGAGAGCCTATCGGAAAACTGAAAAGGTGAAAGGAAGATAAGTTTCCCTTGTGGAGGGAATAACAGGGGCATGCGAGGAGGTCCTCACTGATCTTACGGCTTGGAGCTTAAATGAGGTGCACTCTACGAGGCGAGCGGAAAAGCCTCCGAAAAGAAATCATTGGGAAAGAAAAGGCAGAGTTAGAGATAGCAAACTTCCACAAGAACGGTGGTCGGGAGTATGTTTAGGAAAACGGGACGGGCTCATCGGGAAGAACTGAAGGAGCACGAGGTCAAAAATGGGAATTGAAGGAGAAAGGAATTTTTGAAGATCTCGCATGGGCTAGGACAAAGTGCATAGCCATCGCAAAACGTGAGTAAAGACGCAAATGGATAAATTAGACCTCTCTCCTATGAAAAAAAGGGTTTAGCGATCTGGATCACGGGACGGAACCTGCGCAGGGCTCTGAGGGGGGGAGCGGGAAAAACCTACAAATGAAGAAAAGTAGGGGGCACAGGGAAAATAGACCGTTTTCTCAGAAAAGCGGACCGAATTCTCGTGACTCCGGTTTGGGGAAAGAAAAAAGATCCTAGATATCGCATCTGTCGAAAGGGTGACAGTGAGCGGGTTGGGGGGGGGGGGATGTATAGGGCTGCAAAGGTGAGTGCACAGAAAGGAGAAAGCAAACCTGATGGCCCTTACATCGAGAGAAAGGAGCTGTTCTAAATCTCGTTTTTGATCGGCAGCGTGAAAGACCCGGTTCCGATGTCTTTTCGCAGATAGTAATCGGGAAAGGAATGGATGGTGAAATAGACAATTAATGCAGGAGGGAGGGAGACTTGTACAAAGCTTTTCCTCTGCTTGCGCGGGACCCTTTCCAGAGCTTGTCGCAGAATCAGGAATAAAACGATCCTCAAGTAGGCGAAAGAATGAAAGGAAAAAAAGACGCAGGTTCATCGCGACGGTTAGGAAACTGGGGAACCGTAAACCATCGTGGCGTCCCAGCAGTCTGGCGGCGAGGCTCAGCCGTTTGAGGGACGCCGGGAAAATGGTCCTTCCGATAATTTTATCGAGGAAATAAGGGGAGTTATCCTTTAAGGACCGGGATGTGAGAGCTGAATCTGCTCAGCTGAAAGGTTGACAAAAAAGAGGCCTTCTTCTCTGAGGGGAGAGAGAGAGGGTAGGCGCGGCTGTTCTCGGGGGACTTGGAGGATCGGAAAAAAGCCGGGGGAGTTTTCTCAGAAAACGTGAGGAAGGAGTGTTGGAAGAAGGAGGCGAGGCGGCATTGTTCGTTAAAGGGGACAAGGGGGATCTGAACTCTCGCCGCACTGAGGGTCCTTTCTGAAGAGACCTAAGCAAGAAACAACGACGAGACAGGCACTCAACCGGAACATCTACTGGAAACGCTGGTTTTTATAGCTGGGAAGAACCTCAAAATGGTTCGTAAGTGACCACGGAGAGAGAGACGTCTCCTGAGGGGGACCGAATACGGTTCGACATCGGAAGGGGCGCGCAGGGAGAGGAAAAAAATTTTCACTGGGGAGAAGAAAGGAAGCCTGCGGGCGCGATCGCGATTGTCGCGAACACCGGGGTTCTGCCAAGGAAGGAGCCGTCGAGAAGGTTTTGACGTTTCGAAGGGGAAAGGGGGTGCGTTGCTCCGATCATGGTGAGGTGGTTCGATCGAAATCGACCCCGGGAACAGGCCCTCCTTCGTTTATGAGTGACAAGGACACGGGTTAATCAAGACTCAAAGAAACGAGGGGCACGAGCGTGGAGTAGTTCGTAAGGGTAGGTAAAAAAAACATCAAAACGTAGGGGGAGGAAAATATACACCCGTACAAACGCAATACAATCAGACGCAATGGGAAACAATAGGGCAGCTTATGCAAAAGAAGAATGGAAAATACAGAATAAGATCCTCTTATTCTAAGCCGAAAAAAACATACCATGATAAAAAAAAAAGCCTGCCTAAGGAAAAAATGAAGGGGACATCGCAAGGGAGAATGGAGGCTCTACCATCAGCAACCAAAATACAGACTCTCCGAGACTATCCTATCAGTACACCGCGAACATTTACGCAATACAGGTCACAGGTCGGCAGGCGACCGATTAAAATAGAGAAACGGGCGAAACGACAACGGGCATCCGAAAAAAGAGCACCTGTGAAAGTCCCAGAGAACCCCACTGCTCCAATTAAGAGACTCCATTTTTTAAAAAGAGCGCGAAGGGAGAGAGAATTGGGCACATCTTAACCAAGAAGCTCGAGAAGAGGGACGGAAAGAAACGCAATATATCCAGAGAAGGAGGAATGGAACGCCACTAACCAGTCTCCTCATAAAAACACTCCCCCTCTAAGGTCCCGCTAAAAAAAAAAGAAAAAAGCGCATAAAAAAGCCACTGAGAAGCAAGGAAGAGAGGAAAAAAATGCGAAAGAAAAAAAATATGCGGGTACCTTACCTACAAAAGAAGGAAAGGCGGATAACTCCGCTTTTTCTAACTTAGAAAACCAAGGTCACCAACACGAAACAGGAAACTATGACGATAATAAGATCAAATATTTTCTGCCGGAGTAAGGACCCGCCCCGACAGGGACGGATGGAAGAAGCGGTCAGCAGGACCCCATAACTCTGGAGAGAACTTCAGAAGGAGGAGCGTCCGACTGGGGATACGCATCAAGGTAGAAAGAATGTCAGGATCCTAATCATCCAAAAAAAAGTCTCTCTGCCTGTAAAACCTGAGACCAGCCCGAGTGGAGAAGCGGAAAATGATAGGACTGTGCTGGAAAAGATGCAGTAAAAGCGCCGAAAACATCGGCGAAAAACTCATGCTCGGAACCAGCTAAGATTATCCAGGGAAGGAAAGGATTGGAAATCCAGCACAAAAAAAAGGAGAATCATACATTTCCCGAAAAAAAGGAGCAGAAAAAGAAGTTAGCTGAACGACCATGGGGAAGAAAAAGCCTGATCGCATAGCACAAAAAAGAAGAGTCCCCCCAGGTGCAGAGAAAAAAGAAAACGGCTCATGGTTACCCAGAGTATCAGGGGATCTGGGCAATTTTTTTCTCCGCCAGAAATATAACTCCCAGCGAATTTTCGTACCACCTCCTAGTGAAGGAAAATAAAGCGAAACGATCAGAGCAGGTGTGTGAAAAGCACTCACCAGCGGATGGGAAGGAATTGAGTCTCTACACGGGGGGTAGAGTCAGAACGCAGAGGTAAAAAACCTCCCGTAACAAAGAAAAAGTTGCCGAAGGAAAAAACTTCAAGCCGCGAAAATGGCCCCGTGTGAATATCCTAAGGGCAGGAGAAAGAGAAAATAGAGGATCAGGGAAACTCCTCTGCTACGTAAAAACAAGAAAAAAAAAAAAAAGAACACCATACATTTTAAGGGTGAAGATGTGTTACTTCGCCGGAAATGTGTCCCAATTTCCGCAGGACTCGTTGAAAAGGGAAAAAAATCGAAAAAGCAGGAAAAGGAATTCTATAAGCGAAGTGATCTACTACATCGAGGCGGAGCAGAGCTCTAAAGGACTCCCGACAATTTCCAAATGACGCTCTAGAAAGGTGAAAAGAGTGCCAGAAAGTCCGCTAAGGGTCCTAGCTAGGGAAAAAAACATGAAAGAGAGTCCTGATTCGAGGGACGCACATGTAAAAGAGCCTAAAACTTAGCCGAACTCTCAAGCGGCCCTTTGACATTGACAAAGAAGGGGGGGGGGGGGGGGGGGGTGGGCCGGATGTAGAGGATGAAGAATAGGCATCAAAAGGTCAACGTCACCTATTAAATATAAATGAAGAAACCACACACAAATGACATTACGACAGCGTAACAAGCGCCGGTAAAATTCTATCTCTAAACAAAGGAGGGGAAAAAGAAAAGTTTCGCTGACACGAACGAGGGAAGGAAGTAGCCTAGTAGGTAGATCCGGAAAAACCTAGTTGAATAGGAAGGAGGAGTCCGAACGGGCTTCAGGGAAAACTGATCTCCGAAGACAGCGCCTACGAACGGCCAAAGAAAGAAATGTCTTCAGGCAGTTCAGGAGGAGGGAAGGAAGATGTCTAGGGGAAACCATCTTTTCCATTAAGAACTCTAAGAATCAAACTGGAAAAATCATGGTTTTGAACTTCAAAGAAAAAACTCTCTTACAACGCTTCGAAGATGAAATTCTAGCGTAATTGGACCGGCAATGGGAGGGAAAGGGATGCAGAAAGGGGAGATCCTCGCTGTAGTGAGAAGGTAAAGTCTAGTGTACGAGAAGGGCGGGAGAGAGGAACGGAGCCCAACTAAGAGAAGAAGGTGCTAGAGGTGGGGGGAAAAAAGACCGTCCTATTTCAGTGCCAGGAAAAAGCGGGTTCTGTACCAAAAGGATGTCTCCGAGGGGAGGCTGTCCGGATCTCAGTGAAGAAGGGCAACGGCACCGGAAATTAAAACTCGGAATTGGAAAAAAAAAAGATGATTGGAGCGTCGACACGCACTCATTTGATTATTATAGAAGAAGATCCAAGGGAACGAATCTCAAATTCATTAAAGAGGGGAGCGCATCCGGTACCAGGTGGGTCGAGATGGTGTATCAGGGAGCTAACATAGGAGGGACGGTTTGAGCGAGGCAGAAAGAAAAAAGGGGATCTGCACCATGAGCTGAGGAACGAAAGTTTGCTTGAAGAAGCCCGCACCAGAGAGTTGAAGGACGAGGATAAAGGTCACGTTTGTAGGCTATGCTCAGAAACGAAAAAAACTCTCGATCAATCCATGTGACGACGAACCAGATGTGGTTTTTAAGGCTCCTCTGCTTGATAAAAAATATGGGGATGGACCTGAGGAATAGGAACGCGGTGCTGTATAACTTTGAAGGAGAGATGGCACTTGCCTAAACGGAGGGACTGCAGTACACGGCGCTGTCGATTGCAAGTCAACTGTCTACAAGGTCAGCAGAAGAGGGATTCCTGAGATGAAGAGAATCGGATGGTTAAGTTTGGAAAAAGAGTCAGATGTGGATCTGGGCGGAGTGAAATCGGCCAAGACAGTGCAGGGAGAACTTAAAAGGGAAAGAGGCCTTTTCCTAGATTCAGGCAAGAGGCAATAAAATGATGCAATCGTTCTTAACTTCAAGACAGGGGAGAGCCGCAGGACGGGTTGCGGGGGAGCGGGCTAAGCAAAAAAAAAGGAGGGCGTCCCCGGCACTGGCTTCGGCGGGAAGGAATCAGGATTGAAGGGAGATAACGAAGGGTCGGTCAGGGCGATTAGGGCCATGGAAAAGGCTAGATGGTTTCCGACAGCCGAGGCATGTTTGGGGATTCATGTCAAAGAGAGAAAAAGGAAAAATGTGCGGCATAAAGGCTCGGCCGGTGCTATCCAAGGACGGACTCGAGGCTGTCTCGGGTTTAACGCATGAAATCTCTAAAAGAGGGAGGGAGGGGGGGGGGGAAGGTGTTCTCCTGCGTACGTGAGATACGGCGGGGGCGGGGGGTCCAAGGCGATCCTGCTCGCTTGGTGCGGCTACGGGGCAATTGTGCATTCGGTTCTGGCACTTGACGGACCTCGCTGCGGGGTAAGATTGAGGAATCCGGCCGAAAACATCTCCGACTATCATGAAAAAGGGAAGGAAGATAGGGGGGTCATTTTTTATCTCTGGGAAGTACGGTTGTGAGGCTGTGGCCCCGGTGACATCAAGTGAAACGTCCGTATTCTCGGAACGGTTCAAGTCAGAATAGGATTCCAAAAAAATGTTTGGAATAAAGGATCGGGAAAAGCGGCCAAAAGGGCCTGCTGTGGATTGGAGAGCAACGGGAGGTCTTCATCGGCCTCACTTCAGAAGGGGAGGATACGTAGTGAAGGGGCTAAGGAATAAATGTGGATTGGGAGGGAGAGGAATGGAAAAAGAGGGGCCTGGAGGTGGTGACAGCTTCCCGGATGACTGGTAAGGTACTCAGAGACTATCCTGAAAGAGGGGAAAAATTAGCTTGAATAGATGTAGAGGATAACTTCGACGAATAGGAATACGAGAGAAGACTCCGTAACCGCTGAAGTCACGCTCCATGTGAACCGATAATGGTCCGCGATCGTAGTTAACGAAGAGTAAAGGTCACATACGCCTTCGTCTGTGGTAAAGCAGAAAAACTAAATGAAAAAAAAAAAAGCTCCGTACCACGAGAAAACTCCGAAAGTCGAGAGGTCATAATGACAAAAGACCTGAAGGGCAACCTTTGCCGCCCATCGAAAAACAGGCCCATAACCTACCTGCTGAAGTAACCGTACAATAAGGCGACGGGAAGACTGTCTAGTCTTCATCGGTGAGAACCGTATAAGTTAAGACGACGTAAAAGAAAAGGGGAAGAAGAGACACCGGGTCCACCATATATAAACACAAACACTAACGAGATGTATCGCAAGGTTGATACCTTCGCTGGAGAGTGCGCGGTGGCCGAGGCTTAACCACTTCGGCGACGGACAGAAACTAATAGAAGGGAGTCAACGCACCAACCGAGCCGGCGATGCCTGAGACACAGTCGCCACTGAAAACTACAGAAAGGACAACTGACAGAAAAAGGAGAGAAAGAATCGATAAGCCATAAGGAGAGTGGAAACAGACAAGGAAAGACGAGCGTAGTTCGGGTCACACCAGGAAAAGTCCAAAAGGTGTGGATGCATGAACTTTCCGAAAACAACTCTGAGGATAAATAAAACAATACTGGAGCGATAACGGGTTCATGGAAACGATCACATTCTACTAAAGGCTTTAGTTGGAAAACCCTCTATCAATCCTTGAGAGAAACGAGACGACCGCAACAGAGGATATTGGAGTCGGTAGTAGTAGGAAGAACCAAAACGAGAGAAACGGCCGGCGACGCCTTCGTGACCCTGATGGGGCCATCAGCGAGATCGTGATGTCAAACTAAGATGAGAAGAAGAATAGGAAAGGCACTACTTCATAGATTCGAAGGGATTACTTGGCAGAATAAAAACGCCTGATCAGATACATCTTCGTGGAGCGGTATCACAAGACAGGGGTGAGGTGAAGAAGAAAAGAAAAAGAATAGCGCTGCGGCCTACTCCTTGCAAATCGAGGATAGAGCCGAGAAAAAAGTAAGACTGCGCAAACGAAAGATCTGTACGTCTGCAGAAACGATGGAAAAGACCAGCACAAGAGATTTTAAACCAAATCCCCCTGTAGCAGAGGGCCAGCCCTATAACAAGATAAAGAAGAAGGACAAAATTGGAAGAAACATAATCACATGTAAGGGGATATAATCGGAGCGGGAAAGGGTCGAAAGATCAAAGAAATCAACAAAGACTACTCACCTGTTTAACGACAAAAGGCGAGAACTCAGGGGAAACCATCAATCAAGGACGTGGGGGTGAGAATCAAAACCCCGCACAAGAGAAAGTCGCAAAACGGCCGCCGATGCAAATCCAAATCACTGCCAAGTGGGAAAAGTAGGAGCCAAGAAATCGTATACGGCGCAGTGAGGATTCGAAAAAGGGATAGCGAGGAGAGAGAATAAGAAGTAGAACGAGTAGGAAACGCGCACCAAGGGGATAAAATCTGTCAAAAATTCTCTTTCGGAGAATTTCAAAGGGAGAGAGTCTGAATATCATCGTATGAGCGGGGGGGATAAGGGACCAAGACACACATCCTGACTAGAAAAAACCTCTGGCGGAATGGAATAAGGACGGTCTTGCAAAGGAAGTTCCACAGAGGAAGCCAACGATCAGGAGGTGATCGCGACTAAAGAGAGAGAGCAACAGGAGGGAGGAATACAAACAAAAAAAGTATAGGATACAGGGCGCGGTTACACCATCTGAGGGCAGAACTCAAAGCCGCCATTTAAATACGACTCGAAGCATAGGTGAAGAGGACCATATCCGGTTAGCGCTGCGTTCGGAGCGAGGAGCACAGTCAAAGAAAACGTGGAGTAGAATTCTCGGAAAAGGTAAAGCCTTTCTAATACGTAATAAGATTCGGAGAAAATAGAAAGGGAAAAGGCAAAAAGCAAAGGCATTGGTGAAGATGGGAGGGGGGGGACAACAACATCGTGTCTTGTCCGCTCCTGTTACCGCTAGAATGAGACTCGCCGACCTCTAGGGGACATTCGCCAGCGCCGAGACAAGCAAGCCGCTTTCATCCTAAAATGAGATAGATCAAAAAAAAAGGGGAAGGAAAAAGGATATTTTTCTCTTAAACTGTCAAAAACCTAGAAGGCGAGTGAGAACGTACTGCTGGAAGGAAGAAGATTAATTGAAGAAGAAAGAACTTGAGGTAGGCTTGCAGCAAGAAAAACTACTATGCTGCAACTGATCGCCTATCTCCACATCCTACAAGAGAACAGGAGAGTCGAGCAGAATGCAGAGATCTGGCAGGAGAATTGGAAAGTATTCAGAACATGCAAACCTCTTTTGGACCATGGCGAAAAAGGTCACACCTCTGAGATCATGGGTTTGCAATAGTCTAGGAAGAAAGGCGGGGAAGGAGAATCTGCAAGACAAAATGACCTCTAAGGAGTAATTCCAGGAATTATACACTATCGGGTGTCAGAGCGCGCCTGGCTTTCGATCCGAAGCTGTGGATCCTCGGGGGAACTCGAGGACCGAAGAAACGCTATATTGTTCGGGAAGGGGGGAAATCAAAGAACCTGTTGTCCACCGCCATTCACGAAAGGTTCGGTCGAGCAGTAGTTTGTGTCGAGCAGAGAATAAAAGAGGAAATTCGATGTCTCGCTTAAAGACAACCGAGAGAGAGAGGACATGATTCACCCGGGGAATTTTATACGGTGCGCAGTCGGACACGTCGGCCACTCTTATTGAATGAAGGAAAGAGATCGCTAGTCGACAGAGTAATCGAATGCTAACGGCTAGTGAGAGCGCTAACGCGACGTTGGGTTGATCGCATAGTTTTGTTCAGGATGACGAAAGAGGTAAATCGGCGAACTTAAAAGGAAACCTTAGAGGGTAGACGGCGGTTAGATATCAGAAAGAAAAAGAAAAAAAAAAAAAAAAAAAAAAAGAAAAAAAAAGAAAAAAAAGATAAACGCGTATCTTTTAAGGGCACCATCTCTCAGGATCGAACCTTTTCTTCCTATCCGACAAGTATCAAGGATTTGACTATGGGGTCGATGGAGCTACGCAACGAGGACCTGATATCACCTGTGTGAAAGGGAGGGGAATTAGCGTTTTACTTTTCAGATCTGCATTGGTATGACGGAGAATAGGGTAAAACTTGTGCTTAAAATAAACTGCGGGAGAAGCTACCAATCCGCGCTGGCGCCTATCAGGAACGTGGGCGGGGCCCGAAGATACGGATTCGAAGTCCTGTTGCCGAGTAGAGAATGAGGGGGGAATATCTTGCTTCTTGAACAGAGATCCGATATGGATGGTAAGGGGGTACAGAGAGGTACAGCGATAGGAGCCAAGACAATGCTGTCGGAATCAAAAAGGGCCCGTCTGCCTTCCCGTATTGTCAGAAGAAGGAGTGTCTAAAAGGTCGCTAGTTTTCCAAAACTTTTAGGCCGACCGCGAAGAGCAGAATAGGAAAATTGTAACTACGACTGCAAAACCATTTGGAGGCCCCTGCATGATCGGAGAGGAAAAAAAAAAACCATTGTGGAAAGGGGTGTGAATGAAAAACCTAATTGTCTGGTCAGAGGATGAGAGGGCCGCCGGAAAAATCGAGGAGGGGATTTTATCAAAGGAGCCCCGGCAGGTGGCGGCTCAGGTCCTAAGCTGTCGCGTTTGTGACACGGGCTCTTCGGTGCTGCAGAAAAATAAACGAATGCTGTTTCTCGTTGCAGAATGGTGGGAAGAGAGGGAAATCGCGAAGGGTTTGGAAGGTGTCTCTCGGCGCTGCGTTGTTGCGGAGAGAAAAGTCCGTCAATTCTTTTGGCAATACTGGGGAAATGGGCTGGGAGGGATCAAAGGGCGCCGCTCTTGTCTGGTTAAAGACGTGCAGGAAAGAGCGACGATCATCGATCGGGTCTGGCTCACTTGAGGATAAAGAGCTGTGTTGGCGACCGGGGGCATCTAGGGGAGAGGGGTGCTAGTCGGTCTTTAAGGACACTAAGAAAAAAGGCCGTGGAGTACGCGGAATACGGGTTAACGAAGGCGACTGCACGACGACTCAAAATACATTATGTCGTTCAAAAAGGGTTGAAAAGAAAGATCGGATCGATGCGCCAGGACGGAGGAAGCATGGGAGGTTGACGGGGGCGCCTTTCATGGCCGCTGAAGGCAGCGGACTCGAAATCTTTTCGGCGTTGCTTGGGTCAAAAAGCAGAATCATGGAGGTTCGAGGAGACTGGAAGACAATCACTGGGTCGTAGATGGGTAAATACCCGCTGGCGTTATAAATAGAAACTGAAGATCACAGCGGACTAGTGAATTTCGGCAACTAAAGTACTGGCAGCTCTAGACACAAGAAAATCATATGAAGGAGATATCCCCGGTTAAAAATCAAGTCACGCGAAGGGGGACCCCTCTCAAGTCCGCGAAGGTATTAACATCGGGTTTCAACCACAATAACGACAAAAGTTGTACGGAAAAAAGATCTAAGCCGACAAAATCACACCAGAAGAGGAGCTCCAAAAAAAAACGGAAAAAAAGACGTTCGATAGGCGAGAAGGACGAGGCCCAGAAGGGAAACCCCAATCTGAAACCATCAGGCAAGAAAAAGAAATCCGACGTATGATAAACAAAATTCCGTACTAAATCCGGAAATAATATTCTTCATCTTACAGTATGAAGAAGGGAAAAGTCATAGTCAGCAGGGTAGAGACGAACCCGCGCACAGTACAGGACTAACTGAATGCAAACAGTATAGTAAGCGCAAGTGTACACGGAGGCGCGATGCGTCGTACTACGTGCCGAATCAAGCTAACCACGAAAAAGAGAGAGAGAAAACGCGAAAGTTCAAAAACAGTAGCAAAAGCAAAAAAACGAGCAGTAGATGCCTCTAAAGCAAAAGAAAGAAGGAGACGCTGAATAGATAACACCTGCCAAACAAGGCGAGGGGGAGCATCGAGAAAAACCGCGAACAAAGGGAAGCTACGAGCTTAAATTTCTATCAAAAGGAAGAGAAGAAAAAGGAAGAGAACTTAGAGAGAGCTGCATGACCTACCTACAACATGACGGAGAGAATACCAACAAGAGTGGCCGAAGCGGTTTATTTCCGGCTCACGACCTGCGATTTCGTTCGTTCCAACAAACCATCAAATATCCCTTATTCAAGAAACGCAGAGAGACAAGGGGAGCCAAGGAACTGGGAGTTCAATGGACCAAAAGCAACCGCGACGCAGTCACGCCGGTAGGATGTGAAGCCACGTGGCGCCATCTGCTATAGGGATCGCAACCTCAGGCTCTAAAGATTAACTTCCGGCAAGAGAAGCACACAGAAAGCAATTTCAGGAGAAGCCTAGATCCCCTCAGATACAGCTGCAGAAAATGTATTCACCGAAAGGGGAGAGGTATTGCCCTAATGGCACTGAAAATCGAGGTCTTCAAGAGGCCGTAACCAAGCGAAGAAAAAACGATGATATCTTCTCCATCGCCGGGATAGCCGGATTCGAACAGAACCAGGTGAGAAAGGCTGTTTCTCCCACACAGTGACTATGATCGAAGGGAACAAACTAATAAAAAGCAAAGAGAAAATTAAAAAAGAGAGGCAAGAAATATGTCAAAAATGGAGTTAAGGACAGGCGGAGAGGAGAGTACTGGCAGACCAAAACCTTAATCGAAATTCGAGGACAAACACAAGTCGCCACGAGATAATGGCCGAAGATCAAAAAAGAAGTTTGGCGACATAAGAAACCAGAACTCACAGCGTAAAATTTCACGCAGCGATTGTACCGAGTCCCAATCCAAACACGAGTGGGGGTAAATAGGAGCTAGGAAAAAAAAGAATTTATTGGGCCAGAGGCGGATACTGAGCACGGGTCTAAAGCGCTAATAAGAGATATAGTAGTCCGACGCGCACCCGTTTCGCGATAAAATCACATTCCTTCAGTTTCTCGAGAGGGCCAAGGTTCTATAGATAGAGGGTGGATGTAGGGGATGAAAAGATGATGATCCGGACCGGCCAGAGGCGACATCACCGAAAATAGCAAGCTTCGGGAATGGAATTGACGAGGAATTCTTGCCAGTGTCGAAGATTTTCAGAGAGTGGAGCTCTGTACAGACGATCGTCGAGGAGCAAAGAAAGGAGAGGGAAGCACAAGCCGGATCGAAAGTAACACGAGTCGCAGATCGACACCCGCTGAATCCTACCCAAAAACCATTCCATGTTAATGGAACGAGAGAAAGAGGTAAGGTGAAAGGGTGCCATAGAGGCATAGAGCTGCTTCGCGAGATAGAGGAAAAAAACCTCGACCGCGGGAGTCTAATATAGATCTATGGGACGCCATGGGAAAAAAGATAAAGCGTGTAACCTGGAGAAATAGCGCCGCTCAACAGAGACGAGGACAAAAGACGCAGGGGGGACGAGCGGGTACATGTCGGCTGAGGAGAAATCGCATAAAGAGCAGCATCGGTTCGGAGCAGCAGGAGGACCGAGGGACGAAGCCCTAACTTCCGTGAAATTCGACCAGCGCGTACGAACCCGAAAAAGGTCTTAAGGGGTCGCCGAAACATGATAGATAAAAAAAAACAAAAGGAAAGAATGTTTCTTACGGGCCTACCAGGACGTGGCGAAGCGGAACGAATGCGTGAATCCTAGGTCGCCGAGGGTGAGATATTTCTCAGGTCTTCCTGCTCGCAAGGCTAATGCAAATGCGTCTGATCGCAGGGAAGAGAAGCACCGACATCAGGCACCATGAACTTCAGGGTGCGGGACGGCTGGAGAGAGAATGGCATAAGAGAGGATCTTTTGCAAAGGCGCACCGCTAAGAATCTCAATGGAGATCATGGGTGGGGGGTAATATGGTCAAGAGCAGCAAACAAAATAATCGGCAGAGGAAAAAGCGGAGGAGAAAGAATTTCACCTGCAGGTTAGAGGGATGAAAGCGGGGGGTTCATCAGCTGTCGTTTCGATCAATCGGGGGCCTTGCGGTGCGCCTCGTATAGGTCAAAAAGGCACCTCGAGAGTTGCGGCAATTGGTGGGTCACGACAGGCACCGGGGGACCTGGGGAGGATCTTCAAGAATCGGTGAGTCTTATACTGAAGTTGTGGGAGAAGCGCCAGGCCTGGAGAGATAGAGAAATACGAGGGCACTTTAGCTTAGAGAACACAGACAACGAAAGGAATTTTTGAAGAGCTCGGGGGAAACTGGGGCGCCTCAAGAAACTACTGGGGTGGCACTCTTACTTATGGGGGAGCGTCTAGCGCGACAGAAGGGGAAAGGAATCCGAAAAGGGCGTCGGCAACATCACTGGTCGAGAGCAACTACGCCAGTAAAACAGCGGTTTGGCGCTGATTGGGCATTGGGACCATCGCAGGGGTGATGAAAACTTTAGGGAGGGCGCGGTCGGGTTGGTAGCGGGGAGGCGACAACGAACTGCTTAAGAGAGGACAAGGAAGAGGGGCGGCTGCCAGGGCTAAAAGCCCCATTTTAGAATGCGGACTTAGTCGGTTGTAGGCGAAAAAGACAGCGACGCTAAAAAAGATTAAGAAAACACAGGTAGGAACAGGGGCTGGGGAGGGTTTGGTTAAAAGGAAATCCTCGGGTATAGGGAAAAAGTGACGGGAAGACTGGTGGGGAGTAGAAAGCCTGCGAAAACCATGAGGGGGTCGCAGATGGTGAACCGAGAGGAAGAAAGATCTGTGCTCAAGTATAGAGATTTCAAGGGGCCTTGGCCGGAAGAGATTATTCAAAGCCTAGCGGGCTTTCATCAAGATCGGGGATGGAAGTTTCAAGCGCCAGATCAGATGCAGATCGACGGGAAGTGGTCGGCTTAGCCAAAGTGCGGGTCTAAGCTTAATGGCAGTCACGACAATATCTTGAACAGGGAGAGGGTTAAAAATCTCCTCGGAGGATGGCAAAGTGAACTAAGGGACCGTCCGCCGAGCCGGAAGAAGAATCGGTTAAACGTCCAAACAGAAAGATCGATGCAACTCTGGCGTCGGGCAGGATCTCGAAGAAAGGAGGGGGGCGTGGGGTCTTCCCTGCACGAAAGGGTCGTGTCGCGGAGAAACAGGAACCAGCTGGAGGCTCAGAAAGTGAAGGGAATCAAGCCGGCAGTGGGTCGCTCAGGGCCCTGGATAGACAAAGGGCGGAAGCTGTCGTCCGGGGTATCGCGGGACGGTGCCAAGCCAAGGGAACGTTACTGCTCGATTGGAGGGAGCGCGACCATCGAGCCTTTTTCAGGGTTTCTCTGGGGCGGAGCAGGGGAGACGCATTTCGGTTGACTTTATAAGGCAGAGAAAGCAGGGAAACTGGGGGAGGGATACCAAGGGGCTGGAGTATGGAGCTGACCGGCTGTTTGCGGGTTCAATTAAAAAAACGCCGAGAACTCCGGCAGACGACGCATCTGAAGATGGCAAAAGTGAGATACCCCGTCATGTGGGGCGGCGTGGTGTGGTAGAAGGTGTGATTACTAAGCGGTTCACTGGGCAAACACGGTGATCATCAAACGGGAAGAGGGAGGAGGCTATAAGTCGAGAGGGTCGAAACGAAAAAAAGGACATGATTTAGTAAAGCCTTTGTGTCTCGTCGTAATTCATCAGATAGCGCGGTCCTGATGGTGGACTTGCTCCCACATGTTCGTCCTGGGTACTGGAAACGCGGGATGCTGACGCTCTGAAATGGATTGCTTGGCCGTTGGGGTCGGAGTGGCGAGTCAATTTGGGTTTCTGCTTCGAGCCTTAGGAGAGCTAGACGGGGGGAAGTTCTTCCCGATGCTGATACGCTAGGCAGGGAAACGAAGAAGAGCGGGCACATGGAGCGTAGAAAGGGGGCGGTCGGGGAGATAGAAGACCAAAACAAAAAGGGGAGGAGAGAACAAATTCCGCCAAGGACTACCTGTCAGTCGGTCCCGAGGAGAGATAGTCAGGACGTCTAAAGGGCATCGGGAAGAGGTCCCCATAACGCCACGGTGGACGCCATCAGCCGGAAACAAGCAAAACATATAGGAAAACCAGGACCAACGGCACGCCGAATAAAGAAATGGGAAGAAGAATCAAAAAGCGGCGACCAAGGGGAACATAACCACCAGAAACAACGAGACGCCCAATGAACGGTGCAGTATATTAGAAGAGAAAAAAAGATGGGGAAGAATCGGTCCGAGCGACATATGAATAGACCTCCGAAAATCGGCGAAAAGGATCAGTTTGCAAAGAAAAAATCAACTACGTCCACAGAAGGATAAAACAAATTCTAAAAAGCAGGGTAGAGCAAGTTGAAAGCACAGGGCTCGGTGCTGTCAGGGGCGCGCGTGGAGGCCTCGGATAAGATGAAAACACCGAGTCTCTCAAGCCAGACCGAAAACAAAAAGTGCCCGCACCGAAACTGGCTTTACAAGGCAACAGCCAGAGGAAAGCTCCGGCCAGAGAAAACATTCCAAAAAATATGTTAACAGCGATCCGCAATAACTGAAAACAGCACGAAGAGAGAGATTCAGGGAAGAACGAAATGCGACCATCAAACATGAATGGAGAAGAAGGAAAAAAAGGAGCAAACAAATGGATTCAGGAAAAAGGGGAACCAAAAAGCTTAGCCTAATGTCTCAAAAGGAGCCTACGCCACATTCGTATTCACAGAAAAGAGGCGGAAAATCGCCGACGAAATCATGCTCCAAAGATCTGGGGAGGTCTGGCCGTAGTATCAACGCCAGCAAAAGAGACAAGGGTGACCGAGTCGGCGCCGGGAAGAGTTCATGACAACACACCGAATCGTGATCGCAGACAAGCGGCTGGCAAGAAAAGATAGTTAAAGTCAGAGGCAAGCGAATCTTAAAGCAGATGTCTTGAACGACTAAGTCCCTCTCAGAGAAAGCTCAAAGAGGGAGAGGGGAGAGTAAAAACGCAACTTGATCGGGAAGGAGAAAGTAAGTTAATAATCGAGCAACTTGCAAGAGAGAGCAAGACACACGTGAAGTAGGGAGAAAACCCAAGGGGTGAACATCTGCGAAAGAGGAATCAGGGACATCAAGGAGAGTCCAAAAGCACAACTTAACGAAAACCATCCTAAAGCACGCCCAGTAAAAAACCTACAATTCCGACAAGAGTATGAGGAGGAAAGGAGGAGCTCTGCTCTGGGGCCGGAGATAACGAAAAACGACCTGGGACTGCAAAAGTTTGGACAGTCGAAGGTCCACGCTACGCGAAGGTGCAAAAGCTAGCAGAAAACGGGGTGATAAAGATAACGCTCAACCGCGCTAAGAAAAAGCCGAAGGTTCATCAAGCAACCGGATGTCCATGAAGAGCAATCAGCGCAAGACATGGTAAACTTAGCCGCTCGACCACGGATTGCAAGACAATTTAGGATCTCGACCGGTAGACGAGCACTATCGAAAAGGAGTGCCCAAGCAACTTCAAGAAAAAAAAACGTGGGGCGCGATATATGGTCGCGAATTTCTCGAAGGATAGGAAATGAAGTCGAGAGAGACTTAAACAACGAGCGGGAAAAAAATCAACCACAATACGGCTCGACAAAAAGCGAGGGATGGAATGGTGCGCAACAGACATCTTGCCGGTAATTGGAAAACATGCAGCCTGGGAGTTGATCGGTTAAGATCTCGTCGACGCACAGAACGCATGTCCATAAACAGCGCGTCGGAACAAAAAAGAGCGCGGCGCGATGAAAGAGGAGGATAACTCCAGGACGTGCAAAAAGTGATTGAAAGCCTCGTTCACAGTGTCCATGAACTGGCAGCTAGGCTCGCTAAGAGGAAAAAAAAAATCAAAGCGGAGTCAAGATTCTAGAGAGGGGTCAGAAGGGAAAAAGGATTTGCGGAAGGAAAATCAGTCAATCAAAAGGCCGCGCCTGCCGGACTGGCTTGAACGGGTCGGCTCTTGGAGATCGGCGAAATCAAAAAGTCGATCGGGCCGCAGCCTGAATAAAGGTAAAGGATACGAATAAACCATCCAGGAATGCAGACATTCGACAGCAGCTTACCGCGCTAGGTCTGAAAGGGATCTAAAATATCTATAACCCCAAAAGAGGAAAGAAGAAAGGGAGTTTTCGCCCTTTCATCCTAGGAGAGCTGTCGACGCGCTGTCGAATGTCAAGAGCAGAACGGGGGGGTCGACTTTGTAGGATTAGCTGCGGCAAGAAAACGCGGACAGGCGAGGGGGACGCCCGAAAAAAGCAGCCGACAACGGCAATTGCTAGGGGGGCCGGGCAGACAAAGGCAAAGCAAGTAGTCCAGGCACCCGCTCTGTTGGCAAAGAACAAAAGCGGGGATAAGAAGCACGGAGACTCCCCTGGGGAGAAGGGGGGGTTCAGTGAAGAGAGGGCAGAATCAGCATGATCGGACCATAGTGAAAAATACCGGCTCGAGAGTTTTCAATGGGGAGATGCAGAGGAGTTAGGACTAAGGACGCTCGATGGAGGGAAATCATGTGCGGTTTTCTAGGGGAAAGAAGTAGTCGACAGATCGTTCAAAACTAGAACCATCAAGCCGGCAAAGTGGGGGAAAAGACGATCAAAGAACAGTCCAATGTTCGTCAACAATAATTCCCAAAATTGGGGGGTAGAGAGAATTGTGTGTGGAGGGCCGCCGCTTGGCCGAACAGCATCTTGATGTCATCGACCCTACCAAGCAGAAATCTGAAATGCGTAATTCAGAAAGCGACCGAATTTGGTGAAATAGGAGCAACGGGTGGGGCGCGTCGGGCGGGGCCTATTGGATGAGGTAGCGTAGCTAAAAGCCCTCTCCCGTGGCGAGAATCTTCGGCTGGAACAGGAACTCAGGTCGGCGAAAAGAGGAACGATTGTAAACATCTGGGTTGGCGAAACTGGGTTGGGGGGGGGAATCTCATTGGAGATGAACCCGAAAAAAGCTTGGTGCAGCGTCAGGGTTTGATAAAGTAGGATGGCGCCAAAAAAAAGTCAGGACGGGAGGAAAAGGGACTAGCTACAGGCAGTGGCACGGCCTCCCAAGTGATTTGCGGACAGTTGACTCGGTTTCGAGATACTCAAGCATCTCCGGCGAAAACTAGGGGCTACACTCCAAGGGGGAGAGGTCGCAACAGTGGCGGTGTAAACTGGTTAGCTCCTTGGTAGCTTGCCATGATTGGTCGTACAACCGCCGTCTGGAGAAAACCGATGCCCGGATCAAGATTGATAGGTCCGAATCCTGCAGGGCGAGTCTTCCGTCTTAGAGCGATTCGGGGTGAGCCTGGGAACGAAGGATCCTGAGATGTGCTTCTGTTTCCATAGCACGAAAAAGTTTTACCGCGCCGAAGAGCTCAGGAAGGGATCTGGTGCGACGTGGGTCGGCTGAGAAAAAGGAAAGGGGGGAGGTGGAATCTGCGCTGCCTTCGGGGCCTCTCGCCCCTGAAGGGGGCGAGCACTGAAATCAGGACGAACCATCGGGGATGAATACTGCACAGAACCCGCCGAAGACGTGGAGGGGGGGATGCGTGCAGAAGGAAAAAAATGCACATATAGGGGCCCTACGGAATTAGAAATCAATTTAGCGATTAAAACTACGAATGGTCTGCGCGATTTATGAGGGGCCAAAAATACCATCTGATCAAAGAGTTAAGATTGTCAGGCCATGTAGGGGGTCTCAGAACCTGCCCGCTCGAAGCGAAGGTCGTTTGACAGGCCGCTTCGGTGCGCTGAACTAAAACTCGTCCGAGAGGGAGGGGAGAGTGGCCCGGCAATGGGGATCAAACGTATCGCGGGCCATAGCTGCCTTGCGGTTCTGCTGTCGATCCCGGGCGACGCAAATGGGGAGTGTTGGAGGGATCACAGCACGAGAACGGCTCTGGCGGGGTCGACTTACTGGGCAATTGTGAGTGAGGTTTCTCAAGGGGGACTCCACGCTTTGGAAAACGTGTGGTCGTATTGCTTCCAAGAAGAGCGACAATCGGTACCGCTTGCTGCAACTTGAGACTTGGTCGCATGGTTTTTAATCTCATTCTCGGGGCGGGAGGGACAACAGTATCATGTACGGGAGAAACGGCGGAGAGAAGGGGGGGGGGGGACCGAGGAGGAGGGCCGAGGGACTAGGACAGGATTTCTGTAAGACCTTTTTCGCGGGTACGATCGATAATACTGCGTCTAACGAACGGGCCTGAGTGGAGAGTGTCGCGCACGGTAAAGTGAGTGGGAAAAGGCCCTGCCTGGAACGAAAATTTCTTTAGTCGTGTCGGAATTGGCTGCAAGTGATTGATGTTTTGCGGCAGTCGACTGGCGTCGTCCCGATGGGTGGGGAGGGCTTCCCTTAAAGATAGGAAGGACTATCCGCATTGGTAGACAGGAGCGTGCTTGGAAAGCGGTCGTACGGG
>Ga0179593_1602964_pt1 | contig 26893 bp, 27 predicted proteins | sample CZODoug2_1_08_16_FD_185931 | JGI IMG/M metagenome (GOLD analysis project Ga0179593, IMG submission 185931) | Vadose zone soil fungal communities from Angelo Coast Range Reserve, California, USA - CZODoug2_1_08_16fungal (PacBio error correction) | ecosystem: Environmental > Terrestrial > Soil >...
GATCGAAGAAGGGGGTCCAGCCCTATAAAGAACCTGCTCATCAGGCTTCAGCACCCACACAGGACAACAAGTGCAACGGCACAAACACCCCCAAGAAACCAAAAAAAAACCCGCCCACACACAAAACAACAACACAAGAAGGGGCGAAACTCCCCACAACAGACCCCGCCAAGCGCGCGTTCAACCGACCATCTCAGGCGCAAAACATTACTGAAGTACGCGGACGCACGAGACGGTCGTCACAAACCGCGGTGCCCCGAATACAATCAGAGGACCGAGGGAAGGGTCCCCAGGGCTGAGGGTGCCGTCAGGGTCGGGGGAGCGCACAGGCGAAGAAGAGAAAACCCCAACTAGGCTTAAAAAGAGACCAACAAAAGACACATCTGGGGGTCACTGCAACTCACCCCCTAAAGATCTGGAGGTACGCACACCTTCTGGAAAAAGTTAGTGAGAAGACTTGCACTGACTAGCCTGGCCCAAAATGGGAAGCGAGGTTCCATAGGAACGGCTTCTGACGCTGCGGGGGGAATGGGGGAAACCACCAGGGAGCTATAAAAGGGAAAAAAATTTTGGCTAGTATCCCGATACGGGTGACGGAAAAACAGATGGGTCAAACGAGAAAAGACTATTGAGCAAAGTACAAGAAAATATCAGGACTTAAGGGGGGGGTATCACACAAGAAACAAATCAAAAAGGACAAAAAAAAAAAAAAAAAGAAGACGCGAATAAAAGAAAGACTGTCATGGGGGGAAGATAGAGATACAGCTCCTAATATGCCTGAGCATCCTAAGAAAGAGTTTCTGACCTGTATTGCAATTATGTGAAAAAAGGGTGTCCTTGGAGTGACTCTGGGTGGGGGGAAAAGGGAAAATAAAAAGACGGAGGAAATTATACAATTTGCAGTCACAAGATGGGGGGAGAAAACAGAAAGGGTTGGATTGAATACTCTTACAGGACAGTTCAGGTGGGGGAACGAATAGTGGATGACTGAAAGTGGGGCGAGAAAAGACCTGGCCTCAGCAGTACAGTGGGATAAAAGGGGACAAATACAAAAAGGAAATGTCATTGCCTAGTACTACCCACAGAGGGCTTGTTTTCGGGGGGGTCAAAGAGGATAATTGGCAACAAAGCAGTCTGACTGGGATACTCCAGAAAGGAAGAAAGGAAAAAGAAAAAGGGGGAATATAGACCACTTTACAGAGAGCTATCCTTAGAAAGGGGAATACTTTACCAAAGAAGAGAGAAGGGGGTCTTCCATAGTAGTTAGTAGGAGAAGAAAGAAAAAACGCGGAATGAAAAAGGAACGAGAGGAAGATCCTTCGAGAAACTAACCCAAAAAAAAATTACCTCCGAAAGCAAAAAAAGAGAAAAAGAATAAAAAAAGGAATTCTAAAGGATAAAAAGCAAAAACTAAGAAAAAACAGAACATGAAAAATAAGGAAAAAGGGAAAGAAGAAGACCGACCAGAAGAAAACAAAGAAAAGAGGAAGATAAGAGCTCCCCAAAAAACCCAACAAAATAATATCACCCCCAACAACTCCAACAAAAAAAAACAACAAATACCTCGAACACAACACGCCAAATACGAAAGGATTAATAAAAAATCATAAAAACTACAACATAGGAAATAAAAAACTGAAGAAAAAGTAAACCCCTACAGTCTCATACAAGAAAAAAAGAATGAGAAAAAAAAAAAAGGTCGTCTCCAAACAAACTCAAAAAAAATGGAGGAAACCAAAGGAAAAAACCGTCAAAGACAAGTCCCCTAACACCAAAAAAACAAACACACCTGCACCAAAAAACCAAGAAAAAAAACACCCGGCTCACCTCGCACCACAGCAAAAAAAAACCACGAAATCAAATATCCTGCATGACGTCGAGAAGGAACAAACGAAAAAAAGGCCCTAAGAAAGCAGCAGAAAGGGTCCGGGGTATAACGAACGCGAGCAGAGAAGGAATGGACCGGGAAAAACCTGAACGAAAAACAGCGCAGTTTTGGGGGGGGGGGGGGGGGGGGGGGGGGGGGGGGGGTGTGGGGGGGAGGAATTCAATAGAAAATCCACGAACCTTACCGGGTTCGGAAAGCTCATCGTGTCAGGGGGGACGGGGGAGGGAAGCGTCAACCGGACCAAACAGATCGGTTCGAAAACCTATAAATTCCTACAGCGCTAATGGGAAGGGAAATGGAAAGGAATCGGGCAACCGGCCGACGGGGCGGAGCGAGCACGTGCAAACGATCCGGTAGCCTCTACGACCTGGGGGGGAAGGGATGGGGGTAAAAGGGGAAGAACGACGTGACTTACAGAAATACTCGTCTGCTTCAAAATGGGGGGGGGGGAGGTTCGATTGACAGGAGGCCGAAGCGTACTGCAGGACTCGCGGAAAACGTCGGCGCGATGCAATAAGGCGCGCAACTCCAACCGTAAAGACGCGGATCGGCGGGCATAAGGCACTCGGAAGCAGTGGAATTGCGCAAAAGCACTTTTGCGGGTGTCAGGGTCGACCATAAAGCAACTCACGTCGACCGATTAAAAAGCGGTGACCAGAAGGAACTACAAACAGCTGTAGGCCTCATAGGTCGCCGGGGGGCGGGGAGCGCCGGTGGCTAACCACTTTCAGAAAGTCTTCGCTCATCGCTGCCGAAAAAGGAAAGGGGAAAAACCAGCACTACTGGCCTGGGGGGGGGGGCGGGGGCGGTAGGGGAGGGGGCGGGGGCGGGACCGGTCCAATGGGAAGACGGGGGAAGGAGGGCGTCTGATGAAAGGAATAAAGGGTTGGGAGAAACAAAGGATATGTCACATCATCCTCCGAGGTTGCGGGGGGGGGGGGGGGGGGGGGGGGTGGGGGGGGGGGGTGGCGGTGGCGGGGGGGGGGGTGGGGGGGGGGGGGGGGGGGGGGGGCGAGGGGGGGAGAACCGCAAAAACACTTGCAGAAAAAGGCTGGCAAACTAGCGCAAGACTGTGAGACGGACCATAGCAAGACGCATGCGGCTCCCTCCGGGGGTCTTAGGGAGGGGACCTCAGTGAGCTTGAACAGCATACCGTAGAGTGTTTGGGGGTGGTGTGGGGTGTGGGTGGGTTGGTGGTGTCGGTGTGGTGGGGGGGGGGGGGGGGGGGGGGGGGGGGGGGGGGGGGGGGGGGGGGGGGGGGGGGAGAGGCGGCTTAACACGATTCGCCGACGGACGTGAATGTACACGAAGATAAACGTAACGCGCAACGTTAAAGGGGGTCATTCTTAGGTAAATGCGGAGAAAAAAGGGTCGCAACCAGAATTGGCAGGACGCGCGCTCAAAACTATGGCGAAAAAGGAACAGGAATTTGGACCCGCGGCAATCACGGACGGAGGCGAGGGCGATCTGCGGTCGTGTCACACATGTTCGTCGGGGGCGGCCAGAGAGGAAAAAGCGGTGCGAGAAACAGGGAAGACGAGCTACAACGGGCTCCCAAAATGTGAAGAACGCCATACGAGGGCCCGAAGGGGAAATGGGAATCTCTAGCAAAGAAAGGATAAAGGAAAAAAGGAAAAGGCTTGCCGGAGAGACAAAAGGGCAGGAGAAGCTTAAAGCTTGGCAAAGAAGGCGCTTGGCGGTCAGTGAAGCAGTCCTGGAAAACCAAATTGTTCAGCCAGACAGCAAAGAAATGACTTGATCCCCTCGGAGTATACCTTCAAAATCCCCCGAAGAGAGCGGGGGAAGAAGACAGATCAGGCAAGACAAAAAAAGACTCCGGACATGGAAGGCAAACGCCACCAGCGTACTTCGGAGAGCTGTCTTAGCACCGGGTCGGGGTGTGCCTGGATAGAAAGACAAAAGGACAGGAAAAAGGTCCCGGGCAGGGGGTCAAGGTAGCACAGACAGCAAGGGAATGGTCTATGAGAAGAATCGTCCGAACGATTTGTCTCAGGAGCGGGATCACGAAGGGAACTCGAGACAGGGACAGGTTCAAAAAAAAAACACTTTTGGCAACACTCCACTGGGCCGGATAAAAGAAAACTCACGAGCACGCTTGTCCGGGCTCGGGAAGATGGCACCGACAGCAGGAGAGTTAGGTGGTTAACCTCGCACGGAACGCGTCGGGAACCGTATCTGTGGGGGAAAACTTGCAATCACAAAAAGAAGGCATCGAAATAGAAAAACGCGCATGGGACGAAGGAAAAGTCAGACCATGTAAAGGACGAGTGGCACCTGTCAAAACCCTGGAAGAAAAAAAAAAAAAAAAAAAGTCGCACGATGGTTGAGGGGACCCAGCGGTAAAACGCACGAGCGAACTGGGCGCTCCGCGTCAGAAAGGGGACGGAAAGGTCAGCGCAGCCGTCCTGAATAGCCGGCGCACCTAAAAAGAAGAACCTGGTAGAGTGAGGGTCAAAAAACGCTCGGGAGAAAGGGATTTCATATCCAGCGACAGAATAGCAGGACTCCCGGGTGAAAGCTCATTGGGAGGCAGAGGGTCAAACCTCAATGAAACTATAGAAGGGGGAAGATCCACAATAAAGGTAACAATACAGACAGCAACCTTTCTGCAGGGAAAAGGAGAAAAATGCGCGCGAAGGACGGGCAAATACTGCGGACGGCGGGGGATGAAACTGGGGGATACCATGAGGGAACGGAAATGCAAAAGAGAGGAGTGGGACAGAGATGCAGCAAATTGAACAAAAAAATAATAAAAAAGTAGGATCGTAGCACGGGAACACCGCTCGAGGGCTGTACAATACAAAAAACGGGATTGGTCTCTTAAGGCGGGACTTTGTCAAAAAAAAAAAGGGAATAGTCGCAGCACAAACGAACAAGCGTCTGCATGACGCTCGGCGGGCATCAGCGCGGGTGTAGGACAGGTCAGCACAAGGAAGGAACGTAACAAACGCCCTAAACAAAAAGTAGAAAAAAAAAGACTGGACGTTGCAGGACTTCTGCCGAAGCAAAAGTACGGAATGCCCACACAACTCGGACCAGAAGAAGGGAGAGACACAAAAAACATACAAAGGGAAATGGTAAGTACTGACATCAGCAGGGGAAAAGAAGGGGGGGCGCAAGAAAAAAAGTTTGGTTACAAGGGAAAAAGGAGTGAAAGAACAAGGTGAAACATGAAGGTCAACATGGTCAATCGAATATAGGTGGAGGACGTCACAAAAGAGAGTTGGACTAAAAGAAAAAAAGCCTACTGGGCAGACGCGCAGATACCAAAGAGGAAAACTGAAGGACAGCTACTGAAACGACGTAAATGCTATTCGATACACAGGGGGGAAAGGCCGGAAAAAAAAAGTATCAAAAAAAGCAGTGAACGTCGGGAGTAGAGGGGCAGAGAAGGCATCAGTCAAAGAAATCAAGGAAGAAAAAACACCCGCGTCCGAAGCCATGCCTAGTAGGGGGGGCAAAGTGGGTCAGAACCAGAAAAAGTGGACAGTTGGGGCACAACAAGATCAAAAAGAAAGGGGGGGAAATTCAGTTAGATCGAACTGTCGCCGTCGAAAAGGGCTGGGGGGAAGTGGTCAACCGGTGAGACGGGAGCATGATCCAGTGTCAGCTAACGATGAAGCTGCCGGAAAAAAGAAAAGTCTAACTATAAGAGGCGCGAAGCGTCCAGCGGCCAAGATGAGTCACGGGAGAATCTAATCAGAGGAATGCTCAAACCTGACCACTACAGGGTAGGTGGAGCGACGGATCTCAGGGGAATAAGGGAGGGGAGAGGGGCTCCATTGGTTTATCACGGGTCATACAAAAAAGAAAAGAAAGCGCTGACGTAAGGGTTTGGGAAACCAATGTCCACCCACGTATAAAAAGATAAGTCAGGGGGGGGGGACAGAGGGATAATCTTATCGGGACGAAACTTTTAAAAACGGGTGACAAACAAAGGGGCGGAGGGAGGCGAAAACATGGCACTAGCCGGGCAAGTGACGTCTGAGGGGGGGTAGGGAGACTGGGGGGGGACTAAATCTAGGAAAAGCCATCTCAGCTAAAGAAAAAAAAAATAACTCTCGAAGCATGCGGCAATTGAGAGCGGGGGAATAGACGGGGGGGGGTTCGGTTGGGGTTAAAATTCAGGTGAAGGAAATAACACTCAGGAGACAACAGATGGGATCCGAAAGGGAAGGGGTTCAAAAGGCGAATTGGCATCGAATGGGAGGATCCGAGCAGGGCAACTGGGGGCAGGAACGAAGGCGCCGGAAACCAGGCGAAAAAGGTTCACGGGGAAGCAGTGTCAACTTGAAAAGAGGTGCAAAGGACGGAAACCAAACCAAAAACCGGAAGGACACGATAGCAAAAAGATAAGGAAAAAGGGTGATAGCTATTTATATCAGTTAGAACAAAGAAGGGGACGTAACGGGAAAAGGGACGATACGAATTAAATGCCCTCGGGGAAGTTGGGATAAAAGGGAAATCAGATTCAGGGGGTGGTCTAACGAAAAAGGGGGGGAGATCCAATGACAACGTACGATGCGTACCGCACAGGGGACACAGAAGTTAGGAGGAGCTGGGATTAATTACGCTATACTTCCCAAGGCAGGGGGGATTCTAGAAAAAGGGGAGTTCGTGTTAATACGCCCTTGGGGGTGGGGGGGGGGAAAAATGGATTAGAAAAAAGAAGACAGGGTAAAATATGGGATGAAACGTCCAATATGGGAGGAACAAAAATTAACTTCCTCTTGACATTCCAAATAATGGGAAGGAAATAAAAAACAGGCAAGAGAACTGGAATCATATCTAACTCAAAAGTCTGGTTCAGGGGTATTTGGAACTACTTTGGGGGGCAAAATTGGGGGGGGAGAGAGCATTCTGGGGTGAAATTCCGTGTGGTGGGAATCATGGCTGGGGTCAGGGGAGGTTCATCAGTAACCATATGGATCCCTCGCACGGACCAGGGAGGAGGAACTACAAATGCAGAGCAGTGAAACGAGAATCTGAGGAGGGTCCATGTAGGAACCAAATCTACATATCTGAGGACCTTTCAGAGTGCTCGTCAGAATCGGAGGGTTAATGGAGATCGGCGAGGAGGCACTCAAGAACGATAAAAATCGTAGACCAACATGCCGTTCTGGTAGGGAGGAACCTTTATCATTGGTGGTTATTGGAAAAACGTCACTCTACTGGAAGAGCTGTAGGGACGGAAGTGGGTACAGTGGGGACAGCACGTCTTTTTTTCCATTGAAATATATTTGAAAAAAAAAAAGATCTGGACGTGGGTTACTTATGGGAAATCCACTACTGGGCAGGTGTGGACGCTGTGGGGGCTGGGGCGGGGCGCGCGGCTGGGGGGCACGAGAAGGGACAGTCAGGGGAAGGAGGCAGGAATCTTGCTGAGATTATTGGGAATCGTGGTTACCTTATGAAGGACGACCGCGCGTAGACTGACGTCAAATAGAAAATGAGAAAAAGCTCCCAAGCTGAGAGGAGGAGATAGGTCTTGAAGGAGGAAATTTGTTCCGCGAGACCCGTCTCTGGGGTTCTGGGACATGAAGTGACGTGGGGCTCAAGTGGGGGGTTCCTAAGTCCCAACATGGGAAAAAGAAGGAAGTTGTGAAGCGTCGATGTAACGTAGCTCAGGGGAAAGGTGTGGTCAAAAACTAAGGTTGTTATTTTCTGCTGTAGGGGAGGAGTAAACAAAAAAAAAGAGACTCACGGTGGGCTGAAGACCGTACAAAAACAAATCCAGAAAGTTTTTCAGAGAGCCTGCGACAGAATGAAAAAGACCCGGAGAGGTAGGACAAGCGTGGACGGCTAAAAAAACATATGGGGGAAGTAGCATATAAGGGAACTTTTGTTAGGGTGGCGAAGAAAGGGCGCTCATCGGGTTTAAAGATGGGGAAGTGTCAAGAAGGTCCGGATCGGAAAGTTTCCAAAAAAAGCAAAAGGAGAAAAAGGGGAATGAAAAGAAGATAGGGGAAAGGGTGCTATGGAGGGAAAAAATGGGGGTTTCACTAATACAACGAACATAAATAAAGAGGGAATTAGTTGGCATGGCTTCTTTGATAGATGAAGATTAAAACTTACAAATTGACTTAACTAGGGTGAATAACCTGGTTGAAATGTCAGAAGGAGTTAGTAAGCCATGATGAAAGATGAAAACAGGTTGTTGCAAACAAAGCAAAATTCCAAACAGTGTGAAGAGGCCGCAATATAGCTGAGGGAGAAAGAATGTAGGGGGGAAACGCCTCCAAATCGCTAATGATCAAAAAACTTCTTTTTCCCAAGAGGGGTAGGGTTTGGTGTTGGGGTTGCACACACACCATGGGTGGAATTACGGAAACGTCCGGGAATATCACACAAAAAAAAAAAAAAAAAAAAGCAGAGGAAACCCCAAATACAAAAAAAATAACTAGGCCACACTTGTTTGGGCCTGAAGGGAGGGGTGGGGTTAGGGACATTAGAGACGGACGACGTTTATACTAAGTCTCCGATGCTCATCTGGGTGCTCGCCGGCTTACAAGCAGGTCACCCTTGTAACTTAATACCGGGGAAAGAATCAACTTAAGGGGGGGAAAAAAGGGAAGTATACGGGGCCTCGAATATTAAAAAAGCTGTGGGAGAGTATACCAAAAGAAGACAGAAACGAACCCTGATAGAAGCGAACTATAGGTACGTAAAATGATTAAAAAAAGATGAGAAAAACAATAACTCAACCAGCGTTAAAAACAAAATTCAGGGTAAATAGGTTATGAGAGTGAAAAAGGGAATTCAATCAGCAAATTTTTATAAAGGGGGGAACAGTCCATATGAAACTTGAAGAAAATATCTCTCGTTGCACCCAATTTTTGAGGGAAAAATAAGGATCAAGAGAATATGAAAAAAAAAGGAAAGGATGATCAATTGTTCCAGGGGATTTAAAGCGGCAATATCTGGTTAAAGAAAAAAAGGGGTAAAAAAAACCCTCCCCCAGGTGGATCAGGTCTTCTCTAGGGAGGCTAATCATAAAAAAGAAAAAGGAGTCGCCATAGGGAAAAAGATTGTAAAAGAAATTCTAACAGGGTATATTTTGAGCTTGACGGAAGGGAAATAAAGTTATGGGAAAAGGGGAGGACTTTATATACCCAATAGGGTGAATTTGGGAAAGGGGTGAACACTGCGGGTGGGGTCAAAAAACTCAGTTTGTCAGGCAAAAATCACTTGAAATCGATGGCTGGGGGTTCTAAGCACCCCTGTTCAGCTTATTACCGAGCTCGGACTAGGAAAGATATCAAGGAATGTTCATTACGTGTGAAAATGATGCTTGGGGGTGTGAAAAGTGGTATCAACATGAGAGGAAAATGGAAGAGGGCTCCGCGTGATTTAGAATCACAGAAGAGAAAAAGGAAACTGGAAAGAAGGGAGGTGAAACTTTAGTTAAAGGAATAGATTCGGTCAAGAACCTGTCCTCGACATAAATGGAAGGGGGACACGTTGGCACTGTTTAGTGCCAATGAGGGGCGGAAATGAAAGGGGGACAAATAAGAGAAGGGACACAGAAGGGGAACGGAGGAAACAGATTCATGATGAAATTTCCAAGAAGAGGGATACAAGGAGGGGGGGGGATTTTACCAGCGGACACTCGGACTAAACAAACAGACAGAGTTCTGGTTAGATGTTCTATAAAAAAAAAAAAAAATTCCTAAAAGGGGGGCTAATCAACAGGCCTTTTGAATGGGGGAAGAAAGGGGAAGAATATTGGGCAAGGAGAGGAACGGAGCTTTCCACGAGTACAACGAATCAAAGTTAACTTCGGAAAAAAAAACTTGGCGATGCATTCGAAAAGCTATGGTGAAAAAAAGAAGGGTGGAGGAAGGGAGGGGAGATGCAGTGCCCTAGACTATATACTATCCACTCTGAAAGGCATAAAAACAGTACGCTAGTTGTTACTTGAGAAAGAGGACTGAATCCTAAAGGAGGACGGGCAGACGGTAAAAAAGAGGCGGTTCGCCTAGGACTCACAAAATTTCTGTATAATCATCACGGGGGGTGGGACCTAAGAGGGAGATTTCAGGGAAGAGTAGCAAAAAAAAAATGGGGGGGGGGGGGGGCAAAGAGAGCCAAGAGGGGGAGTGGCATGGGAAAAAGAACAATTCGAATTCCATGAAAAAAAAACAATATATCTCAAACATCCGACTTATGATCCTGATCCGATACGTTGGACAAAAGAAAAAGAGGTTATACAGGGGAGGGGAGAAAAAGAAGGGGATTGGTGGCAAATTAGAAAAGTTCGGCAGGTCAGGCTTGTTCGGGGGGCCGATCAAAAGGTTTGAAGAGAATGAACTATCTACGGAGCGGATGCAAGGACACCAGACATGTAGGAGGAGAACGTATCCTTGAAGAAGGGAAAAAAGAAGCGTAACTAACCGCACTGCGACTGGGGGGGGGTTATTAAAATAGAAACAATCTCCTCAGTCTCGATCGTAAGAACAACTCGGAGGAACGTCCAGCTAAGGGGGGGAGGGGAAGGCTATCATTAGTAGGTGCGCAAAAAGATAATCACTATATGACAGAGGATAATACATTATACACTTCTTTTCCAGCGAGAGTACCGCGGTCGGAGGATGGGAGAAGAACGCTAGAAGTCGCTGAATCCAAGGCATACCCAGGCGGATGTCGGGTCTCATCCCCTACTGTAAACATTCAGCAAAAAGCCGGGCAGGGGTCGAGAGTCAGAGGGGAGTAAAAAAAAACCGGGGACCTCCGGAAAGAAGGAAAATAATTACATCAGCTTGATATCTCACAGGGTCAAAGAAAATCCCACGGACTCTTCTATTTATCGAATGAATCGTAGAGGAGGAAAGAGGGATCTCTTTTCACACTTTCAAAAAAGAGGATACCTCGTCGAACTGAGGCACTCTGAAAGGGGGCAGGAACACAAATAGAGGGGGGAACGCTACAAGTGAAGGCGTTTGACTCTACTTCAAGCCACTATGGAAAAGGAGGGGAGAACTACTCAGCGATGGACGAGAGAGGACATTTTAGGGAGATGGGGGATAGACTAGATACCGCGAGGACATCAGGGGGGGGACTCGACCATAGCTACTGTCCAAAAAAAGGTGAAAAAACTGAAAACCATCGTCCTTAGGGACTTGTGGAGAGGTGAAAAACAAGGGACAGGGGAGGGAGGAAAGAAGAATACCATGGTCGCAACGCTTGGGGTTTCACTAAAACTCAGGGAAGGAAAAAAAAATGTAAAACGTCTCGAGCGCTCCATGTTCAAAGCAAGCGGAGAAAAAAACTGGAGTTTGGGAAAGGGAAGAAGCAAAGAATAGAAATGAAGGGGGGGGGGTCAAAAACGAAGAAAGTAATAGAGAGATGCAGTTTCGAACGGAACGTCTAGAGGAATGCGGGAAGAAAAGAGGAAGGAAAAAAAAGGGAACATACAAAGGCAAGAAAGGAACGATGAAGGGTGAACGCACATACAGGGCCTGAGAAAGAATTTAGCAGTATAAGAAAAAAAGCTGGCAAGTCTTAAGGCCGTCAAGGGCATCGCAATCAAGGAAAAAAAAAAAAAACCATGAGTTCCGGGAAAGGAAAGGGCACGTTCTTGACGGGGAAAAAAATCGGGCTGGCCCCAACGATCAACAACTGTGAAGAGTACTCCATTCGAGATTTTATGCGGACACAGCATACTGGAAAAGGGGACGTAGGAAAATGAAGGGGGAAGGGGTGCACGGAAAATGGAGGGACTGTTCTATTACTAGTAAAATGACTTAGTGACAGACTACGAAACAAAACGAAATGTCTTGAGAAGAAAGGGAAAAAAAGAAAGCTAAACAATTTGTAAAGAGAGAAACAGAAATACAAATCGGTATAGATGTTGAGAGGTGACTCATGAGACATGCAAATGATCAGCTATGAGACGTTGCATCACAGAGTGACAAACGGCCGAGGAAAAAAACAAAACTGAGGAAAGTAATAAAACTGAAGGGAAAAAAGGATGGGGGTCCGCATTTACCAGGTGCTTTTCAAATTTAAAGTTGTATCTCCTCTACGACCAGGGGGGAATGACTTTCAAAAAAGTCAAAATAGAATCGCGCAAAGATAACTTGCTCTTTCAAGTTTAGCAGGGGGGAAATAGGAGACAGGGGGAGGGATGTTCATATATATATAGTTGTGATGCCTTAATAAAGTCAAATCCTCCTCGGAGGGGGCCGACGAGGAAAGGGGTTTCTTTTTTCGAACATTTTACATACTGATTACCGTAAATTTCGCCAGTTGCAATCCTTCCTGCTAGTCTGAAGAAGGAAACCTAAGGGGTCTTAAAGGAAGTTTCACTGGGTCAAAGAAGTGGGGGGGGTTAAAGGGGGGGAGCAGTACACCGGAAGGTTTGAATATGTTGAGTGGGCTGGGTCTGTCGAAATGCTCAAAGGCTCGTAGTCTTACGGCCACAAAGACAGAGTTATGACTCATGCTCATGGGTGGGGAAGAAAGTATAGATTCATCAAAAGGAGAGAGGTCCTTAACAGGTATGGGAAACTGCAAGTGAAGGCACTTAATTTCGTGGTTTTTTTGAAGTGAAGTACCGAAAAAAAAAAGTAGGAAAACCCTGAGGAGGTAGGAGAAAAATGACGGACACAGCGTGGGAAAATGTATTCATCTTCTTTAGTTTTTTAACTTGAATTGACAAGGATGGGGGACTGTCAGAAAAAGGACAAGAAAAAAAGAAAACAAGACGAGGAAAGAAGGGTGGGAAGGCACGGGAACAGGAACTCGGGTGACTCCCGCTACCGATGGAAGAAGTGGGTTCATAACTATTAAACATTTGCTCTCAAGAGGGGAAAAATGGGGGGGGTCTGCAACCCGAGTACTGGAAAGGCTAGACCAAGGAACTCCTAAAAATAGTCCCATCTTCGTCCTTGACCGACAAGGACGCCATGGTGTCTACGTATCCGCCCTGTCGGTTGTAGCTCCTCACTGATGTCCGTATACGCAGCATTAGATGTGAGGGTAAGGAAAGATAAATCAGAGGAGAAAGACCAGGGAAGTCTTGGATCAGTACACACTATTGCACTAAAAACTCGAGTGGTCCTACAGATGTGCCTATTATTGACATGTTGAAAAGGGGAGGTTTCAAAAAAATTGCGGGAGGGGAAGCATACAAATCTATTTGCGTGGAAGATATAATACTGTACTCCACTGCGGGGGCAGGACTATTTCCATAGTCCTAAGTCACATACACGGTACAACACGGAAAAAGGTTTCATCAATTCATTTCATCTCTATGGATCGATCAGGTATAGCATGCGAAAAAAAATTCATTCCAAAAGAAAAAATCATCTATTTACGGGGGGGAAGATCTAAGTTTACGTAGAGTTGGATATAGTTCAAAACTCTAGCAGATCTCATTGTATTCTGAGGGGGGGTTTACACTACGGCTCGGGGGGGTCGCTAAGGTAAGTGAAAAAAAAAGGACCATGCCGGGAAAGAAATCGTCCAGAAGAATCCAATGAACCAGATCGAAAGGCGGGGTCCTTCCGTGTTTCTCGAAATTTCATACGAAAGAGAGGGGCCGAGGGTCGGGGAGAGTTATTGCAGAAGAACTTTAATATGATCAATTCGCGCACACCAAGGAACGAGCGAAAAAGGGTGACAAATGAGAAGCTTTATGTGCAGTCAGAAAATGCCGGGTCCGGGGAGAGGTTTCCCTCGGAGTGCAGGGGAAGGGACTTGTTAATTGCGGAAATGGCATTCGGGGAAAGTGGTCGAAGGGGACGATGGGAAGATCGGACAGGTTCTGGTATGACTTCCTAAAAGGAAAAAAAGTTATCTTATGCAAACAAAGAGAAAACGGACACACCCTAGTAGTCACCGTGCATTTCTCCTCATTCTTCCAACTTGCATTGAAAGAAGTCCTGTTTACGGAACGCTTTCAATTTATGCGGTCAGATTTGGGTAATGGTAACTGGGGTGAAGGAAAAGATCGTCTTACACATTTCAAAATATTAAATTAAAAACTATTCATTCATCACACACCCCCCCACAAAACACACCAACAACCAAAACCCAAACAGACAACACTATTCTTTTCACCGGGGCCTGGAAGTGACCGCAGCAACTCTACTAGAGGCACACTCGCCCATGGCTAACTTTTCTTGTCTAATTAATGGATTGCATAAGAAATATGGCACCTCTGCCTCCAGGAGATGTGGAACTCAATCATATCCAAATCCATACTTTGTCTATTGGGAGACTTAGTATAACCTTGTTGGTCACGTCTCAGTTTTGAGGATGTGAAGTCACGTTGAAGGTGGTTCAAATTTTACTCTGACAAATACCAGGTGAGACCCTGTAAACTCTAAGGAATCCGTTACATATCTTAAGGTGGGCATGGAAAGAGGGGAAAAGGGGGGGGAAAAAGAAAACAAGAAGAAAAAGGGTAAAAACTACTACTTTTCATTCTTCTTTAACTGTTAGCTTTTAGCCTTATATTTCCAAGAAAAAAAAAAAACAATAACATTCTGTTGATATTATTAGAGAAGGTCTGTTTCCGCATGCATCGGTGCAAGGTAATTGGTAATATAACCCAAGGACTCTGTATTCTGAGACTTTGTTTACACGTAACAAAAATAAATCGGTTCTTTGTCAATAAATAAATAGGGAGGAATCGTGGGGGGAGGGGATGCCGATTCACGTAACAAACTCGGGAAGAAGTAAGCAGGGAAAAAAAAGCGAAGAAAAATGGGACTGTTTTATCAAACATGTATTGCCCGCCTCGAAGCCTGTACAATTCAGAAAAGTACGGGGAAGGGGGGACAGAGGATCAGGGGGGGGGTTGGGGTTAGGGCTCTGCAAAAAAAAGAGAAAAGGAATGTGTAATATAAAAACTAGAGGGAAAGGAACTAATATCTCCTATATCGGAAGAGGCCTCACCGCGACAGTGGGGTGGGGGGTTTGTATGGTTTCGGACCTCACCCGGGCACGCAACTACCTAGGAATCGTCTGTGCCTCCGGTGTTTCCCAATAAAGACGGGGACCATTAAAATGCAAGGACAGTTTTGTGGAAAGGACGGGAGGGGGTGTCAAGGCCCTCTTTTGTAAATTACCCTGGTTCGTGGCTATCTCTAACGTCGAAAAAAACAAAGAGGAGGGGGAGGTTCGAGAAAAAAAAAAAAACGGGGAAAGAGAGGCGGGTAAGGACAAAGAGTATTCAACCGGCGACATGTAGGGAAAGGTAAACGCGTACGCTCAGCAAAATCGGGAGGGGCCAAAAAGGGGGGACAGCGAAGGGCGAACGTTGGGTAAGACAAAGACTGCCTCGCGGTTGCGATACACGGGATCGGTCAAGTAAAAAAAAGGCCGAAAAAAAAAAGAGACTTTGACCGGAAAAAGTTGAACCAAAAACACATCAAACTAGGAACGACGCCTGCTCTAATCTAAATCAGGTGTAACACTGGAAGTGCAAGGGGTGGGACTGGAAGGGGGTTGGGGGGGGACAAAGATGGGGGGGGGGGAACCATCACGGATCGTGGATCCTCTAAATTGGCCACAGAAAGCAAAAGCAACTCAAGGAAAGAATCTTTCAGGCTGGTTGAGGGGGGAGACCAGGACAGAGGCCTGCACTGGGAGTATGCCGATATGACAAACGGAAAAAGAAAGCAAAAAAGAGAAATAAAGTTGAGCTGGCCCTCAGTCAAGACGATAACATCGCCGTAGAGGAGGAACTCGTCACGGCGAAGAAAGTAAAGTCCAAGAGATAACTAGTACTTAACTTCACTAGGCCAAGCAAAAATGTTCACTCCGTAGGAAAAGCGCCCTACAATGTCCTACGGGTACTAAAGCTTTCCACAGACGGATAAAAACGGGAATGAAGGTGGGGGAAACACTAGACCCGGCTCACATGCCGTTCGCTCCGCCAAGCAAGGGGGACAATCGCGGTTCCGGAAGCCAAAAAAGAAATCAAATTGTCCGCAAGCAGGAACGAGACCGGGAGTTTCATCAATTGCCCATGGAAACTTATGCGCGAAGCACGTTGACTGGCGGAATGACCAAAGGCCAAACCGCAAGGGAAAAGCAACCCACGCGACAAATCAAAAAGCTTTTCCTATTCCCTTGAATAGGCTAGAGACTAATGACGATGATTTGTGGGGGGTGATATCGGAAGCTTTGGACAACTTCAATGATCCATGCGGCAAAAAACCACTGACGACCTTGCCATACGAAGCCTGGACTCTGGCGAGGGTGCAAAGGCTCGCAAAAAAAGGAAGGGGTGGTTAACAAATCAGACGAAACCGCTTCTGAAGGGGAAAGAACAAATGGCCCTATTCGTTTTTCCGCGCGTTAGATTAAGGGAACTTGAGGAGTTCTCGAAACTCCGACCGCTGACAGAGAGTGAAAATTTGCACTAGATCTACCTGCAAGGCCCTCCTTGCACAGAAACGGCAACAAAAAAAAAAAATCCACTGGGAAAATCAGGAGAAACAACAAATGTTCAGAAAAAATCTTCGACTAGGCAAGTTCGTATTTACAGAACATACGCCGGGCGCTAAACAGAACGGAAAACCCGTTCTGTGAAAAAGGAGAACTAAAGACTATGTAGCCTGCGTCACTCTCGATCGAACAGAAATATCGGAACATCCCCGCGAACCCTCAAAGAGGGAAATAAAGCGGCAATACTTCGCACCAAGGAAAAGCCACATCTGGGGGGCAAAAAGGCCTGAGACATGGGCGGCGCGGAAAAAGAAAGCAGTCAGGGAGGAAAAAGATACACCCCCCTAAAAACCGACCCTGTCACCGAACCACCGACTTCACTCAACCCCCTCCATCGCCCCCCCTCGCCGCCACAACCCCCCCACCTCTCTCCCAAGTCCTCACGCTCTTCAGTTGGTATCCCTCTCGGTCCCTCCCCAAGTCACACATCTACAGGGCGGTCATCCGTCTACGGAGGGTTTGTAACTACCGTGCAAAAAGGGTTCTGGGATGCTTAACACTGGCAAAAGGGGCGGCAAATTCCCCGTAAAGAAAGGGGGTGGGGTCAGGAGGACAAAGGAAAGAATAACTAGAAGAGCGACTTTGATGCCTGATGTGGCGCATTGTTCAAAGACTGCCAAAAGTCTGGCCCTTGGGAAGGGGTCAGTGGAGCGGTTTTCCGGGGGCGGGAGCCCCACAGTCTTCTTTATAAAATAAAAGGGGCGTACCAAAAACTGGAAGGAACTAAAAAGAGAGTAACAAGTCACTTATGCGTCACAAGGGGCAAAAAAACCGTACAACACCTGGGAACAAAAAAAAGAGCAAGCCTGAGTCGCCGTACTTTCGTTGGAGAAGATCCGATACAAACTGTGCACGGAACATGGAATTGTCCGCGGCTGTAAAGGCCCCCCAGAACACAACAAAAAATACCGAGAGGAACACAAGACAAAAACCACGAAAGCTCCAAAAAGGGACTTGCCGGTGGGGGTACAGCATCACGGGAGCCGTTCGCAAAGGCATGTAAAAAAAAAAAAGACGTGCAGGCCAAGGTTCCCCTGGGCGCCAAAAATCGGGACGGAAATCTCTGGTAAAACCCGTACATTCAAAAACTTCAGGGTTCGGAGGACGGAAGGCAAGGAGGAAACAGCCACATAAAAAACGGGGATCTTGCAAGGGGGACTGTACGCAAATGATCACCGTCTTCCAAACATTGTTCAAACTAGGAACAAGACGGCGAATCAATCCCGACAACAGAAAAGACCGGCATTGCGGGCGGAAAGCACCTCGCGAAACTTATCCTGCCTAAAAAAAAAAACAACAACTATAAGAAAAAAAAATCATCAGGAAAAACACAGAAAACTAAGAGAAGGGGTAAAAAGTTGCACGATAATGTTCGAGCAAGAAAACGGAGCAGCAGAATTCATACACGATTTTCGGTTCACTGTTCTCAAGGAGCAAAAAGGGGAAACAACGGGTGTCCCTAACGAGGGCTAGCAGAGAAAAAAAACGGGGGTAAGTGTCCAGGCATTCCCTGAGAAAGACGTATTAAGGCTCCCCAAAACAAAAGAAAAAACAAACCATATGGCGGGCAAGAACATGGTCGAAAAGGGGTCAAAACAAAAAAAGTACACTAGAAGTTAGAGAGAAAAAGGGCTGGAATCCGGGAAAAACGCTCGGACAGAACCCCCCTGATGGTGAAAGAGAAAACCTTTTGTGTGGGGGATTTGTACGCTCGGTCTTTTGGCCAGAAAGCCGGGGGAGACCTTCGGAGTCGTGAATCGGGTATACGGATGGAACTCGAGCGGTGTTAAAATCAGTCCCGGGGGTGGTTGCATGCGGTTCAGGGATGGGGGCCCTCACGCAGCAACGGGGGGACAGGAGGGGCGGGGGGAGGGGAGTAGGTGGAGGAGGGGGAGGAGGGGGGAATGGGGGGGAGATGAAAGGGGGGAGGAGGGGGGGTAGGTTGAGTTAAGGTGGTGGGTAAAAGCCTCCTTTTTGCTGTAGTCATGGGGAAGGCTTTTAAAGGAGTGGAGGGAATCCGGAGGTCTCGTCTGGCCCGGGGGGGCACTGGATAGAGGTGTAAGGCGGGGGTAAAATAGTAGGGTGGGTAGGGCAGCCAATAGGGGGGGAGTACGGGGAACAAAGGGGGGGTGTGAGTGGGGGAGGGACGCAGGGGGGTTTGATGCGGGGCCGTTTAAGGGGGGGGCAATGTACTACCAACAGAGTTGGGTCGGAAAAGAAAAAAAAAAACAAAAAAAAAAAAAGGCACGGGGGACGTGATCTTGTTGGGGGGGGGTGGGTGTGGGGGCGGTGTACGTGTGGGTGGGGGTGTCGGGCATGCGGTGGGGGGGTTGGTTTTGGGTGTAGCCTTTGTGCGGTGTGTCGCGGGGGGGGGGACGGAGAGGAGTGAACAGACTGGGGGGGGGCGGGGGGACCTTATGTTGGGGGAGGGTTTGTGGGGGCGATGGGTGGTAGGGTTTGTTGGTCCAGGGGGTGGCAAAGGACAAAGATGGGGAGGAGGTCGTGTTCCCCAAGTGGCGGAAGGGAGGGGGGCGAGTGGTTGGCGGTGGTGGGGGGGGGCCAGTGGGGGGACGGGGGGGCGACGGGGGGGAGGGTCTCGGGGAAGACGGATTAGAGGGGGGGGGGGGATGTAGGCGGAAAGACGGGGGATGGAGGATCAGGGATCGTGTATAGGGGGGAGGGTAGTGGAATTTCAGCTGGGGTGGTAGGGTGGGGGATAGGAATGAGTACTCAGGGGTGGGGTGGGCTAATTAAAAAGGGAAGACGCGAGCGGGGCCTGGGGTCACTTGGGATGCGACTCAAACAGGGAGACAAGGCAGTGGAGGATGGTGGGAAGGGGAAGGCGGTCAAGAGAAAAGTAAGGGTGCGGGGGGGGGGGCACAGCGGCGGTGCAGGGGGATGAAAGGGGATAGGGTGGGCAGGGGGGGGGGGGGGGGGGGGTGGGCTAGATGTTGCAGATTCCGGGAGGGAGGAAGTTGGGGCCGGGGTCGGAGTGGGCGGGGGGAGGAGTAGTGGGGGAGATGGCGGGGGAGGAACTGTGTTGGGGGTGGGGAGGGAGGGGGCGTGGGGGCAAGGGCGGGTAGGTGATGGAGAAGGGGGGGAGGGGGCGGGTGGGGGGGGTCAAGGAGGGGCAGAGGAGGGGACTGGGCCGAAATGGGACTGCCACCCTGTGGGTGGGCAGAAGGGGGGGGTAGGGATGTGGATGTCCTGTGGAGGGGGGTTCGGGAGAACGAATAACCAGGGCTAGCTGAGCTTCGGGGGAGACCTATAAAGGAGATGAGAATGGGGCGAGAGGGGAGGGGAAGGGGGGGGGCGGGGTGGAAGCGAAGTGGGGGGAGGTGTGGGATAAGGGGGGGGGAGGGGGATTGGGGGGGGGTGTGGGGGTGGGGGGAGAGTCCGAATTTGGGAGGGGGATCGTGTGGGGGGTTGGGGGGTGGTGGTGGGGGGGGAGGGGTGGGGGGAGAGGGGGGGGGGTGGGTAGGGGAGATGTACGGAGGGGGGGGGGGTCAAGGTTGCTGGGAGGGGGGGGGGCGAAAATCGGGTACCTAGAAGGGTGGGTGGGAAGTAACGGGTGGTGGTCGGTAGGTGGGGGAACCGAGGCGGTGGGATCTGTGGGGATAAGGGAGCGCTGGGGGGGTGTCACGCGTCTTATTTTGGGGGGGGGTGGTTGGGGGTGGAGAAGGCGTAGAAGATGGCGGAGGGGGCGGGTGGGCGGGGGGTGCTGTGGGGAAGTAAGGGAGTGGCCTCGGGCGGAGTGGCAAGCCAAGGCAGGGCACTGATGCGAACTGAAAAAATCGGACAGACAAAAACATTAATCCCTCCCAAAGAAACTTGTCTACAGGCAAATATGGCCTGAAACATTCCCGGGCGCGTATGCCCAGCCGAAGGGGCGGGGAGCCCTACAGACTGGGTGAGGGTCCCGCGAAATGGGGAGACCGGGGGAGAGGGAAGGAGGCGGGATCCGGGCGCATGCAAGAATCCGGCCTAAAGGGTGTGGTGGGGGGGCTGATATGAGCAGAAAGAAACGGGTGCTAAGGGTAAGATAAGGAATTATGGGTTTAAAAAAGGCAAACTCGGGGGCGTTAAAGGTGTTTTCCATACGCTTGGAGATGCGGCAGTGGTTGGATGGGGGGGGGTGTGGGAGCATGAAGGGCGGGACACGTGAGGGGTGCACCCCCCAGGGGGGGGTCAGCAACACCGGGTGGTGTGCACGGGGGGGGGGGGGGGTTGGGTAGGTCGTTTGGAAATTAACGATGCGTGTCAGTGAAAAATCCTTTGGAGGAATTTCGTAGATCTTCGGGTGAGGTGACTCCTCCGCTGTAACTAGGGGAAGGAGGATACTCGTGTGTATTAGAAGGCCCCGCTTTGCTCAATTGACAAGCACCGTCACGTTCAAAAATAAGGTACCCGACCTTTCTTCGGGAAGGTCGTCTGAAAGACATAAAGTACAAGCTCGGGGCCAAGAGGGCGGGAACAAAAGGGGAAACTTCCTGTGACTGAAAACCCACAGAAACCAGGGGGATCTAGAGCTAACAGTAACTTCATGGTACCGAGCTAAGTTGGGGGGAAAGGCAAAAAGATTTCCTCGAAAGCCACCCGGTATTGTTCCTTAAAAATGGGGTGGGGGACCCGCTAAAAGACGGACGAAGCGTAAAGGATACAAAAATTGGCACATCTGGGTTCCTCCAGTCTGTCTCTCTTCAAGGACAAGACAGCAGAAGGCATATACCATGCAAAAAAATCTTGTGGCCTGTAGGTTTCGAAGGGTAGGCCCTTGCGCCATGGGGGGGGTACGCCCAGTGGGGTCCCGCAATTCGTGGTTGGAAGGGGGAAGAAGGTCGGGCAGACGTCCTGGGAAGGGGGCACTGTGGGGCCGAAACATATCGATCAAAAGTGAGAGCGAATCCCGGGCAGGAAAAAAAGCTTGGGGGTTGCTTCCAGGCAAGAAGGTCCAAGTTGAGGGTACGCAAAACAAGGTCTTTGAAGAGAATACTGGCGTAAAAACCCCGATTGAGGGGCACCTAGGGGGGGGAGGGCGGAATCGAAAACGCCAAAAAGCATGGGTTGAAAGAAGAGCTAAGTGTTGGAAAGGTAACACGGGGATGTAAACCAAGGTTGGGCAGGGAGGGGGGGATAAAAACCAGACCCCAGCGACGTAGATTCTGTCTCGGAAGGTTTCGAGGTCGAGTTTGCAGCATGGGGGAAAAAGTTCGAGGGGAAAAATGAGGCCCCAAGGTTTTCCCCAGGAGCAGAGTTGATATCTTGGGGGCCAAAACCCGGGGGGGTTAAAAGAAAAGGGGGGCGCCGTGTCAAGGCCACAGAAGAAACTATGTTCAAGAAATTCCAAGGGAGGGAGGGCACAAAAAAGATCTTGCCAGTGTGTTTCTATTAGAAGAAGAGCAGGTGGGGGGAAGTCGAAGAAAGAGAAAAGGAAAAAACGACGCCGAAGCATCTTCCTGCTGTAGTAAAATCGCAAAAAACATAACGGGCTGTCAATGACACACTGGGGGTCTAAGTGAACCCCAAAGTTGGAATAACGAACGATTGGGGGGAAAGAGCACCTTGATTCCGGGGGGGGAAGGACAAAAAGGTGGGAGGGGTTGATGGGAAAGTGGGGGAACCGGCGAGCTGCCGATTAGGGGTTTCTCAGATAGGTCGACAAAGAATGTCAGGCTGAAAAAAAGAAGGGTGTGTTAAAAAGAAACTGGCCGGGGGAAGAAGAGGGGTCGCGTCGTAGAGTTTACCCAGTCTCATTAACTTTTACGAGACTTTCCAAAAGGGGAACAGGTGGGGGAAAAAAGATTAGCGCAGGCGGCTTGTTGTGTGAAAAAAAACTGACCCTTGGGTGAAAACTTTGATGCAAAAAAAAAGAACTAAGGGACGGCCCCCCAGGCTTCCCATAAGAGGTAATATACTGGATTGGACTCAAGGAGGGGGTCAAAATCCGGACCTCGGGCCGATAGGGGAAGAGAAAAACCGGGCTGGGGCACTCCGGGGGGTATTTGAACCAAGAAAAGTTGAACCCTTCAGAAAAAAAACTTTCCAAATTTGGGAAGGTTACACGCAAATTGCGGGTATACTCGGAGGGGGTAGGTCGCTGCAGAAATCAAACTTCTGGGGGGGATCGGTGGAACGCATATGGAACGACTAACAGGGAGGGTTAACCACACCCCAGTGAGGACAGATGACAGTCTGTGAGTTGGGGGGGTCTGGGGTGTATATGAAGGAAGTTCATGTTTGGTTAAGCAAATGTATCCCGCGACCTACCAAAACGTGATGAGCCCGTTTGTCAAAAAAATTCAGCTGAGTGAACGGTCGTCGTGAAGCTGGTCCTCGCGACGATGGGGACAGCGTTACAAAACGGACTAGACATTCCCGTCCACTCCTTCTTTAACGGAGGGGTAGAGGAATCGCAGACAATCAACAACAAAAAAACGAGATACCCAGATACTCAAGTTCCATGGGGGGAAAGAAGAAGGCGACCCTCAAAGTAACGAGGCTCCGGGTCGGACAGGCCCGGGGCTTATCAACTGGAACTACACCTCAACTTAAAGTGGGTTTCGGGGGGGGGGGGGGGAGAGCAGGGAAGTGGTTAAGAACAATGTACACTGTCTCTTTAATGAAAAAGGGGGGATTCAAGGAAGCCGGGGATCGCTTTCTAAAAAAAGTGCGGGGGCCTCCACCGGGAAACTTTTCGAGCGTAAAAAGCGTTAAAAAAAAACGCTTGTCAGTCATAACTCCGTGAAATAAATTGCATTTCTTGGGCAAGGATTAAGATTTCGGGGCACGGTTCAAGTTTTTCCAACGTCCTCCCCCAAGGGATTGGAAGTTCCTTCGGGAATGGCTCAAAAAAAGGGAAAAACACACCGTGCTTTACTTGGAAAGGATCACACAGAGGTGGCACCGGAGTGAAATATGGATCATACGAAACGACAAACTGGCTGAAAAAAGGGGGGCAAGGTGGAAAGAAACTCTCACGTCCAACCAAGAGGAAGGCGGCAAGTCAAAACACTTAAGGATATCAAAATTCAGGGTCCCAAACCCAATAAATCTTGCAAAAAAAGGCTACCGCCACCGAAAACGGATGTTCTGAAAAGCACGCCACCATTCATGAACGAACGTTAAGTGCCTACAGAGGGGGGGGAAAAAAAAGGCCGAACAAGGTCAAACGAACGGCAGGGTTCACGTGGTAAAGGGCGGGGCTGCCGCAAACAACTCGAAAAAAATGATAGAAAAAAAAAAAAGAGGGGGGGGAGGTCCATTGCACGCAAGAAGGTTACTCGAAAAGGCTCTGGGAATAACAGGGGGGAGATGTGGGGAACCCGGGAAAGTATGTCACGCGAGATGTTCACGCGCCAAACCTGAAAAGTACGGTTCCTCCCACAAAAGGGATACTCTAAAGGGAAGGGTTTACGGATGAGGGTAGAAAGGAGCCAATGGTCAAGCAGGACATAGTCGCCGGCTTCTGGACCGATGCAAAAAGAAAGAAAAGGATGAGAAAAACATGCGTTATTACTCCCAGACCGAGGAGACTCTCATATTGGCAAAGGTGGGACAAGCTTGAAATTTGAAAAAAGAGGACTGGGGGAAAGATCGTGAGTCCTATGTGGTACTGTTTGGAAGTGACAGTCTCAAATGTAGAAAACCAATCAACTCGCAAAAAAAAATATGTCCAAATAGAGGGACCACGAGGGACGTGGTTGGGTACTCGGAGACCGGGGTCAGACTCGACCAAGGACATTGCTTTCGGGTGGATCTATGGGCAAAAAAAGGGGACAAACGCCGAACGGTAACCTACGCTTACAACACGAACTTAAAGAAAACTGCTTAACACACTGAAAGGGAAAAGCCAAGAAAGAGGAGGAATTCACGGATCTATGAAAGATCGTGCATTATCGACATCCAGGCGGGGCGGACTGCCAAGAACGTTCTTAATCCTCAAAAAAGGGAGGAGTAGAGAGCAGTTGAATGACGGCCTCCTGCCTCTCCAATCATCTGGCAGGCGCTGCGCGAATTGGGAGAACAAAACATCTTCATACTTTATCCGCCAAAGGGGAAATGAAGATCAACCCATGGGCATCCGATTCGGGACTTCGGTAATCGGGGCACTTCCAAAACAAAAGACAAAAGGAAAGGGGACCGGTTATGCCAACCGAAAGTCGCCGTGTTCTACCTCTGAAAAAAGGCGCTGGGAAAAAAAAAAAGTGGCCTATTATCTAAAAAGATGAAACATGAGTCTTTTGTCGGCCACAATCTCAGGGAATGGTGCGAGTATATAAATGGATTGCTCGGAGATAGCTATTTGCGAAAAGTTGGGGAGGAATGCGCAACTAAAAGAACTTCCCTCTGCGCTGCAAATAGTGGGGAAGTGCGGGTTTTCGGCCGTCCAGGGGGGGGAAGGGTACTGACGGACCAAGGTAGCTTTTAGCAAGAAGGGGGGGGACAAGGAAACAGGTGAAAGGAGAGAGCCTGGTTTCCTCCATTCCGTAGAGAAAACAAAACCGACTGAAAAAAAATGGGGACGGAAAACCAGGGGTGAAAAAAGAAAAAGAAGGGAAAAGACAAGGGTAGTGTGTTTACTGCGTTAGCTCTGCTTGATTAACCCAGCAACCTAGGAAAGTAATTGGGGGGGGGGAGACAGGAAATTTGGGGGACGGTTTTAAAGGGCAAAAGCGCACGGGCAAAAGTGAAACAGGGTCTCAATGTGTTGGGGGCACAAGAAAAAAAAACACAAAGACCCGGGCTTGTTCGGAAAAGACAGAGGTGAAATCATTTCGGTGGCGGTGCTCGATGGGAAAAGGGAAAGAAAGAAGAGAACGCAAGACCTTGGCGTCGACTGAAGGTGAGGGTAGCAGAGAGAAGAGGGGAGTAACCCCCGGAGAAAACCACAAAAGGGGACGGACTGATTCATCGCCGTTAAAACCTCTCACGGGGACAAAACTATTCAGGGCAGGGACCGCAAACGGGGTGGGACTCAAAAGGAAAAAGGAAAGAAAATAAGAAAAAAAAAGGGGAGGTATGATAGACTCGGGTGGTTCAGATTCCACTTACAAAAAACTAGGAACTTGGGGGGCTAAAACTATCATAGAAAAATCCTCGAACTTTCTTCAAAGGGGGGAATGGAAAAGGGACGTGAGAAGATATTGGGGGGGGACGGGCTTCAGCATCCATGGTTGTCGTAAAAAGCACTGGAAAACCGGTCCACTGTGACCGGATAAAAAAAAAAACAACTAAAAAAAACAACGAGACGAAAAAAAAAAAACAACGCGAGGCGGATTGTCCCCCCCTGCGTCCCCTTTCGTAAGCACTGACGTGAGTCAAAAAGAAGTTGTCTGAAAGCAAGCAAGAAAGCGCGAGAAAAAAAAAGTGTCCCGTCCTTGCAGTAAGGAAGGTGGGGGAAGGTTACTTAAAGAATATACGGAAGGGGAGGGAAAAGGGGGGGGGGGGGGGGAGCGCTAGTCCAAGGTGCCGCCCTTGGAACCAGTGGTAATCTGTGTCCGGGAAACATAGGCTCAGTGATTAGGAAGGGGTGGGGGGACACAAAAAAAAAAGCAAAGGGGGTTTTTGGTGGGGGGGGGCAACAGCGGTCTACTTTGGGGGATTGAAAAACGGGGAGGGGGAGAAAAGAAGAAGGGGGGAAACACCCAAACTCGCACGTCTAATATTAACGGTAATTCAGACGTATGCTCAGACTTTCAGCAAGTGGGATAGTAAACCTGGAAAAGGGAAAAAAAAAAAGGTGAAAGGACGGCGGGCGACGCATTGCGACAGAGCGACTAGGCGTACGAGGTTTTATGGTCAACGTCGCAACAAATGACACAAAATTTGGAAAAAAAAGGGGAAATCGGGGAAAAAAGAGACTCAGAAACTCCAAACCCCTCAACTTGAAAGGGCGCACGATGAGAACATGGTGCCTTGACTATACGCCCCCCACTTGTTTTGCAAGGGGATAAGCAAAAAAAACCAAATGCGTACATGGAAGCTCGTCTCTTCCCTACGGAACAAGTGCACCTCGGGTTTATCTTCAAATAAAGATTACACCACACGGAATACTAAAGGGAGCCGGAAAAAAAAAAAAAAGACGTCGCACCACACGAGTCTCCAACAGACCACAGTGATTCATTTACCAAGAGAGCACTCTACTTTCTACTGAGAATATGGTGACAAAGGGGAGCCTTCAAAAAAGGCACCCGTTCTTTTCCGCCGAACAAAAATCATTGTTCTGCGCTTCCTGAAGTGAAAAAAGGGGGGGTTGGCCAAGCAGGGGGAAAGAAAAGTCCAAACCCAAACACTCAACAATCCAAAGCGAGGAATGCACTCAGGGGTGGGGGGGATCGAGAAAAGACAGGGATGAAAAAGAATTATGGCTCGCCTCAGTCGAAAAAGCCAAGGATAATCCCCCACAAGACAACAAACGGCGGGTAGCCTGGAGTTTCGGAAAACTAATAGTGGGAAAGGGGGGGGAACCTCTAGGTCTGAGAATGGAAATCGGCGAACGGGGATGGTGCCCAGCGGAGAAAGGCT
>Ga0179593_1418137_pt1 | contig 26880 bp, 36 predicted proteins | sample CZODoug2_1_08_16_FD_185931 | JGI IMG/M metagenome (GOLD analysis project Ga0179593, IMG submission 185931) | Vadose zone soil fungal communities from Angelo Coast Range Reserve, California, USA - CZODoug2_1_08_16fungal (PacBio error correction) | ecosystem: Environmental > Terrestrial > Soil >...
GGCCCCGCCGCTTGCCAAACCTCAACAACAAAGAAAAAAATGATGCAAACATCCGTTCAGCTCACGGAAGGGGTCGAAGCGCAGCAAAACAGAAAGGGAAACCCCAGGGGGTACTATGGTCCCCGTCAAGGTGCCTCCCCATCTCGAAAGGGGGGACAGAGCGCTTCCCTCGCAACAGCAAGCCTCAGTCGGCTCTAATTTGGAAGGGGCAGGTCAGCTCGAGTGGCAAAGGTTCAGCAAACAAGAACTCAGACTCGCCGAGAACGAGGGGAATCCAACTCCTAGGACCACGCCTATGGTTTTTGAAATCCATTTGCAGTCGCGTTATTAAAAAAGGTATGCCCAGCTGAAAAAAACAGGGCCAAGCTAAAAGCGCTACGTTACGAAATCTTTCCTCGTCACTGGGCAGCCATTCAGAGAAAGCTGGAGTTTTGCGGCCCGGAAGAGAAGGTGCATCTGTGATCCTAAGCTCGAATGGGAAAAAACAAGCATGTGGCTCAAGTGACCCCGTCGCCGGAACGTACCCCGCTGACGGAGCACAATGTTTGAATAGCAATATTTACGGAAAGCGGCAAGCGGCTGAAGGGCCAAAAGAGGAAGACCCTTCAAACAGAACTAGCCTACCAGACGCAAACCTGGTAGTCGATCCGGCCAGTTTGAGTGGGGGGGAACGCAGTGGGGGGGGGAGTAAGCACAACGCCGTTCTTTGGAAGAATCGCTTTCAATCAGAATAATTTTGGGAAGGTTCTTGGCTAACCGCAAAAAGTAAGCGGAGGCGCTGAAGCGTACCAAGCAAAGGTCCTGACTTCGGTGGGGAAGTTTGTCCGCTTCTTGAAAAAAGAAAAGGGACCGGGGGTGAATGAAACGAACGGCATCTTTTCAAGAAGAAAACAACCGACGCAATGGGAGCGCGGGGATATCCGATCGAAAATTCACGAGGTCACGGGAAACCGGAATGAGAGAAGGTTGGGAACAGTGGTTTTTCGTTTTCATTGCGGTGGCCGGCAAAGAAGGGGTTTCCTGGAAAAGAATTAAAACGGAGGCAATCAAAAGCTAGCCCCTGATAAATGAAAAAACACGCGAAACGTCACATGGAAAAAACGAGGGCTCTCACGGGGGCAATGGTAAGAGGAGCCATAGGGGAGGAAGGAGGCCAACACGCCACAAAAAAGAGATCAACCATGGAATTCTGTGAAATGGCGAGGAGGTCGGTGTCCCGAACGGGGAGAGACTCGCTCGATTTTCATCAACCGCTGGGAAAGCTTCATGCGGCATAGGGGCCGATAATCCAGCGTTCAGAATCAAATAGAATCTTCGAACGCTCTGCTCAAGTTCAACAGCAAGAGGAAAAGGGGGACGTTGTGGAAACGAGCACCCCCCCTGGAGAAAATTGACTAATAAATTCGCCGGCCGCATTTCCAGGCGATTAATTTCTTGGTCTAACCGGTGTCAGTCATACAGTTCCGTGCCGTTGTTGCTGAAACGCATGCGTAAAGAACAAAGGGTTCATGCGCCAGCTCGTGGCTTTAAAGGAGGTTTGACTGCCAGAGCGGAAGCCAAAGCGCCATATCGCGGTGGACCAGGCGTGATAGGTTTGCGCAAAGGCAAACCGTCCCGCTTGGTCAGAGACCAGCGTATCAGCGCGCGTCGCCATAAAAAAGGAATACGAAAGATAAGGATGAACCGTCATTGCGCTGATACGGATGGAATTGAACGTCCACCAAGGGGGCGCAAGTTTAGAAAAAGGGACGATAAAACCTTATAAATGGGCCCCGGCCTCGAAGAAAGAACGGCTGGGAGATCGCTACTCTAAATTGGGTCATCTTCAAAAAGCGCATCAGAAATCGTCCTCAGGAAGCGAACGCTTCTCTTCCATAGGACGAAAAGCGGCCGGACCCAACAAGACGCGCGCAAGTGAAAATAAAAGCTTCCGGAAAAAAGAGGCTTTCAAAGTTCGCCATGAACCTCTAATAATTATATGACGGTGGAAACGAACATTGTTTGCATCTGGAAGGGCAGGGAAGGGAAGGCTCAATGTTTGCAATCGGCCATGCATCGCATCCCACATCACGGAAGGGAACTCCGGGGGAACTGCAAGCCAGCCAGCAGTAGACAGAGCGAATGACCAGTTTTCGGCAAAAAAGGTACGGACCGCGGTTCAACATATGAATGTGGACGGATAAACCACCCCAAGAAAACCAATGAAAAGTCATCTGCAAGAGGGACTGGATCCGATCGTCATGCAACGTGTTCCCGGGGGTTGTCATTCGTGTATCGAGCCGGGGTTGTCCCGCCGGGAGAAGAGGGGCAAGCGTCTAGGGCTTTTCCCCAGCCGACCAGATATCTTAAACAGGCAAAATCGACGGGGCTTGGTCTTATTGTAACAGGGACAAAATTGGAAACTAAAATGACACGCCAGGAACCGCAAAACCCATCATTCACGAATCGGGAGTACGCGCCAAAACCGCAGAGTTTGGGGATAAGGCGGAGGAACTCCTGCCCGGGCAATGCCAGCAATTTGATGTTCAAGACGTAACGGGGACGGGAAAATTGGTGCTCAGGAAGTTCTTCCGCAGGTTGTTGAAAGAAATAAGGAAATCGCGCGGACGAGAAAAGTGCTGAGTCGAGACTCGAACAAAAAAGCAGATTCAGACGACCGTGCAAGCAACGCTCTCTGCAGGAAAGCGGCACGAACCATCACATTCAGGGGTCTCTCTTTGTTGGACGGCCAAAAGCTATGGACGCGCCCCCGATTGTAGCGGTTCTGGTTAGGAGACAAGCTGTATAAATCCCAGGCGCAAAGAAGGATCGCATTAAAGCCGTTTAAAGCGAGAGGCACAACAAGTACAGAAATCAGAAACGTTTAATTGACGCAGGGCGCCTTAAACCAAAGGGGGTCCAAGCAAAAAGAGAGAGAACAAATAGGCAAAAAACTTAGCCTGTCAAAAGAAATTACCAGCGACCAAAATCGTAGTCGGCAAATCGAATCTCTTTTCGAAGAAATGTGCAAGGCGCCGTCGGCGACATGGCGCGCCATGAGGAAAGGGTATTCCGTACGCTCGCGTTACCCAATCAATATGATTGAAATCCCAGAGCCCACTCGTTGGCAGGGGGGAGAAAGGCTTTCGTTGCAGCCACGAGAAGAAGAAGGTTTAGAATTTGGGGAGTGGAAAGTGCCGAAAGGTCCAAGTTTGAGAAGGAGGGTTAAATTACCGGGAGATGAGAATGCGGGAGATTGCACAGAATAAGGGGAGGGACAAGGAAAAAATTATGACGAAAGTCCGCGGAGCTATCGAGGGGATAGGGGGAGTTGAGGGACAGGAGGAAGGTTGGGCGGAGGAAGAATGACATCAAAAGAGTGGACACCAGGCGAGTTCGAAAGAAAGAATCTCGCTACCCCCCAACGTGGGGGGGGGGGGAAAAAAAAGAAAAACAAACAAGGAGAACCTAAAGGAGCGGATTCTGTTCTGCATAGAAAAGGGGGAAAGACCGCGACAGCGCGAAGGAGAACACCGGGCCAGTGAACAGACGACAACCAGGGATGAAAATCCCTCGCGGAGAAACGCGAGAGGAACTACGCGTACGGCGAAGAATATCCTGAAGACGTTGATAAGGAAGCAGGGGGATTACTCCCGACGAAAGGTGAACAAAGGCGCAACTGGGAAATGAGAAGGAAAGAAAAAAATTATCCCTAAAAAGATTCTTCGACGGCGAAAGAGGTTCTACCAGGAAAAAAGATGGCCGACTGTTCTGGGGGAAAGCTTTAATGTCTATTGTACTTAAAGAGTGGGTAAACCTGAATAAAAAGGGCAGTCCAGAAAAAGTCGACTGGCCCGGTGAGGGGGCTCTACGAAGGGGGTAGAAGAGGAATGGAAACAGGGGGGAGAAAAAGAGAAGCTATGGGAAGAGAAAGAGGGGGGGGGCGGGTACGTTACGAGAAAAAGGCGAATTTGGACCGAGTATGCAGCGAGTTTGGAGGGGGAAATTCGGGAGGGGAGGAACTGCTGAGAATTTAAAGTGATGGAGGACGGGAGGGGGGGGGGAAGGAGTCTAGTAGAAAAAGGGGGAATCGGTCAGGGAGGAGACAGGGAGGTTATCAGACTTGTCTCAACAAGACAGGGAGAAAAGCTGGACCGAAATGAAGAGGGAGGGGCGCGTTAAAGAAAGACAACCACGGAGAGGACTTCTCTATTGCGGGGGGGACGATTAAAGTTGTAGGGAAAGGTCGAAGGAAGATCAGATGTTTGGTAGAGTAGAGCATCCTGAAGTTTCGTTTAGGGAAGCTGGAAGGGAAAAGCAAGGGGAGGGGGTCCCACAGAGGAGGGAAAAGATGTAAAGGTAAAATGGGCCAGAAAGGTCATACTTAAGTATTGGAGAGACTGAGAATCGACTCTGTAAAAGAAGGGAAAGACCTAACAGGTAGAAAAAAAAGGCCTCGTTCATCTTCAGAAAGATTGACACTGGGGAGGGTAAAGAGGTGCTGAAGGGGATAGAGGGGGAGGAAGGGGGGAACTTTACAGGAAAGAAGAAATCACCTAGATTTGCCTGGAAGGAGAAGTTGGATTAAAAGGGAGGGGGTAAAAAGAAAGAGAGAAAGAGGAGAGCTCAAAGAGGGGAAAAAAGGTGAAAAGGTAGCCACTAGGGACGGGGGGGGAGAGTGAAAGGACAGCTAATCAGAAAATGGGGAAGATCTTGAAAGAAAAAAGGAAGAGCCCCTCCAGTTGTGTTGGGTGGGAACAAATTGTAAAAAAAAAGTTGGAAAAATATGTCACGGAAAAAAGAGAAAGGTAAGGGAGAGGGACTCCATTAGAGAGAGAAGAGGGGATAGACTGAAGAAAGAAGGGGAGGGTGAGAAAGGGAGGGGAAGATTGGAGAGGGGGAAAAGCAGGAGGTCAACCTATGGAAAAAAAAGGAGATAAAAATGTGCGTCACTCAGAAGCATTGAAAGGGAAGCCGAAAAAGGGGTTGTACAGCACCGTAAAGACAGGAAAAGGAGAGATGAAAAGTTGCTCGGAGTCGGGTTCGGAAGTGCCTCCTTAAAGGATCAGAAAAATGGAATAGAGAAGTGAGCTTTCAACGGGCTGAAGAAGAAAAATGACGAATTGCTCCGGTGTGGTAAGAAGGGAAAGTGATTCAGAAAGAGGAATGGAATCAGCAGGTGAAACCGAAGGGCTGGAATGTTTAGATAAGGCCTATGAAAGAAGACGATTGGAGAAAAAGGGGCGAAAAAAGGTGCGGGGTTGTAAAGGCCAGACCGTCTCAAGCAATTAAAAGCCGCATCGAGTCATGACGAGGAATACGAATTACGAAAGAAAGGGTACGAGAGGGAGGAGGAACCAGGTAAGGTGGTAATGGGGGGTTGGGAGGAAAAAAAGATCAAAACAGGGGAAGGGGAGAAGGAGGGAGGGAAAGAATATATTCAGAGCCCAGACATTTCAATCCAAGAAAGAAAAATGGGATGACGGGAGAGAAGTTAGGACTGAAAAAAAGGAACGGAAAGGGATGAGTGGTCCTCACCGTAGAAAAATAAAGGAGAGACATTAAGAGGAAGGTGCAGTAGGAGAGTGAAAAAGAAAAAGAAACAAGGGTGGTTTTTCTAAGTTAACAGCGGAAATTCAAAATGCATGGAAGCACCTAAAGGGCTGAAGATTTCGGGGGGGAAAGTCTTTCAAAGGGGATTGGGAGAAGAACTTGAAGCCCGGCATAAGAAGAAGATCAGCGTTTTTAAAAGAAAATGACGAGTCGATATCCAAAAAGGTCGGAAACAGAACGAAGGACAGCCATCAAAGGACAGAGGGTATCTTCTGTTTTGAAGGGGGGGAAAGAGAAAAGAGAGAAGTGGGGTGAAGACCCTTAGGAATAGAAGTACGGGTTATAGGAAAGGGATCAATTTGAAAGGGGAGAGCCCAGTGGAATGAAGCAGTAGTGAAAATGAAAGGGAGCGTTTACTCAACAAAATGAAAAAAAACAAAAAAAGGAGAGGTTAATAGAATGGGTGGGCCCGTTAAATCAGTTGTAATTTTGACGAGAGTGTAATTCTATAAAATTTTGCAGGGAAAAGATGAAAGTGTGGGTGCGGAGGAAAGAATACGCCTGATCGGGGGCAGGAAAAAAACCAAGGGAAAGCTCTAAAAGAAAACTTGAGGAATGAAAACCTCAGAAAAAGTAACACTGGGATATTTTAAAACAGAAGCAAGATTACGCGTCTTAGGAAAAGAGAGAGAAGGGGAAAAGAGGAGGAAAAGAAAGTCTGGGGGGGCAGAAGAACAACTATTCTCGAACATGTCCTGAGAGGGAGACAAGGGAAGTAGGTTTCAGGGGAGCTCAGGGGGGGAGAGGTTGAGGGTAGTCATTGGCGCAAAAGAGAGCCAGCCGCCTTGGGACGCCATTGGAAAGGGTGCTAGTTAGAAAATGGGGAAAAGAATACTGGACGGATCCAGCAGCGGGCAACAGGAACAATCCAAAATAACGGTTTAAAGGGGGACGGGAAGGGATAACAAGCAATTGTGAGGAGGGCGAAAAATCAAGCGTCGTACCTAAAGGGGAAAAGGGGGTGAAAATTAAAAAATGCCCGTCCTGTACATCGAAGTGGAGATAATCAGCCGTCCGAATGGAGGAAAACCATATCCCGCGACTGCAAATGACTGCAAACAACCTAGCAAACTGCTTGGGGAGATTAACTCTGAGTATAGGGTAAGGGAGCCCTCCTAGGGGGGAGACTTGTTTAAAGGGCTAGCTGACAACAATGTCAAGCCTACTTAAGGCCGGCATGAGAAAAAAAACTCAACGGACCAAGCTTCGGATAGGGGAGCACCTGAAGGAAAAAAAAAAAGATGAACGGGTGCAACTTCATGCTGAAATTCGAAACGAAAGGAGCTGACTTGTTGTGAAGGAAAGTTTGTGCAAACATTGAAAGGAGGGAAATCTCTCATCACAAAAAGGAAAAAAAAGAGTGGCCCCAATGCCACCGAACAACCACCAGTCCGGAATAAGAAGACGTAGCTAACATGTTTCTCAGTCGAATCCAGAAATGCAGGGGACAACGCCATTTGTAATAGCCCTGAAATTTGCAGTAAACATATAGCAAGAGGAGAAACTGGGACCTCGAATCACAGCCTAGAAACACAGATTTGCAGTCAGCGAAAGGGCAGAGGAGAACAAATCATTATCTCTGAGGGCGACTAGCCGAATGTTCCATCTCAACAGAAATGCCAAACGACTGTGGTATGGGGCCGTCGTTTAAAGGGAAGTCGGGGAGGAAAGGGGAAAATTACTGAGACGCGCAGTCACATTAACCGTCCCGACAGTGCAGAAAGAAAAGTCAATTGAAAAAAACGCGTGGGGTTTTACGCCATAGCTCGAAAGGGGGGGGGGGCGAGGTGTAAAAAAAGCCTAAACATAATTCCCAACAGTTGGGCTGTTGTCGTGAAAAAACGAACAGGGAGTCCCACAGCTGACGGGAGCGAAAATTTTTGAAGCAACGGGGAACGGGAGAAGGCGGCGAGATGAGCTGATGCCCTGAAGCCCGTAGACCTCAGAAGAAAATGAAAAAGAGCCCTGGTAGTCTGATGAAGCCGACGGCACCCCAAACAAAGGGTAAGTAAAATTGGTTCAAAAAACGCTGACTTCTCTCGAATCCAATTTGACTTACGGGGGGGGAGCCACCGACCGTACCTCGGGGAGCTGAATGCTCCAATATCCCAGGGGACCGGAGGAGTTTCACGTGGTCCGCTTCTGATACCTTGCCGGGGGGGGTGAAAATTACAAGACGGCACCGGCGAACTTTCAACGAAAAAAGGCCCGAAAAGGGGATGCAAAATGCGCGATTTAGGCAGAGCGAAAAATTCAAAAAGGACCAGGAGCTAAAAAATTTTGGTCATGTTTTTTGCGGTGTTAAGAATTGCGTGTTCTGGTGAAACGCCTTTGCCATTCAGGGAACCAGACATGCACATCACGGCGACACCCTGGTGCTCGAATCTCTAAGAAAATACCCTCAGGAGAAAGCTCTCCAAAAAGGGTGTCAGCTGTACACTTCGCCATCTTGTAGAGTGCAGATCAGCAAACCGGGAGACCAAAGGTCCCTTTGATTAAAGAGGGATGTCACCCGGACCAGGGTTATATCGACCGATCCCGGGGCTTTTTTCCGCAAACGGGGAGCTCCTTCATGACGGGCATGAAGTTTCCGAGAATAGAAAAAACGTTCAGAAGAATAAAAATCGAAAACTTCGTTGCTACAATCCAGCAGCTTGGAAAATGGAAAGCCAGCGCAGCAACCACCCACTTGGTCCGTTTGGGGCTACATGCCCCTGCCCGCATTTTCCGGGCATATGGAAAACAGTAAAAGGAACGGGGGTCCCAGAAAACAGTGTCCGTGACGGGGGTGTGCTGCCGCAAGAAGATTATCCGACATGCCATTTTGGCTGCAGCGGCCACCTCGGGCTTGCAGGGTTTGGGAAAATGCCTAGGAGCAAAAAAAACAGCGGAGCGGGGGAACCGGGCGTTGGAGGGGGTTGCTCCAAGGGCACACCGTCGATTTGCGCTCCCGCCGGACGCGCGACGGGCATTTCGTCTTCGTGATATCGAATGCCTCGATGGGACCCGTTTCTTGGCGGATTTAGAAGGATGAGTCCACCAGAAAGTTTCAAAAGGGGGGGTTAGCAATCGCAGTCCCACTTATATTCCCGGAAATTCCACCGGAAATCGCCGTACGCAAAACGCTGATTCCCTATTCTCGTGAGAAAAATTTAACGGTGAAAGCGCCAATCGAAATCGTCAATCGAAAGGAAGCGAACGAATGAACTTACAGGCAGCCAAGACCTTCCAGACAAGACGCCGCGACCTGTCAATTGATCGGGCTCAAGAAAGGTGAAGTCTGTAACAAGGGGTCGACAAAAAGGCAAAAGCTAAAGGGAGCGTGGCCGAGCATGGGGAGTAAAAAAAAGTTTGGTTAAAAGGGAAAGCGCCCCTGGTTGCAATCGACATCGAAAACCGCAGGTCGCATTTACTCCGGGATGGCAGGGCAAGGCGCTCACAGCCAAATGATGAGGGGCGCACATTATCACTCTCTGCAGGAGGTATCATTTGTCCAAATCAGGGCTTCGAATGTGGACGATCCCAACAACCAAGGCGCCCATGGGGAATTTAAGATCGCAATCGTACTGGAATCGCGATCGCATGCAACTATGTTTGGGAAAAAAAGTTTCAGGGGGGGGAGCTTTAACCTGGGGCCAAACCGCCGGGAGCAGCGCAAAAGAAAAAGAGGCTTTTTTTCCAAGCCAGGACAAAAGTCTGACATTCACTAGAGTGTGGACTTGAATGTACTGCAAAAATGAAACAAAATTGAACGGCAAAACAAAACAGTCAAAGAATCAATGACTCGAAAGAAACCAAGTGCGCGCCGTTGTTGGATAAGTCGGAAGGACTGACCTGTAGTACAGTGGGATAGCACCTAGACGAAAAAATTGGGGGGCAAAGGGACAGTTCTGAACGCGGGGTGAAAGAAATTCTGCGTGCCACGCGCGACCCATTTGCAAGTGCGAGACAAGAACACAGACTCTGCAGCGAACGGAGGAAACTCTGATCTGCCTAAAACCAGGAAGAAACTCCGTCACGGTGGTCGGCTGTCTGGGGGAACTAGCCCGACGGTCCGCTCATGGCAAAGCCGCATGGGCGGGTTCTTGATGAGAGACGTATCAATCACAGAGAAAGAAAACATGAGATCAGACATCCACCTTTGAAGAAGGGAAAGCACCCAATTCACGAAGACAGAACTTTAAATTACGCATACGAAGAGAACCGTACAGTTCAACATAACGAACGAAAAGGGAAAGCGGCAAGCTTTGCGGAAATGCCGAAAATCGGAGTCGCAGTTCGCCGCTCTTTCGCCAAAAAGTGAAGAATTTAGAGCAGGGGCGAGAGAAATCCGCCATTCTGAAGGAAAAGGTTCCCGGTTTCCGCTGCGCGTCCAATCGAATAAAAAAAGCCCGTAGGCAAAAGGAGGCAGTTCTAAAGAGGGGGGAGGAACGTCGAAGACGATCACGTGGGGAAAACTCATTGTTCTTTCACGTCCAAAACCACAGGGGTGAGATCGTTTAACAGGAAAGGTAAGATGAAATAAGACGGGTCTGGCATCATTAACTTCTTCAAGAGGGCAGGAAAGGCCGCCGTCGGCTAGGCGCTGGGATGCTTTTATTGGGAGTGCCAACCTTTTTGGGGGGGTGGAGTAGGCAGACATTTGCAATGCCTTCGCGAAAAAAAAAAAAAAAAAAAGAAAAAAAAAAAAAAAACAAACCTGTCATGCCACCGTGGTCAGATTGCTATTGCGAGACGAATGCGGAGACAAGACAAAACAACGGAGGAGGAGTAGAGAGATTCGTCGGAAAACACGAGAACTGGGGCAGACCTATTTCGGCGAAGAGCACAGTGACGGGATACGACCCAAAGGGAAAGGCAGAAGCCCGAATATAAGCGAATCGGCTACGCAAATTCGCCTGCACTGCAGGGAAGATAGGCCGAAAGCCTGACAGCAAGGAAAAGGGGAGAGCCCAACGTGTGACCTCGAGTCATTGAAAAAATGAGAACGCTGATCGGCAGGGCGACTGGCTAAATAAAAGGGGGGGGAGAAACTAACTAGGGAAAGCTTAGTCATAGAGAGGGACGCGACAAGCCAAGTGGAAACAATAAGACTGGACATTACAAGACATGGCGCGACAAGGGCGGCCCAAACGTGCAACAAAGGCTTGCACACGGGGCGAATATGCGAGTTTTTTCCAATAGGTTTACGGAATTCTCGCAAGCGCATTGACCTAGGGGCGTACGGGCGCGTGGGAGTGGAACCTTCGGTTTTACTCTGCCTCGGGGTTAAAGGTTGTTGCTGGGTGGGTTCTGGAATTGGAAATAAAAATTCAGGGTTGACGAGACGGACATGAGGTAGCAATGGGATTTATTCACAGAGGGTCCGAATCAAGGAACGCTAAATAAGAAGGGCCAATGAAAGTCCGGAATCGTCCCACAAAGCGACTCAATCGTGAATGGACTCAGGAGCGCACGGACGGTCCTGAGGCATAGATGGCAGGTCACCGTTTCGGAAAAGGTGGTTCGAGTCTCGCAACCGCAATTTAAGTGGGCGAGCGCTGGCAGCAGCATTTAGGGGAAAAAAAACGCGGAAAACTCTGGAATGCAATGGTTTCACGCGCCAGGAGACGGAGGATTACTACAAGATCCGAAAAGTTTAAAACTTTAAAAAAACGCGCGGAAAGCTGCGAAAAACGAAAAGTTTCAGGGAGGTGATTGTGCATTACAAATGTCAAAGCCGCCCTGTTTTTGGCCACTTAGAGAAACAAGCACCGCGATTGCTTCAAGATTGCTGAGCCCAGAAGGGGGAAAAGATCCTCGACGCATGCGGCCTGAACTCAAAAAAAGAACCGGTTACTCACTGTCAACCTAAGTGAAAACCGGGGCCAAGTTCAAGACGATGGAGTCCAGTAATGCTACTCTTAAGATGGCTCCTGGGGGTGTGTCAGAAAAAACATTTTCCGAGCACGATTGACACGCGGTCACGTGCCCCCTTTAGCCCGCAAGAAAGTTCATGGCGCATCCTGATTGGGGAAAACGGTGAGCAAAAAAAACCGGAGTAATTGCGCGACGGGTGTTTCCTAATGGAACAGAGAGTTGTCCCCGGAGAACAACAACGGCATCTCAAAATGCGTCAACGCTCAACGACATTTGGAGGCGAGAACTGGTTGTCCCGCCCGAAGCACTGAGAAACTGAAGAGAATGAACATTTGCGCGTCTTGTGGCTTCCAAGAAAGCACGGACCTGCTCCAGATGGAAAAGAAAAGCCTTTCGAGAAAGTCGCTTTTTGCAGAGAATTTAGCGAAAAATATCAGAACGGGGTTTGCGTGGAAACCGGAGAGGCAGGAAGAGGGACCGGAAAACGCCCAGTTTGAGGCTGTGAGAACTTGCTGGTTTGATATTCCATCCGTCTTCAGCGAAAAAACTTACTCATCGGAATTAGATCTTCGCAAAAAAATGACGATCGCGCGGGAGGAAAGCAAGCGGCAAGAAGAGCGGTGGTGCAAATTTGGCGCAAAAATAGCCGGCCCAAAACAAGGGGAAAGGGCCTCCAGTCATTCAAACCTCATGGACAAACACACAAAGCTGGCGCGAAAGGAAAAAAATGGATGATATCGCGCAGTTGTCTGCAGCAACGTCACAGGAACTGACTGATGTCCACGGAGAAATAATTAATCGAAAGAGGAAGCAGGGGTGCGTATCACGAGTCAAACAACAAGTGGTGGAAGAAGCCCAAACCGTCCCTGGCCCCGCTTCTGGAATGAGCACATAAGATTTAAAAATCTAATTTGAGGAATGAGAGGATTACGGAAACTGAGGGGAAGTCAATGAATAAGCGAAAGGGTGGCAAAGAACCCTGATCGAGTCAAACTATGTATCAAAGGTCCGGGACACCGACGCTCGTTGAAGCATCAAAGGAATTCCAACGGGGAAAGGTTCGAAGCAAATAACCCCGATGGCGAAGGGGTGTCAAGAACCCAAGGTATTCAGTCAAGGAAAGGTGACTTAGCGCCGCGACAATTATAAAATTGGATCTCCGGGGGGGAAAAGTCTGACGTCAAGAGGAAAAGAGGTGACGAAAAACAGGAAAAAACTGGGAAAAAATTCTCGATTCAGAAAAGCCGGGGTGCCAAGGGAAAGAGGAGTGGAATCAGTGGGAATCCGCGCATGTTTCTCCCAGCGGAATGGAAGTGAAAAGATCAAGATCGTTTCATTTTCACCCAGGGAGCTTACGAAGAAGCGGACAACGTAACCACAGGTACACGGGAATGGATATGAAAGGACCCCGAGGAACGAGAAAAAGTCTATTTCGACAAGCATGCGAAATCAACGGCCGGGGTTTCCTGAAACAAAGTGCGTGTCTCTAAAATGGAAGAACGGGGACAGACCAGGGCTCGTATGGTCCGGCCTAGCTTGAAAGTTTGAAAGGGGAAGTCAGAGGATGCCGTCGCGAAAAAAGAAAAGTTTTCCAAGATTGGCGTATTTCACATTACAGAGGCAGCAGGTGGGGGGACTATTCCGGCCAAAATACAAACGGAACATCCAACGCTGGGGGAGTTTAGGAAACAGGGACACTTTCGAGTCGAGGGCGCCAAAAAAAATCAGCTGGGAAGAATAAGGCGGGACAATCCAGTCAACTGTTCGACGGTGTGAGCGAAAACGGCACCGGTATCATAATTTGGCATACCGGACCCGCGACTGCAAAGGAACTGCAAACCAACTAAGAACTCTGAGGGAGATGGAAAACATTTTAAACACCTCCGCTCCAAGTGAGAATATGTTGGAAAAATCGAGCTACATGCAAATGTTCAGAGTCAAGGAGAGGCTGAGTCTAGGGAAGAAAAAGCACGCGGTACAAGCTTTCCTAATAGGGAAAACCAATTGAGGGCTCCACAGCGGACTGGGAATGCATGCTGAGCTTTAGAAAGGAGGATGCACGATGTTGGGAAAAACGTTGTTGGGTTGCGGGTGGCCAGCGACGGGCCATAGACCTCGGAACAACGCAGAGGATGAAATAGAGAGATGAAAAGCCGAGGGAACAAACCAAAAAAAAAAAAATGCAAAACAAAGTGAAATCAGGAAGAAAGTTCGAAAAGCACCAAGGGCACCAGGAAGCGCCCTCAAGGTTTCTGTCCAATAATCAACTGGGAAAATAGGCTTGCACTCTCCTACGCAAATCAGTCTGGCTCTGAATTGACCGAAGTCACGGGGCAGATTCACCCACCGAAAATGTCTCGGACACAGAAAAAGGGTTCTCTTAACCCGCATAGGAAAAATCCATGGTGGGGGGAAAATCAAAATGCGGACAGGGAATACATGATGTCAACAATTTCCTGAGACGCGAAACCAAAACCCGTCGCGAAAAGGGACGGCATGCCCCGTCCACTTGTGCCATTAAAGAGGAAACGCTGGAGTTTTTCTCCCCATAAGAGAAAAGGCATCTGTTATCCAACTAAACGCGAATGACAAGAAGGTGGCTGGGGGGAAATTGGACACAGGCGAATCTACCAGAGAAAAACAATTTTGGGAATACAAGTCTTACTTGGAAGGAGAAAAGCATTAATGCAACGGAATCCAAAAAAAAACGCCGCGAGCCTGACCAGACACCAGGTCCGATCAAGCCAGGAGGAAACGGGGCAGGTGGGTTCTGAAATAAACCAAGTCGTCATAATCAGCTTTCCCTCGAATATTTTCCCGCCAACCGTTGATCGGGGCGCGACTCGAAATCCCCAGTTCCCGGCTTCGTCCGTGGACTCTTCTTAAGGGGAGAAGAACCGGTGAAATGAAAACTCAAGCGAATTGAAGACAAATCACCGCATTGTAATGCAAAACACGCCTTAAATCCCGAGTGCAGGAACGGATGGAGGGAACAAGAGGAATCGAGAAGTTGGGGGACGGTGGGGGTCGGGTCAAACGTTTGTGTCTTAAACGACCTTTTAATTAGAATGTCCAGAAAAACAAACGGATGGCCATAAAACGGTATTCGCCCCTGATGCAACCGAAAAAAAGCTACCACCATACCCGCCTATATTAATCACGGGGAAGGGAATGACTCCAATAGGGGATATTGGAGATCTCAAAAAGAATATCACCCTGGAAGTCCTTTAGGCAGAATGGAGGTGTGAGGTGGGCACAAAGTTGGAGGATAGACTAGGAATTCTGGTCTGGGAAAAGAAACTGATCTTCTTCATGCAGGAAAGTGACAAAAGCGGTGCAGACTTCAAGAAAAGAAATCGTTTCGAAAGGAATGACAGAATAACAGCAAGCTGGGGAATTACGGTTGGGCGGCCATATCAAGAACCAAAACCACGGGTGACCCTTTTGACTCGAGTGAGCCTGCAACAGGCCGCTTGTGAAGGACGATTACTTTTCATTTGTCAGGCCCGGTGGGGAATCAAAGACAGGGTTCCCGTTGACGGTTGGCTAAACAACTGCGATATCCGCGGCCACAAATCCCATTTTTTTCAGGGGGGTCTGCGCCCTCGGGGCGGAAATGAGGGTGGGAACTTGGACGGCCCGAAGAGGGGGGCCTCCAGCTAAAAGAGCGGGCGGGTTCCCGGGCCGTATGTTTGGCGCAAACGCAAAACACCGTACTAGTTCAAACCGGCAACAGCTCGAAATCGGCACGGGAGTCGGATACGATAAAAACCTCGATGGACGGTTAAAGCAAGTGGGACAGAGGGAATCTTCAAAAAAGGTTTTTTTGGAAAGTTTCAAAATCAGGCGTCGTCATAGGCCTTCTCATTAAACAAAGCCGTAACAAACACGCCTTGCTAGCGCTTCAAGGGGGAACCTCAAGCAAAAGCTCCAGCGGAGGAGTCTCGAAAAGGAGCCAAAATCGCTTACCATAGAAATCCGGGCCAAGAAAATAAAAAAGCTGCCTGGTGATTCATTCCCAACAAACTGAAAAGGGCTGTACACCATGGGAGAAACATGAACCCTCGATAGGAGAGAGAGGTAAAGGGTGGAGAGACAGGTGTTGCAAGGAACGGGGGATAGCCTGGGTGGGAGAGGAAAACGTCAAGCAAACCGAATAAAATTAAGGAACGGGGTAAGTGGCTGCAAGGAACATCAAAAGGATGACGATCGAATGGCGCCAGGCTTCCATCAAGAGACGGACCGGCTTGTAAAGCGGTTGAGTCGGGAAATGTTTACGAGAAAAAAAAGGCGAGACAGGTTAGCTTTTCAATCTGCCATCGAGGAAACGGCGAGCGCAAACAACTATTGTTACAATGTGGGGGGGAGGGATTGGACTATTACCGGTTTTTTCCAGAAGGGAGCACAATGATAAAAAGGGATCTTTTCAAAAAGAACGGTGCTAAAGACGGACAAAAGACTGGGCTTTTTATCTTGGGGAACATGACCAAATGAAAAGACTGAAAAGGGAAAAACAGAAAGGACGAAGCGAGAAGAAGACGGCCTATCGGGGGATAAAGGGGAGGAGGAACTCGAAAGACTGGCTCAGTTGATTAATATCAGTATAATGGGAGGGGAAAATGGGTCAGGGGGGAACAGAGGGTAGTTAGAGGTGGACCGAAAGGAAATGATGCACTCGCTAAAAAGAAAATGCGTGCTAACGAAGAAAACATATGGATCTGCAATCTACACGCAGCACTCTCTCTTCCGAAGAACCCGGCGACGAAGCAAGAAGGCCGATTGTTGCGAGGTCTGTGTGGGGGACTAGAAGACGGTATACATGGACCTCAAGCAGGGGGGAGACGGAGAGGTAAAGGCGGAAGAATCCCATTCGAGAAGAATAAGATAGACATCCACCTAAGCGACCACCAAATAAAGAAAAGACAGAAAAGGGGAGTGAAAGAGAAAAACTGCCGAAATAGTTGCAAAAAAGAGAGAATACGAATCGGCAAATGGCCGTCCTTGGAAAATTGCAAAAAAATACGGGGAGGGGGAGCCGAGCTTTTCGAAAGGGGATACCGTTATCTCACTAACGAGCAGGCAGAAAATTCTGACGGACAGGATTTCTTGGAGGAATGGCCAGAGACAATAGATATTTAAGATCAAGGGAAGAACCCATCGGGGGGAAGAGAACTATTTCGCCCGGAGAAGAAGATCATCCGTCCAGCAGGGTGTATTTACAATTCCGCCTAGGGAACGTGGGGGGCGAATTAGGTCCAGAGTTGGAATAGATAAGAATGAGGGGAAGGCATTAAAGATTTATTTCAGATGAGGATCCCTCAGTAGGATCGATCGGGGGGAGAAAGATCTTGCTTGGATGAGTCCATTGTGTCTGGGAGAAAGGGATAATGCGATAATCATTAGGAGAAAAATTTTAGTCTTCCAGACCAAGGATCAGAGTCAACAAAAAAGATAGATGAAAAAGAGGAGATATTCTGTAGAAGAAAGGTGCGAAACTGAGGTCGAAGGGAGAAAGTGAAATTTACAAGAACCAAAGGGGGAGCAAGGGAAAAAGCGATATAAAACGAGCTCCTACGAGGATTCTACCGCATCTTCAGTGACGGGGAATGATGCCTGAAGCGAGGATACAGAGAAAAGAGGGAAAGGATTCTCCAACGGTTGGAAAGAAGAGAGTTGAAAGACAAGGCAATATCGTCTTAGACGTTCGAAATATGAGACCTGAACTATTGAACGAAGGGGGGCTTTCAAGGGAGGCGAGTTGACGGAACAAGGGAAAAGGAAGAAGGGAACTTCCATAAAGGGGGATCGAAAATTTAAGGCTAAGCCTAATTGCGCTCAATTACTAACCACCTTTTCGAGAAAAAACCTATAATCGGGACGAAAAAGGGGTGTCGGAATTAATGGGAAAAGGCAGTTGACCTTGTAGGGAAGGGAGGGAGTTTTTGCTTGGGGGGGGGGGAACTTTGGAGGACTGAGAGAAGTGTAAGGGTGAGGTGAGGGGGATGATTGGGGGCCGAGGATCTTAAAAAGGTGGCGGGAGAGGCGTTCAATATTTAGGAAAGGGAAGGGTGGTGAGAAAGGGGAAAAAAAGACCGCTCAACAATGCGACTGGGTCAATGGGAATGAATGGATCTTCCCACAAAGGAGCGACCCGAGGAAATGGAAGGATCTCCGGGGGGACGGGAAATGACAGAGATCTTGGAGGGAAAGGGAGGATGCAAGAAGAAGAGGGGGGACTATTCTCCTGGGAAATAAGAAAGTGAGGGTCGAGAGAGGGTAGCAACATGTGAGGGTTTCAAAAACCTCGAAAAAGGTGAGGGAAAAAGAACCAGCAGTCTAACGGAGGAGGAAAAGAAAGGAAGAAATCAAAACGGAGGGGAAGAAGAAGTGATCCAAAAGCTCACTCCGAGGGCTAGGGAAATAAGAAGGGGGTCATTGGGAATTTTGAGAGTGGGGTTAAGTACAGGGAGGGGATGTCATGCAAAGGGAAAGGGGGAAATCAAAATCTAAAAGAAAAGAAAGTTTCCTTGCATATTCTGGAGAAAAGGGGGGGGAAAGAGACTCAATAGGCGAGAAAGTGAGGAAAAAAAGGGGAAAGAGATCCAAAATGGGGAAGAACACAGGGAAAAAATCGTTTCAGGAGAGAGGAGAGAAAGGGAAGGGGGGACTATGTTAAAGGAAACATGGGGGGGGGGGGGGGGGGTGGGGGGAAGACCGGGGGGGGATATTAAAGTAGACAAGAATTTTGAAAAGCTGTAAAGCAGTCAAGAGAAGGGAAAGGAGAAAGGAGATCAGTCATCCTTCGTGATGAGTGAAATGAAGGAGGAAGGAGAAAAGAAAAAAGGGGGTTGGTGGATATTTCTATGGGAAAAAATAAGAAGTTGACCAAAAACAACTTGAAGCTGACAAAATTCTTCGAAAGAGCATCGCATTTATGAAAGGAGGGGGCTAAGGAGACGTTGGTTGGAAAGCAAGGAACCTTTAGGAAGGAAGAAAAGAAAAGACGGGATCCGCAGTAGGGTCAGGGGGGAAAGGGACGCTCCTACAGAGGAAGATGGGAAGATAAATCTGGAAGGACAGGTAGAGAAAGAAGGTATATGGAGCTTTTGAGGTAAAGTGGTAACTAAGAATAAGAATGTGAGGAGGCGAGAAGGGGGGGGGAAAAGAGGTAATAGGAAGAAAAGAGGTTGAGAAACTTGGAACTAAAAATGTTGTGATATGAAAGACTGGACAAAAAAAACAAACAACAACTGTTTAAGATCAAATAAAGGTCAAGAGAGAGGAATGAGATATGAAAACTAAAAAAGAAGATCTCTCCGATAACGAGAGGAGAGGACCAGCTTACTTGGTGGGTGGGAAGGGGGGAGGCACACTTCAAGAAGTGAAGCATCGAGAGGGAGAGGATGGTCCATAAGAGTTAAGTAAAAAGAAGGTCAAGCCAACTAAGAAGGGAGAGAAAGAAAGGGAAAAAAGGGTAGAGGTAAGAGAAGTCTCTTCACAAAAAGTGAACTGGGTAAAAGGTCGGGGGGAACACCATGTGAGAAAATTAAAGTTGAATATCGCAAAGGGAAGGAGGAAATTGGGAAGGAAAGCAAGAAAAGGAAAATTACCAAGGGGGGGGGGGAATCAATGAAAAAAAGGACCATGGAAAAGGGAACTGGAATAAACCGAATAGTAGAAGAGGAGGTTTGAAGTTAAAAAAGACACACAAAGGGAAGGATCGGAAAACTGCCGGGGAAAAGAATTAAAGAAAGAAAAAGCAATTTTGAGTGAAACTAAAGGAGACGAGGAATAGGCAAGGCTGGGGAAAAAAAGGGTACCTAAAGGTTCTCATCAAATTAAAGGAATATGTGAGTAGGAGGGGGGGGCGATCGAATATAAAGGGAAGGGAGAAGGGTGAAGAGAAAAGGAGATATAAGGAGAGGGGGCAGGGAAGGGTGAGGAGCAACGACATGAGAAGGGATCAAAGGGGTAATGGGGGAATAAGAGGAATTCAAAAAGGAAAAAGGAAGTGGATAAACAAGAAGAAGAAAAAACTTCAACAAAAGGAGGGGAAAGACCAGGTTTCAACGTGACAGTCGTGGGAATTGTAGGGGAGGATTTGGTAAAATCCTCTAAGGGTCTACAAGAGGGAAAAGGGGTGCAAGGAAGTCTCCGGGGGAAAGAGTTTTTCATTGAACACAAAGGACAAAGAGGGAGAAAAGCAGAAAAGAAAAAGGGGGGGGAGGGGAAAGGATATGGTACTCAGCAAAGAAAAGAGGACGGCGGGGAGGAAGAAATCGTGGTTCTACTGAAGACTTATTAGAAAGAAGGAGGGTTTTCTTCAAAACAACTGCAGGGAGCTAAAACGGCGAGAAAAAGGAAAAAAAGGCCTAGTAGGGGTCAGGGATCGAGGGGTGCTAGGAAAGGGGAAAGGCATTGGGGGGCAATCACATCAAGATCGCAGCAGGAGAAAAGTGACGAATGAAGAAGGGAAAAAAAAAAAGGTTGGCTCAGACCCAGATGGGGAAAGATCAGGAGAGGGGAACTTAAATAAAAAGGAGTTGGAAATTGAAGGGGAAGGGGGATGAAAGGTCAAGGTATAGCTGAGGGAGAAAACAGAAAAGGGAACTTACTCAGGGGAAAAGGGAAAATTGAGAAAAAAAGAAGAGGAAGGAAACAGGGAGGAAAAAACTTGGGGAGAGGGAAAAAGCTCCGTCTCAGGAAAGGGGGAGAAACTGGATCAAGAAACTGAAAGACCGTCAAACCACAGAGGAGGGTGACCGACTGGAGGTTAGAAGTGAAAGACAGGAGAGTACTGGACCTGAGCGCGAATGAGGGGGGTGATGGAAGAGTGGGAAAAATGAGAAAAGAGGAATTCAAATGAAAACAGAAGGAGGAAGGATTAGGCTATTGTCAAGAAGAGAGGGGACCAAGATGAGATAGGAAAATCAAAAGGGAAAGGCTAACCACTCTTAAAAAAGTTTGTGGGACACTGAATGGGAGGGGAAAGGAGACGGAAGGAAGTGAGCTCAAGGAGGTGTTCATAAAAGGAGGTGGTTGAGGGGGGGAAGGGTCTTGGTCCATCAAAAGAAAAAAAAACACGTATTAGGGTATTACAAAGGAAAAGAGGGGGACCGAATGGAGGGGAAAAACCTGACAAACAAAACACCTTCACGGAAGGAAAAATCCTGCATCTCACTTGAGATTAAAAAAGAGGAGTCAAGGAAAAGGGGGAAAACCAAGGTTTTAGGAGGGAGAAAAGAAAGGGAGACCACTCATCTAGAGGGGAAGAGGACGTCATGACATAAAGCAGACAGGACTAGGATTAGATTGAGGGAGCGGATCTGCAGGAAAAGGGAAAAAGAAGTAAACATCCAAAGGAAGCTGAGGGGAAAGAAAAAAAGGGGGGTTCGCTCAAAAAAGAAAAGGGAACACAACTGGGGGGAAGAATTTTGTGCTTATCTGGGAGTAAGGGAAAAAGAACAAGAACGGATGACTGCGGAGGAAGAGAGCAAACTTTCGGCTACCGGGAAGGGGAGAGGAAGTCGGGAAGTTTCCGAATGAAGAAGGAAAAAGAAAAAAGATGAGGGGGGATGGAAAATCTCCTGAAAAAGGGGAAGAGGTGTATCACGAAAAAGAGGGAGGAAAAATCAAGTTTGATGGGTTCAGGGAAAGATCCTTAGCTGTAAAAAAGGGGGAAAAAGAGCGCCAATGGGAAAAAAGCAAAGCTTTAACTTGGAAATCGGAGAAAGAGAGTCATGGAAAAGTAAGAAAGAAAAACTCAGAAAAAGAGTAATCAGGACGCATAAAAAGGTATAGAGCATCTTCACATGGTTAGGAGAAAGCAAGTGGTGAGGAAAAAAAAAAGGGAGGGAGGAAAAAAGCTTTCCTTCCCTGAAAATATGGGAGAAGGCCTAAGGTACGAGGGGAGCTTAAGGGAAGTAACTAAAAAAGAAGACAGTGTACCGGAAAGAGGGGGGGAAAGGTTTTGAAGATGGATAGGGGAGGGGAGGAAAGGGGTGACATGAAAAAAAGACAGGGAGAGATGGTAATGAGGAAAAAGGGAAATGAAGTGGGACAAAAGAAGGGGGGAGTAAGAAGAGACGAACATAAAGGGGGGAAGGGGCAAAACTAGACTGAAAGGAAGAAAAAGTTGGGGGGTCAGTTTTTTGATGAGGGCATGGGGGAATGGGTCAGGGAAAAGGGAGGGACCATGCGTGATGAAAGGGGCAGGAAGGATAGTCCAAAGGGAAAGAGAGAGAGACTCAAAGTCACGACACTCTACAGGAAAGAAGAGGCAGAGATGGGCACATTGAGAAGATGGGAGATGGAGGAAAAAAAAGAGCCACCGGACTAAGAAACCGCTGGAAATGAGGGGGGATGATGAAATGGAGGTATGTGGGGACCCAGAAAGGGGATGAAGAGAGAGGGGAGGGGTCAAAGCAAACCGCGGTGAGGTATTGAAAAGGGACCGGGGGGGCCATAGGTGGGACACCTATAAGAAGAGTGCATACTGAAAAAAAGAGAAAGCTGAGAAGAGGGAGTGGGAGCATTCAAGCAAGAGGAAAGGGGTAAAACTTGGGGAAAAAAAAAAAACCCACTGTGGGTCCATGTTGGGGAAAATCTGCGGAAAAAAAAAGAAGGAAAGGACAAAAGGGAAGGGAGATTAATTTAAGGGTCCCAAATCACTGGGGGAAAAGCATACATTTAAGGGAGTTGGTTGAGGAACGGCGGCAAGGGGAAAGATAACTAATAATTTTGTCATTCGCCTCCAGCCTCGTAGTTCAAAAAGGAGGGGGGGTTACCGGACTATCGGAAGTACGAAAGAGCCAGCGAGAGGGGAAAAACTTTCTGGAGAGGGGTGCGAAAAAATTGGAAAAATTGCCACTTTTAATAGGACTCCTGCTGAAAGAAGAGAGAGAGTCAAGGGAGGGCTAGGGAAAAAATAGAGGAAGATGGAAGGAAAAGGGAACGGGGGAGGGGAAGGGAATACGTGGTGGTGAAAGATGAAAACCAAAAATGGGAGACAAGGTTATAAAATCAGGGCTTGCTTGAGGTTCATAGGAAAGAAAAGAAGGAAAAAGTGGGAAAGGGAAGGAATCAAAAGAGGAGGAGAGGCGCTTGATGAAGAGGGAGAGAAAAAAAGCAGACCCTCGAGAGAGGAGAGGAAAAGGGGTTATAGAGAAAAGAAGGCTAGAATATTAAGATTGAAGAGGCCACGTCATAAAAGAAAAGAGAGGAAAAGGGGCATGAGAGGAAGGCGCAATTCAGTAGGGTGGTAAAAAAGTGGACGAATTCTCAAAGAGAAGAATAGAAGATAGAGGAAAGAATTTTTGGGGGAAAAAGAGACCCGGGGGGGGGATACGGGGGGAAAAAAGCGACCTGTTTTCAATCTGGGGAAAGAGCAAGAAAAACGTACGGCGCATAAGAGGGGGGATTGGGGGAAAGGGGGTATCATGAAAAAACATGAAGAGCTAAAGGTCTCCAGGGGATGATGACTAATGGACGTTAAAGCGGGTGTACCAGAGGGGAGGGGAAAAGGTGAAGAGAAAAACCCAAAAAGTCCGCGACTAGGGGACATGATGTGAAAGGAGGAAATCTGGATTAATCTCTGAGGATAATAAACGAAGTGTTTAAACTTGTTTGTGGAAGGAGGGAAGAAGCAGATGAAAAGGGGGGGGGGCCCATGCAGGAAAAAAAGAGCATGGCAGGAATGGGGAAGATACTGGGTGCCCAGACAGTTTACTCAAAGACGACAGAAAAGTCTAGCGCGGGTAGGGGGGAGTGAGGGAAAAAGGTACAAGGAAGGAAAGAAAGGAGAAAAATCATCAATGGAAGGAAAACTCGGTAGGAGACTCCTCAAGGAAGGGGGGAGCGGTGTTGAGAAGGAGAGAAAGATCAAGTTCGAGGATCAGGGATGAGCCCTTCGTAGACTTGGGGGCGAGGGGGAAAAAAAAGGGGACCATGTAAGGGAGTCACTAGTGGGGGGGGGACAACGGTAGTAGGAACTTCCATCTAGAGAACAAAATTTCTTAGAGGGGGGAATACAGGAAAACAAGAAAGCAACGAGGAGAGAACGTGGGAAAAAACAAAGTGAGAGATGTCCTCACATGGCACCTGAGTACGAAGAATCAGGATTAAAATAGTTGTTTCGAGGACGTTTGGGGGGAAAGAACGGAAGGGACTGAAGGGGAAAGGAAGCCGGGGGAGAGGGTCCTTGGATGAGAGAGCTTTAGACAAGAAAAGGATCATAAAAAAAGAGTAATAGCTAACATAAAAAGGTGGGTAAGCGCGGAGGAAACCAGTCCAAAGCAAAAAGAGGTAAGGGCTAGGAAGAGTAAACGATTAAAAAGAAAAAGCTCAGGAAGGGGGGAGGGGACAAGGGGGATAGGGGGACTATAATTACCTGGAAAGAGGGGAGTAAGAAAAGAGAAGAGATTTTCTCCACTGGGTGAAGAATTGAAGACATCAGAGAGAGATACCAGTAGGGAGGAGGCCAAATGGAATTGGAAGGAAAAGGTATGGCCAGGGGGAAAACGCGGTAGCTGCCACATCTGAATAATTTGAAAAAAAAATAAGTGAGGCCATCGTTTGGCAGGGGATAAAAGATTGTAGGGGAAAGGAGAATAATAGAATCGTGTCTAGGGTTTCTGGACAAAACTGAATCTAGGGAACTGTTTTCGAAGGAGGTTACAGTAAGGTGGGGGGCACGATGAAAAAAAGAAGCTTCTGCATCAAGCACTTGAGAAGGGAATATTATGGTGAGGAAAAAGGAAGAGGAGTTGAGGGGGAAATCGCGGTTTGGGAAAGAAGCGGGAAGGTTGATTTCGGGGGATTTGACCTTTGGTAGGAAAGGAAAGGGAAAGGCTCCGGAGGAGAAAAGGAGTCTTCCAACAAGGGGATAGGAAACAAGGAAATTGAAAGAACAAAACAACGAGGAGGGAAGAAAAACGATCTAGGTGGATTCGGGAGAAATAGAAATGGGGGGGGAAAAGGGAGGAAGGAAAAGAGGATCAAAGGAAGGGGGGAACTAAGACCAAATGGAAAGAGTCGAAAGAAAACAGAAGATAATGGAGGGATCCGAAAATCTTATTCTAAGAAGACAAGGGAGAGGGAAAGTAAGGAAGAAGCTCTTGGAATAGAAAAGGAATGTACTGAAGGAGAAGAAAAAGGGCATAGCGTTAGTGGGGAAATAAAATGGCATAAAAAGGATTCTGACTTCGGAAATTGGAGAATCTTTGAGACCAAGGAAAAAGATTTGGGGGGGGAAGAAAAGGGATTTCAATAGGATTTCAGAAGGGAAGAGAAATCCTTGAAAGGGAGGAGGATGTAACATACAAGGGCGGAGAAAGGTCAGTCTAGAAGATTTGACAGTCTACAGACCGGGAAAAAATTTTCTAAAAAGAAAATAGGAGATGGGAAGGAAGAGGGGTTTTCGGAAGGGCATACAGAAAAAGGTCGCTTTTGACATTTAGGGTAAGAGAGGAGGTGGTGCGGGTTTAGAAGAGGGGAAGGCTTCAGAGTAATTGGAAAGGGGGGGCATGGATTTAGGATGTGGGGGGGGACTGAGCGCTTGAAAGGGAATGGAAGAGAAATTATTGTAGAGGGGGTAAAAGTGGAGAAGAGGTGACCTAGAAAAGGGGGTAAAACATGCGGCGGGAAAGGATACCGGAGGGAGAGTCCTAACAAGACAGAGAAAATCGTGGAAAAAAAGAAGGGGAATGCTGAGGAGACTAGAACTGGGGAGGGGGGCAAGAAGAAGTAGTTTGAGGACGAGTAAAGAGCAAGGGGTGTAGAGGACTCCTCATAAAGTAGGGGTCTAAGGAGGGAGAGAAAAAGGGAGGTGGACCCAAACCACTAGGAACGACTGGAAGGAAAACAGGGTCAAAGAGAAGAGAAACGGAGGAAGAACCAACAGTAGAAGAGGAACTGGGGGGAAGAAGCGGAGAAAAACGCGAGGGAAGAGTTGCGCGGTCTCAGGGAAGGTGAAAAAAGTGGGGTGGGGGGGTGTTAAATGAAGGCGCGGGTGAAGGAAGGGTAAGGGGAACTTAAAGGAGCAAAGCAAATCAAGGGAAGGGAAGAGTCTAGGCACCCTTCAGTGGGTAAAAGGAGACTCTACGAAGACGCTTCTAAAGAGTGAAGACATGGTAAATAGGCGCCAATAATGAAAAAAGAAACCGGGGGAAAAAATCTTTGGGATGGAGAATGAGGAGACAACGAAGAGGGGGGGGGGAGGGTGAAAGAGAAACGGGAGACGAAGGTTTTGGTTGGATAGGTTACAAAGGCGAAGCACTAGTGGGATCAAGAGGGAAGGGTACAGGAAGAAAGAGGGGAAGGAAGGGAGGAAATGAGGGAATAGGAAGAAGTCTTGTAGGAGCAAGGGGGACATAAAGAAAGGTAAAGGGAGACAGAACTGGGGGAGTTATATGTCGGAATTGGGGGGACAACCAGTATAGGGAAACGAGGAAAAAAACACGAAAAAGGGCTTCTCACAGAAAGATAAGGATTAAAGAGGAGCAGGTAGAGGGGGGTCAGCACCGGCAAAGAGGGAAAAAAGAAGGTAATATAATGAAAGTGCTAGAGGTTCAGTGTTCTTTACTGGAAGGATTAACTGCGTCAAAGGAGAGAAGAGTTGCTTAACCTTGAGGGAGAGGGCTGGGGATCGGGGGGAAAAGGAAAGGGTGGTCTAAATCTCATGGACAGCAAGGGTTACTGAAGGAGAGGAAGGTTTAAGGGGGGAAGGGAAGTTACAATAAACCCCAGGGTTAGAAGGAGGGAAAACTCACTTGGGAAGAGAAAGAATTAACAGAGGAAAAGTAAACGTAAAGAATCGATGAATTCCTGAGGAGGACAGACGACAGGGACGATCTCGAGGGGAAAAGAGAGGGGGGGGCGTAAAGATTGAGGGGTGTGCCGGGGTGGGGAGAAAAAAAATATCACGAAAGGGGGAAACCTGCTAGTGATTTGAGACTGGAGGGGGGAATCCAGAGGGGAATTCAAACCTCAGGGGAAAACATCTTGCGTAGGGAAAAAAAAAGGGAGAGGATAGAGAAGGGAGCGGAAGAAAAACACTTACAAGGAATGGGAGGAGTTGCAAAAAGGAGAGAAAGGGGAAAATTAATCACCATGAAATGGACGGGGCCGTTCAGAAGAAGGGGATGCAAGAGAGGAACAGGGGGTGGGTGGATTGTCGCTTTAAAAACCGTTAAATGGAAAAAGGGGGGATGGAAATTATCCCCGGAAGCCGGTGTAGGGAAAGATTTCTATGGGGGGGGAAGGAGGAACGCGTATTATCGTAAACTTCTGCAAGGAAATAAAGACAGGTTTGAGGAACAGAAAAGGAAAAGGAGGATCTATATCAAAAGGGCAGGAAAAACGAAAGAAGGGAGGACTAAAATTTAAAGTCCAGGTGGAACGGTGGACGATCTTATAGAAAAGGAGAAGGGG
>Ga0179593_1583345_pt1 | contig 26879 bp, 41 predicted proteins | sample CZODoug2_1_08_16_FD_185931 | JGI IMG/M metagenome (GOLD analysis project Ga0179593, IMG submission 185931) | Vadose zone soil fungal communities from Angelo Coast Range Reserve, California, USA - CZODoug2_1_08_16fungal (PacBio error correction) | ecosystem: Environmental > Terrestrial > Soil >...
TTGCACAAAACTTGATAAAAATGGCGACTAGGATTGGGTAGGTGGCAGTGAGAAGTGATGGGGAAAAAAGGGGAAAATGTCGAAGTCCAACTAGGAAGTCGTGGGAGTGGTTGCGGGGTGGGGAGTTAGGAGGGTGAGGTGCTCTGTCCATGCAAAAGTAGTGTGGGGTGAACCTCAGGTGAACTTCACGCGACCTTGAAGGAAAAAAAAATAATTGACGCAGTGGGGTAAACGGGAAGGGTACTCCGTGGGGCCGGTGAAAAAAAAATGGAATGGTTGCGGGGTGGACGTGGGCGCCCGTCTTAGAGAAGATATTGGGGTGGATGTGAAATTTGTGTGGGTGAGCAGTCCAACGAAATCAACCAAAAAATGTGGTCAAGGCTGAGGGGGGGGGGAAAAATACTGGTGTCAAAAAGGCAGGCGAGGTCGGAAACGCCACGATGGGGACAGGCGGGGGGGGGGTACGCCTGGACTATGCCGAAAAATGGGTGGAGGGTGCCGTACGGGGTGGTTTGTTCTTGCCCTCCTCCTAAAAAAAATAAATGGGTCAGTGGGGTGTGACGTACTGGGGGCGCGGTCGGAAAAGCCAACAGAAAAAGATGGGGACGAAACGCGGGGTCGGCGATTAGTACCGAAGAAGAATGGAAAGGGAAGTTTATTTCGAGGCAAAATGTTGCGCATTTGGTTCAGGGAAAGAGGTCCATATAAGCTTTTTAACGAATGGAAAAAATTGGGGGACGTAAAAGTGGAAAAAAGACTGATAGGCATAAGGGTGGTTCAAATGAATGAAGAATCTAATCCGAAAAGCGATCTAGGTTTTAACTAACGTGAACTGGGAAAGTGGTTGTTGTTGTTGAAGGTAAGGATAGGCTTTGACACTCGGCCACGTTCTGTGGAGATTTTTGGTAATGTGCCCGGGGTGGGTGGAAGATTTCATATCAAGATTGTCGAACACGAAGTGGGAGGGGGGGGGGGGGGGGGGGAGGGCGGGGGGTCGCCCGGCACTTCCGTGGAAGCGATGGGGGGGGGGTGTGTTGTGGTGGCAAAATTTGTGGTGACGTGTGGGTGAATTACCAGGGGCGGGTGGCTTTTAATGCGGTAGAAAAAGCGGAACACAGGCCTGGAAACAAGATTGTGAAAGAAAAAATCTCAACTTTGTGGCGTCGCCGGAATTAACATAAAGAAAAATGGGGAGAGGTCAGGGTAAGCAGGGTGGGAAATAGGGGTTATATGTTTGGAAACTTCACGAGGGGAAGGGGGGTAACAAGTGGCTGGGGTGAAAGGGGGGCGGCCCAGCGTTCAATGAAAGTTCAGGTGTGAGGTGGGGGTCGGGGAGGCAAGGGGTAGTGGTTCTGGTCAAAGAACTGGCAATGCCAGAAGATGAATTTACTCACTGATCAAAACAGGGTAATGATGGTGGGGCACGGAGTAAAACGTGAATTAAGTGGAAGAGGCAAGGGGGGTGTGATGGTAGATGGGGGGTCGCAGTAAATGAAGGCAAAAATAGCATAGAGTCTGCTGTCAGGGGGGGGATGAAAGCGCAAACAAGGAAGTTTACAGGGCAAGCGCCGGGAGCAGGAAAATTTATCATCATTGGGTACAGATATCGTACACCGTTCCTCCAGGTGGACAGGTGTTTGGGGGAATGAGAGTAAGGAGTAAATGCTTTGGGGAAGGGAGCAAGGGGGTGGCGAGAGAGAAGAAATTACTTCAAGGAAACAACATTGAGTGGAAAAAGAAAATAAGAAAAAAAAGATTGATTTGACTTCGCCAATTGCGAGCGGGTTAAATGGGGGGGGGGAAGATCAGGGAGCCCTCGAATTCAATGAAAAAAGGGTCTCAATTAATTCAACTCACCGGGGGACGAAAAGGAAACGGTGACTGTTGTTTAATGAAGCAAGGCATGAGACCGCGTCCTGGTTTTGGGGCAAAGGGGTGTTCAAGCGCGCATAAAAGCTGAATTTCGGGCCATAGACGTGGTAATTGGGTCAGGGTGGATTGGGTGTGGGCAATCGCTCCTGCGGAGGGGATTAAAACAAAATGGGAGAAAAATTCGACAAAGGGGGTATTGGGCCACGGGGGCGGGGTCGGAGATACAGAAAAATTGCAGAAATTAAGGGGGTCTGGCCATGGACGTAGTAGTCATGAGGATTCTGATGGACCGCCGGGGGGTGCCAAGTGCCGCTTGTTTTTTGTCCCGGCATTCTGACCAAAAAAAAAGTAAATTAAAAGTTTTGAAAGTTCCGGCGGGGGAGGATGGAAAAAAGGGGGTTTGTCCAAATGGGGGGATCGAATCCTAAGGTGGGGGTTAAATAGTTTTTGACCTCGGTGCGCAGAGGGGGCGAAAAAACGAGATAAGGTCAGGAGCGGATGAGGTTGGAAATAGGAAACGCGAATTAGGGCCAGGGGGGGTGTTGTCGCGTGTACTGCGAAAATTGACCATTTGGCCATGTAGATGTGCCGCGTAGAGGGGGGGGGTAAGAATTGTGGTAGGGTGCCAATCAGTGAAGGTGGAGGGTAAGTCCCATAACTGGGGGTTGGCCATAATTTACCCTGACGAAGCTCGTAGGTTTATGAAGTCAAGGAGCCGGCGAGGGCGGCATAAAGAAAGAGGGGAAAAACAAACGGCGCGCGGTAGAATGGTTAGGTAGCAAGATTTCGTGCGCCTTCTTTAAGTGTTGCGTAAAAATGACCTTCCGTATATGAATATAGTTGCGAAGGAAAAGTGGGGATCGACGCGAGGATGTTAAAAAAATAAAAAAGTTTGCATGAGTGTCCCTTACATTTTGGTTTTGCCGACAGGTGGGTTGTGTTTCCAAGTGGATTAATGAATAGGAAAAGGGGGGAAAGGCCTGGTATCGCCAGCGAGAAAAATTACCAAAAAAAAAAATTGTTGTGGGGGGGAAGTGGTTAATGGTGGGGGTCGTAGGGGTGGGGGTTGGTGTAACTAGGACACTAGTGTTTTAGTAAATGGCTTGCTTTGGGGAGGTGTGTGGGGGGGGGGGGGGAAAAAGCCAGTCCTGGACGGACGGTTTGCTTCAAGGGCCAATAGACTGGTGGTGTAACGGAAAAATGATGTTTTGTAAGTGGAATTAAGAAAAAGTTGTCTATAGGATCGAAAAGGAGACGCAAAGACGTGTGGTATATTGGGTTTTTGTCAGCTTTCCTGGGGGGGAATTCGTCCTAATCGAAAATGGTTAAGGAGTGTGGTGGGCTTGGGTCGTTGGGGGGTAGATTGGCGTTCTGAGCCCGCGGTAAGATCATGGAGCCCAAGTTACCAGCGGCGCAAAGAAAAGGAAGAGACCAGGTGAAATAAAGCATAGGGGGGGGAGAGGGGATGAGGGGAACGATCTGTCCCCCGGGCTGAGGGTCCGTGTTCCGGAATGGTAAGAAGTTGGTGTGGATACGGCGGGTAAATATTGGACTGGGGGACAATCCGGGCGTGGTGGGGAATAAAAGGTACCGATTGCGTTTAATTTTGGTGGGGGTGGCGCGGTTAACTTGAGTGCACATTAGTGATTTGCAGGAAAAATAGGGAAATAAACATTGGGGGCGTGGGGCTATCAAATAAATAAAAGGGTCCGGGCGTAAAAGTAAATTGTCAGTAGGTAGGAAGGGTGTAAACAAAGTGACACGCGATGTTCACAAAGGGTTTGCGTTCCCGGGGAAGAGGGATGATGATGGGGACTGGCAAGTAGTACACGTAGGTACGAAGATTCAGAGTTCTAGGGCAGTGTTAACGGGAGTAACTGGAGGATAAGTTTGTGTCAGCGCATATTTTTACGGGGGGGCATATACCTTACGAAATTGAATATTAAAGGGGTGAGAGTGGGTTGGGAAAAACGTGGGGGTCCTGTTTTTGTTTTTCCTTGATAGGCCAAATAATTAAATACGCGTAAGGGGCGTGAATGACCGGGGCAAAAAATACCGGAATAGGATATGGAAATAATGTTGCTCTGTCTGGTAAGGCTAGGGGGGGGAATAGAAAAAAAAGGCATGGATCGTTGGTTGGAAAAATGATTGATGATACCGTAAGGGCGTTCAGAGTTGGGGGGGGACTCTGAAGGGGATCCGCGACGGTAGTGGAGATTTGTATAAAAGGCTAGTTTCAACAGGAGAACTCCCCTTCCGTGCGCAAGTGACGCGGCCCGAATGGATAGGTGGGAATCCAAGTACGGTTTGGGTCAAAATGAAGGGCGGTAGGTCGAAAGAAACTGAACAATGTAAAGGGTAGGGCATGAGAGGGGCCTATGAATTGTTCATTTAAATAGCAGATCGGCAGTGGGGGCTCCAAGGGTTGTAAAAAGTGGCCGGGGATGCCGGGTCCTTACAACCATTTTGAGAAGGGGATGTCGCGGTAATGTGTAAAGGGGCGTGAGGGGAGAGGACGGTACTAGAAATTTTAGCGTAACAGCCGCACTGGGGGAATTTGGCACAGGAGGTGTTGGGCTAAATTAAAAATCTCGATCCACAAGAGTACCAGGTAATACGGAGGGCCCCCAAAAAAGTAAGTACTATAATTGGCCATTTACAGTGACAGGAAAAAATGGGTTGTGGGTCCTTCGGTTAGGTCGAGGGGACCACGGCGCCACGGGAAATAAATAAAAAAGATTTCGTGGGTGGTGCAATAACAGGTCGATCGGAGCGGGCGAAGGGAAAGTTCGTGTAATCGTGGCCAGAACGTTTCTCGGTGACCACGTCTAATGGTCAGGCCAACACTAAAAAACGTGCGAAGAGGGGAAAAAGGGGGGGTTAACTCTGCAGGGGCTAGGACTCCAGTACTGGGGGGTAAGTCATAAGGAAAAGTGGGGTCTCAGTGGGAGCAAATATTTTTGGGGTGGTTGGTTTGGGGTTTTGCCCTTGTGCTGGTCAGGTTGCCGGGGGTGTTTTGTGGTCCCGTAGAATTGGCATTGAAAAAGGAGTGGAGGTCGTGGTGTCGCAAGATGCCTCGATAGTAGGGGTGCGGGAGGGTGGAAGTGGGAGAAGGATGGAATAAATTGCGGCGTCGCGAAGAGGGGGATACGAATGCGGAGAACGTTTGCGATGGTGATGGGTTTTCTTCAGGGGTTAATTAGATAGCAAAACGAAAAGCAAGGTGGGATAAAATTGTGGAGGTGGGGGGGATGAGTAAGGTGGGTACACCTTCATCTCGCTCCAGGTCGGGGGGGCTAAAAAAATTTGCTGGGTTTTGCTGGGGGCGAGCAAAGGGACGCAGGGTGGCCTCAGAGACTCAAGGGGGGGTTATAATGGATCGGTCAAGGTCTATTTTCAAAGGACTAGATGTTTTCAGATCAAAAAAAAACTGAAAAATTACTTCAATGAACGGGCACGCGACGCCCCACAAAAAGTGGAAGAAAAAAATAACCATGCGAGTGTGAAAGAAGGAAAAAGCATGAGGGGGTTCAAGACCAAGCACGCAACTCCATGCACGCACGAAAAATGTTTGATCGGTACTCTCATTTGGGTTTTACAGGGGAAATGTGCGAGGGAGGGAGCAATAAGAGATGTGCGCGGAATTTGAGGGAGAAAAGGAAGTTAGACGCGCACACGGAGCGCCCCGGTAGGGAAATTGGGATGCGGCGCGCAGGTGATCTAAATTTCAGCATAGGGAAAGGTGTGAGGGGGATGTTAGAGGGGGATGAGGCAGGGGGGGAGGGGATAAGAAAAAAAAATGAGGATACGTAACAGTCCACAGAACAACGCGGGGGTGTTGTGTGGGGGGTTATTTAGAAGTGTAAAAAAAACATTTTGATAAATCTAAATTTTGTTTGGGTGCGGGTTGCCGGGGGGGGGAGTAGGGTATGGGCATAATGGGAATAAATAAACGGTAGTAATGGGCCAACTGATTAAAGAGTGAAGAAGATATAGCCTTTCGCTCTGCAAAGGCGTAAAGAATTGGGCTCAACGTGAAAACGTTGACAGGAGCGTTCAACGTGTTGCCTAAAACGGTGAGGGAAGGATAAAAAGGTTGTGGGAGAAACCCTGGAAGATGATTTTCTGCGGCTGTAGCCGCCGGTGGTACTGTTTTGCTACAGTTGGGTTTTTGGGGGGGTGTTTTTGGAAAGAAATCAGGTGGGGCATGGAACAGTCGAAATTTGAAGCTCAGGGCGATTGGAGGAGGGAAGTGTCCTAATAAAGGGTCGTGGGTGACGGGGGGGGAACGAATGGGGGGTTCTTTTTTGTGGTTTGTTGGGGTGTTTTTTCTTTATTCTTTTGGGGGGAAAGGGTGTTTGTTGCCTAGAAAATGAACAATGATAACTGAGGCATGAGTGTGAACCCTTTCGTGGTGTTGGCGGGTTACTCTGCTAAAAACTGGGGTGTGGTGGAAATAGGAGGACTTATCTCATCGACAAGAATAATTGGGAGGGAGTGAAAAGATAATTCGACCAAGGGAGGGGGAGGGGATGAAAATGGCAACAAGGAATGGGGGGGGGGAGAAAAGAAAAAGGGGGGATAGATTAATGACGGCTGGAGGGTGATATAATTAGATGAGGGGATTACCGGAAGGCCGTGAAGAAAAGGGGGGGGTGATTGGAAGGGAAGTGAAAAGGCCAGTGGTGAGAAAATGAAAAGTACAAGCGGCGTGACAATATGCACGAATATCCAGCGTTGGGAACCACCGTTCTGCGAAGAAAATATAGGAATAAAACGATCAGCTGTGGGTGTGAGTTGGTGGGGAGGGGGGAGGCAGCCAAAATGCTACAGCTCGGAATAGGGGAGATGGGGGTATTGAAAACTTTTTGGTAGCTCCATTGTGGGAAGGGGGGAAGGGTTAAGGGGGGTGGCCCAAAAAAAATGACGATTAAAGTTAACGAATAAAGAGGTGGCGGCTAAAACGAATATGGTCGCCAGCAAAAATCTGAAGGTGACGGGAGAAAGAGGAGGAGTGTCGAGTTGACAGGTCGGCGAAGGGGTGAACAAGGAAAAAAGGATTCGTGGTGCGAAAGCAAAAATGCTGGCTCCACCTCGTTGAACGGGGATAAAGAGGGTCTGTGTGCCGCGGCGAATCAAATCGGGACGAAGGTCAAGTGAAAAAATTAGCGAATTCGTTCGTGGATTCACAGGGCAGGCAATGGGGGAGGGGAGCAAGAAACCGCGGTTTGATTGATAGATCGGGGGTGAGGACAAGGAGTGGGGAGGGTAATCTGGTTTGGGAAGGGTCTTGTTCGGTCCGAGGTGTTGCAGACGAATTTCGGGATACGGAATTGGGGAAGAAGAGGAAATATTTAATAAATGGTCGGTTTGCCCCGCCCAGCAAGGGGGAACCGGCCAATGGCCCAAAGATACCAGAAGGAGGTGAATTGGGGGCTACCATGGCTAACCCTTGCGACAAGTCATCACCAATGGGAAAATTGGTGGGGCACGTGGGTAAAGTTAGTGTGGCGGTGATGTGAGGACATATGAAAACGTTTCCGAAAACATTGCGTTGCAAATGGAGAAAAGAGGACGTAAGTATGCACTCTGGCAACCTGGGGATGACGGAAGAAACGAGCAGAAAGGAGGTGTCAGACCCACTGGAAAAGAACTGTTTAGTCTGATCGTTGGAAGCGCAGGTATCTTGGTCGCGTTGGGGGGCGGGGGGTTGATCAACTAACGGCCGATAGCAAAGGTGACAACAAGGGGGGAAAAAGATGTGTCTAGGCCGAGATAAGTGGGGGGGGGGGAATGGGGGTGGGTAAAAAATAATGCGGGTAACCTTGTGTCGGACTGAGGGGACAGGGATCAATGGACCATGCAGGAAGTATAGATGAAGGTTTTTGAGGTTGGTGGGGCTAAGGCCTTACGACCTACCAACGTGATTGGTGTGTGGGAATGGGTGGCGATCGGTTTTCTCTGGGGTTCGTGGGGGGGTGATTTAACTCAGACGATTGGTAGGAAAGTGGTGCTGGGATAATGCCAAAAGAGGATTACGGGGCCGCCATCCGTTTTCAAAAGGGGGGGGGAAGGTAGTTTCAGGACAACCTTGGAAATTGGAGAACCGAAGTCTTTGGTGTTGTAAAAATGGGGGGGAATGGGCAAAAAGAAGGGGGGGGTCAAAAAACAATTGAGGAGATTAAAGGGGGGAAAGTCCTGCAGTGAGCAAGCCTGGGTTACCATGTTTGTGTAAAGTTCCGGCAAAGATGATCGGAAATAAATCCCGGGTTCTTAAGACCGAGGTGGGGGAGGGGAGAGAAAGGTCTCTCCTGAGTTGGGATTGACCCGGGAGATGACAATTGGGTGGATAAAGGTGAAAGCTGGATCGCCTTCAACTTGGGGAGGAAAGGATTTGATCAAGTAAGAAAAGACAAGGATCGCGGACTTGGGGGAGGGATGATAACATTGAGGGCCAAACTCAGCAAATCCAGGGGGGGAAACCTAAAATAGTTAATAACAGGAAGGAGAATCAAGCGCGCCTTAATTGGGATTTCAGGCGCGTGGATCCGGTGTGTCCTTCATCATGAACAACAATTGGAAAGGGGGGGGGGGAGGGGGGTGGAGAAACGGATTTACACCGAATGGTGGGTGCGGAAAAGGATGGAACCTATTGTAAGACCGCTGGTGGTCCTTGATGTCGAAATGTTGTAAAATTCGGGATAATGGTAGCATCTGGTTGGCCGTAAAAAATTCACACAGGGGACTGAGACGCAACAATAGTGGAAGGGGATGAGCAGGGGATGAAGAGGTATAAAAGGTTGGAAAAGGCTGTTAAATGAAACTGTGGGGACGAAGTAAATAGAACGGTTAAGTGCTTCCGGGAAAAGACTGTGAGAAAAAGGGGAAGGGGATTCCAGGGGGCTGAGGGGTGTTGCAAAAGAAAGGTTGCGTTGGGGTGCCCGCCTGACGACGGCAGAATTCACGGTGACTGTTACGTGGGCCTTCCCCGCAATGCGGGGAATAAAGGCCGTGGTAACACGGGGTTGGGTGGATGGTTGATGTGCAATGGGTCGGACTGGCGACATGGGGGTGTATTGCTAGGGGGGGTTAAAAAAAAAAAACAATAAAAAGTTGGCGGCAGGGTTTATAAAAAAAATTGTTATAACCAAGAATGGTCGATGTGGGGGGAGTGAAAAGATGATTGGGTTCCTCACTTTTGTTGTTAATTGGGACGGGTGGGGAATTTGTCATTCTCTTCTTTGTTCACGAAAATTGGGGAGGGGGGTGATCCCTTTTGGCTGAGTGAAAGAGGGAGTAAAGTGGTAGTGCTAACAACCATCCGTGAAAAAAATCTAGGAGAGGGAGATATAGTAAACAATCGTGAACTTAATGCGGTGGGGGGGGGGTTTGGGGGGTGTCGTTTTGCGGGGAAGGCGCGTGGCAAAGGTCAACTATCTGAGTTTTGTGAAAAAAAGAGAAAATTGGTGATAGTCGGTGTGGGGTGGAAATTGTCATCTCGAAGTGTGAAGGGAAATAAGCGCGGGCAACAATGGAATAGTGTGAAGGCCAGTGGTGGGACGCCCACCAAAAAAGAAAAAAGGAAGATAATTGAATCTGGCTAAATTGGCAAGAGGTGTGTGGACTAAGGTTTTGGGATTAAGTGGGGGGAGTTTTGGGGGGGGAAAATCAGGAGGGGCTTGGGGCCGAGCCTCGTACGGATGTGGCGTAATTGACTAGGTCTCTCCAGAGGTGAATACACTGGGGGGGGAAAACTGTATATACGGTTGACACATAAGTTGTGGGGAGGGGAAATTCCGTTCGCGTGCGTTGTGGACAAGGTTTTTGTGCCAGGGGAAGGTAGGAATTGTGTTGGTACAAGACGCTTTGAACGGAAGGGGTAAAGGACCATCAATTCAGGTAAGTCGGATGTTTATGGTGTAGTTGTTCGTGAGAGGAGGGGGGGAGGGAGGTGGGCGGAAGTAAGGGGAACGGGGGGGGGATACGGTGATAGCGCACGGGGCGACATTTATAGGCGGGGGATTGGAAAAAGTGACATCGGAACAGTGGTAACACAAGGATGGGGAAAAAAGATCCCCGGGTTTGGGGCTGGGGAAGGAAGTATTTGACTGAAAAGGCAGGGACCAAAACTCCTCAACATTTAAGGCATATGGTGTCAAAAGTGGAGATTAATTGCATCATACAGAAAAGTTAAATTGCCTGCTGCTTCACGCTCCCTACAAGACAAGAGTGCACAAAAATAAATTGTAGAAGGGGGAGGGGTGCCGTAAGTAGGGGGTGAGAACGGGAATGGGGCAGGGGTATCAGGAAAGTGGACCAAGGCTTGTGTACATAATAATAGTGGGCGAAGTATCGTGGAACAATCAGGCAAGGATACAATGAGTATAGGAAAAGAGAAGAGTATCGGGGTTAAAGGCGTCTATTGAAAAAGTTGGACGTTTGGTGGGGGGGGGGGGGGGGGGGGGTGATAATTAAAAAAACGGCCAGCTCGGGCAGCGCAGTCTGAACGGGGGGCTTCCGAAAAAAGAATCCGGTTCATAAAGGGTGATAGGGTGGGGGAACTCCTGGTATTTAGCAAAATGACGAAATATGAGGGTCAAAAGCCGGCGGGGCTTGCCGCGTCGAGGAGGGTAAGTGATATACCGGGAGGAACAAGCAGCAGGATAGGAAGGTTGGTGATGTGTATCTTCCCTTGACTCGGGGGAGGGTTCGTGGAATCCGGGAGCACCGTGGGGCACTCGCTGTCCAGAGGGGCTCAGGGGCTCACATGGGAAGAAAAGCCTTTGCCATGGTGTGCATGATAATCGGTCCGCTTGGCCTGAAAATGATAGGTGGGGAGATGAAGTTCGCTGACCAATCGCGGCACAAGTGGAAACGGAGGAATAGAAAGGGACCTCCACCAGAAAAGGTCAAGGTGTTTTACTGTGCCGGTAACGAACGTTTAAAAGAATGAAAGGGATGGGAAATAAAAATCGGGAAGAAAGTCAAAAATCCAGGGGATATTTAGGGGGCAGGCGAGGACGTAGGGGGATAAAGGGAAAAAAGAGCATAAAACATGTGTCTATTGTGCCACAGACATTGGTACTTCTTTTTTGCACAGGCAGGGGTAGGCAAATAAAAAGTTGGGGTGGTAGGGACGGTGGCCACTGTCCGGGGTTCGTCATTGGGGTTATCAAGAAAAAAGCAGAACGGGCGGTATGGGATCAAAAAAATCCCCGGTTAACCCGTCAAAGGCCTCAAAAACAATTGTCAGCATGCAGAGCGGGGAGAGTGGAGGGTTAAAGTGAGTGACCGTGGCGTCATCCCTAAAAATGGACCAGGGGAATAATCTCCCAAGCTTCGGGGAGGGTTGGTGTTTCTGACAGAAAAATTTACCGTATGTTCGGCCTTTAACCCGCACCCCACGACGAATTTTAAGGGGTGGGGTGAAGTAGGTCAAGATAGTGTGAGCCTGTGAGGTGCCAGAGAAAAAAAAAAAAAAAAAAACAAAAAAAACGTTGTGGGGAGGTGATCTTGGGGGTGTCTTTTCCTTGTGTAGATTGATTGAAGGGGAGGGATGAAGTGGCTTGTTTGTCTTAGGGGGTATGTGGCGGGGAAAGAAAGGAAGACCTTTGGTAAAAATCCGTAGTAATAGCAAGGATTGTCCAAAATAAGATGGGTAGAGAAATCTCAGAAACAGAGAAAAGAAAGAGAGAAAGGGGTAAAAAGAAGTTCTCTACGTGCGAATCTATGGGGAGTGGTCTAACTTTGTCCCTGTTGGGTAGGGGAAAAGGAACGGCGAAAAAAAGGGATGCGGGTTTTTTATGGTTTGTGTGTGGTGGGGCATTTTTCTGCTGTAAATGTATAGGGTCAAATGCCCTGTAGCAAAAAGGGGGGGGGGTGATAGTCGACAAAATCGTTCAAAAACCAGAGGGAAGGGAGGCGGGTAGAGTGGGATTGGGAAAAGAAAAAGGGAAAGGGAGGGGCCATGGGATTTCCCAGGGTAATTGAAAAACGAAATATCTCGTTCTCGGTGGGGAAAATTTTGTTGGGGGGTGGTTGCCGTGTTGGTGCGGGGGGTAGTTTTTTAAATAGTCCTCTGTTGGACAGGTTTGAAGCATGAACTTGCCAGGTGTGGGGGGGAGGAACATAAAAGGGAACGCCTTAGTTTGCCAGGGATAAGTAAAAAACAATTGTGCTCTAAGTAACTACGGAGCACCAGCTTGGTACTGGGGTTTGAAGATTGTTGGTGGGGGTAGAAAGGTAAAATCCGGGTTCCACTTCATGTTGGTTTGAACGGCCAAGATTGGGGGGCCGAAAGAGCGGGTTGGTTACGGAAGGGTCAGAATGGAAAGCATCATCCTGAGCAGGGGGGGGGGTGAGAAAATGAAAACATGGTGACTTTGTTCAAGAGGGGGGGAATGCGGATTTAAAATAAGATACACCTGGAGTTGTGGTAAAGGTTTAAGTGGTACAAGAAAAAAAGATGCCGTTCGCGAGCGTTTTGTTCAGACCGGGGGGTACAAGATTGTACCAAGAAGAGGAAAAAAAAAATTGCGGCAATTCTTGTGGTGGAAAAAGAGTAGTGGGAAAACCTAAATGGAATCGTGAGTTCGATAGGTCATGGAAATATGATTTTACCCTGTGGTAGCAGGGGTGGGTTCTGGTGGGGGGGAGATTAGGTATATGAAAAATGGTTGGTTTGTCGGCGATGGGCATAAGAGAAAGTTTTTGTTGGTTTTCGGGTGTTTTGGGGTGTGTTTTTTTTTTATGGGTTGGGGGAGTCGGCAGGAGCTCTTACTAGGGTTTCCAAATTAATGCGCCCATGGGACGAGGCCAAGAAGGGGGAAGGGGGGGGGTTGCACCCAACTAGGGGTATCAGGAAAAAACATATGGGGGGTTGCGATTGTGCGGAAGTACTTGTCAAAAGAAAGAAAAGGGTCAGTGGCCATTTAACGTGGGGGTTAAGTTTACAAGGGGGCCGGGGGGGAGGTGAATGCGAGAACTAAGTTGCTCCAGTGCCGAGCAGGGGGGGAAGGAAGGTTTTGGTTTGGGGAGAAGATTGGTAACCCGGATCCACAAGGGCGGATAAACCAAGTGTTGAAAGAGGCTGTTGTTGATATGTGAACTGAAGTTTTAAATTAAGGAAAAAAAAAAATTATAACTGTAACGGAGGAGGGGAGCAAGGAAAATAATACAGAAAGTGGGAAAAAGATGGTATGGGAATGGGAAAGGTGACACGCGAGGTGGCGGAAAGTCAATAAACCGGGAAGGTAGGGATCTGATTTGGTATGAATCATCAATAGGGTCATGGGAAGGGAAGGGGGGGACCCGGTCAAAAATCGGTATCTCTTGTTTAGGGGGTGGATTGTGGGGTAAGAGGGGACACACAATTAGGCCTTGCTCAGAGGAAAAAAAATAGAGATGGAAAAAAATCTTGTGGCTCAAGTGGTAGGGCGGGAGGCAAAAACAGCAGGGTGGTTTTAAAGTTACAAAATCTCGTGGAGAGGGAATGAAAAGAAGGGTCGTTGGAGAATCGGGGCAAACTCAAAGAGTCGGGGAGATTTGGGGGGAAAAACCTGAGTAACTGTTCCGTATAGAGGAGATTTTGCTGGTCAGGTGTCGCGAACGGTGTTGTGGTTTTTTGGGTTGTTTTTTTTTTTTATTGTTTTTTTTCTGTCGGGGTGGTTGTTTGGAAGTGTAAGGAACTAGATTGTACGTTTGGTGGGGGGAGGGAAGAATCACTGGAGGGTGTAGGTGCGAGGGGTAGAAAGTTTGTAGGAGGGAACAACGAATGGTTAGGGAGTGATTGTGGGCAAAAGAACGCGATGGTTTAGGTTAATGCCGGATGGGGGTTTCGGCTGGGATAACCGGGTTCGAAGGGGGACCGAGATCCGCAGGATCGGCAATAGATACGGGGTTCCAAGGGGGTAAGGGGTGTCGGATGTTGTGGGACCGGTTAAAAAAAAAGGGCTTGGGTTCCCAAATCGTGCGGTCAAGTGTGTGGTCTGGGTGCCATTTTTGGGGGCTTATGGGTTAAAAAAATTTTGGACATAGGGGGGGGGTTACTGTACGAGATAAGGGGTTGGGGTTTTGGGGGTCTAGTCGACCTCCGGTAAGAATAGTCGCAAGAAAAAAGGTGTACGAGTGTTGCGGTGCGCTGTGGAAGAAAAAGGGAAGGGACGGAGGAGACCGAAGAAGGGCTAAAATGCGTAAAAATTACCGCATCAGGGGAAGGAAAAAATCAAATGTTGTAAAAAAAAAAAGACCCGGAGCTCCAGCAAAGCAAGAGGGGCGTGGGGCGGGGTGGATGTGGTAAGGAATTGCAGATCTGGGGATTGGGAAAAGAGGAAAAAAAAAAGGCTAAGGTTCCCGTAGGGGGGGGAAAAAAGTTTTCGGTGCTAAGAGTCGAGATTCAGGGGATATATAAGTAGGAGGGTGGGAAAGGTTCAACGGAATTAACGCTCGGGGGGGCCGCACAGCGTGGAGGGGGTTGCGTCAAAATTGTGAGGGGAGGGGGCTTTAGGATGTTGGGAATAAACTCTGTCTGAAAGGAAGGAAAAAAAGTGACGGGCGCGGCCTTGTGGGACCAGGGGAATATTGAGTCTGGCAACAGTTTTTGGCCGAATGGAAGTGTTGTTCATGTTTGTGGGGCAAGGGGTGGTGGTTGGTTGGGGAAAATCACAAAAGGGGTATGTGCAACATGTACTAGTAGGGGGAATAAAGGAAAAATTGTAGTATACTGTCGAGACTAGGTTGCAGAAGGGAAGACGTTAGAAAAAAAAAACGCAAATGCCCCGTCCGCGCGTACTAAGTCAACAGATAGTGGGGGGTATTTGGGTGTTCGAGTTTTCAGTGGGGGAGGGGTAGGTGGTTAGATCTTGGGGATTTTAAGAGGGGGCACCGTAAAAGGCTGGGAGCAGGGGTAGGGTTGGTTGAAATGGTTAAAAAAATAGGTTTTTTGATCATAAGACGGCGGATTCAAATCGCCAGCACGATTTGGGGCGTCCACAGGGTGAAAGTCAGTGAATGTCAAAAAGAATGGTGAGATAGGCAGGAATGTTACACTCACAATGACTTTTGGCCGCCTGGAAGTAAAATACAAGAAAAAAATCGTTTTATGATGGTTAACCGGCAAAAAGTTAAGTGCCTTTTTATGGGGGGTTGTATTTTTACTGTGCAGGGGAAAGGGGAGTGGAAACATCTCATGGGGAAAAACTGGGATGGAAAGAAAAAAGAGTGGGAAATTGAGCTTAAAAGCCGATAAAAGGTAAAAGACATTCACTCAGGGGGGGGTGTGGGGTTGGTTAAAGCGCTTCAGACCGGAAAGGGAAAAGTGTGGGGTAATGTAGCCGGGGGGGGATAGGGTCTATGGGGATGGAGGGGGAGACGTCACAGTTAACGACCAAGGGGGGGTCTGGGGGGTGGAAAGGAGGATCAAAAAAACCTAGTAAAATACAGTGAGTTAACAATGGAAATAGAGAGGGCCTCAGGGTTGACCCTAAATCTCCTTCAAAGGAGAAGAAAAAGTAGATTTAGTGTCACTGATGTGGGGGGGAAATGGTTGAAGGGTAGTGAGAACAAAAGCAATTAAGCATAGCTGCCAATGGTGAGGCTGGGGGTTTATTAAGTGGGGGGGGAAATTGGTCTGTGAGCATGAAATTGACCATCGTGGCGAACAAAAGGTTAATAAATTTTTGATGGTCATTTTAACACTATAAAAGAAAAGAAAATGTGCGAGTTGTGGCTGAAAATTTAAAAAAGATCGTGCGTGGAAAAAGCAGAAGGGGAGGGATGGGGCCAGAAGGGATGGCAGTCTCAGGGGGGTGTGGGGGCAGAAATAGGCGTTTTTTGCCGGCTAAGTGAGAACTAAAGAATGGGAAAAATATTTTGTACCTTCACCACTTATGATCGGCGGAGCGGAAGGACAGTTGATCACTCATGCTGGTGAAAAACTGGAAGTGAAGTGGAACTGGGTGTAAAAAATGTTTACGTGTGGTTATGAAAGGCTGGGGGGGGGGGGGGAAAAAGAATTAAACCTGGAGGTGTACGATTGGTGGCGGGGGGGAGCGCCGAAGGGGGAAGGGTATCTGGAAATCGGTAGAAAAGATTGTGTGGAGGGGGGATTAATGAGTGGTGGGGGGAGCGTCCCAATACGGGGTTTTTGTGACTAGGGCAGTGGGCATTGGTTTGCGCGTCAAAGGGGGGGGTTCAAGATCTAAAAAATGGAAGTCTTTGGGGGCCAGAAAAACTGTGGCTACAAAATCATCGATAAAAAATTTGCTGTATTGAGAGAGAGAGGTGTGGCCCAAAACCGATTTGAATGTAGAAAAATACGGGTCGTGGCTGTGGAAGTGGGCGATGAACGAGGTGCGAAGCGGGTAGGGTTGGCGCATTCCATAAATTAAGAATATAAACCATCTTGGACAAATTTAAACATTGCGGTGCCGCAAAATGTGGAAGCATGTTACTGTGAGATAAATTATGCTTTCTGACGGGGGGAAAATCAAAAGGGGGGGAAATGCGGGGGCAGAAGAAAATCATAAGAGTTCCTCAAACTGAGGTAGTTTGGTTCATGAGGGAATCAGTTTGAGCCGCGGGTGTGGGGAATACGCCGTGTAGGGGAATTCCGGAGTGGGGGGATGAATAATATCCACTGTGGCATTCAGATCATATCTAGCCAGTGACAAAAAGGGAGGGGGGGAGGAGTTTGCCCGCTAGGCAGACTAAGAAAACGCGTGCTAAATATGACAGGGATGGGAGGAAGGGTTTCGGGACGTGGGTAACTTGGGGTGGGGTTGTATCCTCGGGGGTGGGGGGTGGTTAAAATAAGTACGGTGCGTGAAAGGGAAAGAGTAGGGGACAGGGTTTTGCGGCGCTTGTGACGTTTTCGATGGTGTGTGACGGAGGGGATCAGGATTGGTCAAAATGATCAATGGGTTTGGAAGGTGTGGGGGGTGTTGTGGGCAGAAATCTGTGTCTCCAAGGAAAACGGTGCATCCAAGTGTGGAAAGCAAAGGATGCGAGAAGACAAGGGGAAGGGGGTGAACATGCCGATGAAAGCGTCCGGAAGAGAAAATAAAAGTCAATTTCAAGACAGTTGGGCAGGATAGCCCTTCAGAACCGTGGAAGGGGGAAGGGTGAACAGATTTAAGTTCACATGGAAGCGAATAGTGGACTCGGCATGAGGGGGTGGGCATTACTTAATTTTAGAAGGTGAATGGGAACACGTTATTCATCGCGTCAAAAATTGGATAAAAGAGGGGGATGGGAAAATTGGGAGGGAAGTAAGGCAAAATAAGACAGCACCCGTGAGTTTGGGTCAAAATTTTAATTTGATAAAGAGTCCGGGGCGCACTGAGGAAAAGGGGTCAAAAACCGTTGTAAGGGCGAAAGGTGTTTTTGTCAATTGCCGTCATCATTGGGAGTAAAAAATAAAAAAATGGGTGATGGTGTGGTTTTTCGTCGTGGGTGGAAAAGGGGGAGGGAGGGGGTGTGGGGGCAGATGGTATAAGCACCCATTTTGGTATTGATTGGAAAAACAAGTGAAACAGTGAACGTGAGGGGAAGGGTTTGAGGGGGGACGAAATGGGAAGTCTGCGGGGGAAAGGGTGCAAACCGATGGCATAGTGAATGGAAAAATAGTTTTAGCTGGGGTCCGGGGACAAAAGGTAGGGGAAAGCGTGACCGGTGGTCGGTATGGGTTTCAGAAATACGTCGTATTTAATATGGCAGTAAATGGCGTGCCACGGTAAAGTGGGTAAAAAACGAGATACGCGCAACGGAGAAAGGGTGGTCAAGTGAAGGGGTGGTATCTGGCAAAGGGAATGGGTTTGGAATGGAATGCAAGAAACAAGTTGAGCGGGGAAAGTGCCTGGATCACTAAATGCTCAAAGGGACCGTTGTTCAATGTTGTGGTGATCTTGGGTGATTTGCGGCGGGCGACAGGGGGATCGGACTTATTCGTGTTAAAAGCGATTGAGTAATAACAGCGGAAAGGGGGGAGGAGGGGGGGGGGGGATGGAGTATTTCAGTTTTGGCCTCGCTCGGGTGGAGGCTTGCACTTAAGGGGGGAGATCATTGAGGGAAAATGAAAAGGTTGGACAGAAGGGGGGGGGGAAGTAAAAATCAAAAAATTTTTTAAATAAGGAGGGTGGAGAAGGTCTTGGTTTTTGCCACAAAGAGGTCAATTGAGAAAAAGTAATTAGTTGTAGGTGGGAATCAATCACTAAGTAGGGTGGGTGGGGGTGGGGGGGGGTGGTGGTGTTCCTTGGCCAGGGGATGGGGGGATTTAGCAATGCAAGGGAATCATAGATCCAACATTGGGATAAATGATTGGTAACTCGGGGAACACGGGGTTGTAACAACGGAAAAAGGGTGTCGATCGGGGGAAAGGGTTTATAAGAGTAGTGCGCGGCGGTGACGGGGACGAGAATGGGTTTACTAAAGATGGAACGGGAACGAATGAGTGGGCTGGGACTTTGTTAAAATATGTGCAAAAATTTCCCGTTTATTCAAAACTGGGGGGATGATAAATGCTAAATCGCTCGGGCTTGGGGGGATCGAATTGTGCCACTCAATAAACTGGGGACAAGTGAGGGCATAACTTGAAAGGGGGGTTGCACAGGAACGAGTTGTTCTCTTGTCAGGTCACTACGCCGGGGTGGGAGTGGGGGTGGGTGGGTCCCCGGGGGTTGTTGGGAAAGACTGGGAACTCAAAAAAAATAGTGGATTCAGAGGGGTTTGAACGGAGAGCGGTGGACAAAAAAGCTAATTTTATGGGGTGTTTGGGGGGAAAAGGAGAAGGGAGCGGAGCCGGTGTGTCCTGGTTTCACGAAACGTGGATTTAAAAGAAAACTGCGCAGCCCGGTTCGACCAGGGGAAAAAAAAGGGAACTTTAACAAAAATAAACGAGGTGGACACAATGTAGGTGGGGGGGCAGGAAATAATAGTTGTGATATACTAAGTCGCCCACAAAAAAAAAGAGTCCGCGAGAGTCCAACCTGTGTGTAGAGAGATGACTCAAGGGAAAGGCGGAAGGGAGATAAAGTGGAAGGGGCGAAAAAATACGGCTACATACAGGTAACAGGTTCGCAAGGAAAAAAATAAAAATGGGGGGGAGAAGGGGAAAAGTGCAGGCTGGCTCCGGAGGGAGAAAAAAACTTGGGACTGTAATGGAGCGGGTGGTGGGCTGGGGGATTTATGAATAAATAAACACAATGCGTTGTACGGAGGAGAAGGAAAGGGAGAGAGAAGTCGCATACTAAATGTCGAAAAAGGAAAGGAGTGGAAGGTGTGTAAGTTAGATTTTTGATTTCCCATCGGGGGGGAATTGGACCAGAAAACACTTTCTGTGTATGGAGCGGATACGCCAGAAGGATTTTCGCGAGGTAAAACACTGGACGGGGCCGGAAAGATTGACAGTACATGAAGACATGGCGCCATCAGTGAAGAGGAGGGGTGGGGGGCGCGGGGCCTTCTGGGAAAGAAGCCAGTTGACCTGTTGGGGGCTGGGTTAAAAAAAATCGGGCAGGTGGGGGGGGGGGACGGGGTTGCGGAGTAGATACGAAGCATCTAACGGGGGGGGGAATGAATTGCCTTGGTGGGAAAATCTGGGGGGGATGGTGAATGAAAAAAGCGTTTACCAGTACAGTTAAGCTCGATTTCCTTCAACGAACATGGGTTTAACGTAATAAATCAATATAAAAAGGGGTGGAAAAAATGGGGTTTAATACGAGGGGGGCCGGGGGAACCAAATTTTGGCCCGGGGTGTGAAGATGAAATTTGGAACTATCCTCGTGGGAGGAAAAGGGGCAACAAACATTGTACAAAATTCGGTTAGTTTGCGCCTCCGGGCCGTCATCCCAGGATAAAGGGGTACCTAGGGGAAGGAAAAGGGGACTTTGGGGGGGGTGGGAGCAAAAAAGGTGCGGGCCATCAGTGACCGGTGGGGGGGGAAAGGGTAGTAGGGACCGTTTCCGTCCAAAAAGGGCATAGCGAAGAAAGGGACCGGGGGATATTTCCTGGCCCTAAGCATACATTGTATTGTTTAAATTGTATAGGTACGCTCGGAAAGCAAAACATGGCGAAGTTGTGGAAACTAAGGGAAGATTAAGTCGGTTATGTGGTGTGGCATGGATAGGGGGGGGAAATCCGCACCTTGGAAAAAAAGAGAGAAGAACGTGTGTTGTTGGGGTCGACTAGGCAAGATGTCCGTTTTCAAATAAACCAACCAAGGAAGATCCAAACGTGGGGGGTTTGAGGAAATCAGATTGGGTGGACTATGTGCTGACTGCCGATAAGATAGTTAAAAAAAAACTGTCATTAGTGGAGGGGGGGGAGTATTCTATAAGAGTAACCTATAGTCGGTGTTTGGGGTAGTAATGGTGTGGGGTGGCCAAAGGGAAAAGTCGAGGGACGCAATAGTAGGAAAGGAAGAAGGGGAATTGCAGTAATATAGAAAATGAAAGAAGTTAAGATGATATAAGGGGGAGGATAATCAATCAACACAGGGTTTGGGTTTGTGTGGTTTTATGTTGGTGGGGGACCCGGGGGGTAATTAAGGGAAAGGTAGGAAGGGACGAAAATGGTGGGTGTGGTGGGGGGAGTATTTTGGGCGTGCGGCAGGATTGCGACTAACCATCAATCTGGGGGAATGACCATTCACCTACTCTGCGGAGAAAAGGCTTTAGCAAATAATTGGACCTGGGGGGACGTGGATGTGGCCACTAAGTCAGTTTGAAGACATGAAATGTAAGTAAACGGATAGAAGAATTCGAAAACAATGAAAGTTAACTTCGGTGTGGCTGCGTGGTTTGACATTTTTTTTGGGTGCTCCCGGTAAGAAGTGGTACATAGACGGTGTCAAAAGGGGTAAGGATGTAATGCCCGGATGGGGGATCGGAAAGAATTGACGGAACACTTCGGGGGGTGGAGAAAAAAAAAGAGAGAGAAAAAACCGTGAAAAAAAGTGTGGAGAAGAGTGGGATGGGATTGGACTGGTGAGTGGGGGAATCAAAAACAGGTAGTAGATGGTTGAAAAGGGGGAGGATTGATAACGCTGGCCTGTCAATAATGGGGAAAAAAAAAAAGGCGAATTTTCGGAAAATGTCAAGTGGGAATTTCGAGCGGAAAAAAGCTGTTTTAGTTGTAGTGGGTGAATCCATTGGGTCGGGGGAAAGAAAAGAGGGGACCGAATCGCACCCAAGAGGTTGGTTTTAAGTGGTTTTGGGGGTGGGTTTTTTTGAGGATAGTGGGGGGTGGGATAGGGTCAGTGGGAGAAAAAAAAAGTATGGTATATATCAAAAAAAAAAACTGGGGGGTTGGTGGGGGGTTAGTGGGTTGTTGTTGAGTTGGACAGAGCATTTGGCACAGTTCCAGGATGAAGGGGTTTATGGTTGAAAAAGCTCGGGGGGGGGTTGAGTCTGGGTCTAGTGATCAAACGCGCTCATGTGTCGGGAAAGGGGGGGTCAAGGGCCACCTGACGTAGTGTTGCAAAATATAATGTGCGGATAATGAATTGGTTGGGACGGGTGGGGGGGGTTTGGTTTGGGGTAAAGGAGGTGATGCGACGAGGGAAAAAAAAGAGAAAGAGGGCAGTATCCGCTTGCCGATCACTGGTTAGATTGGGTCAGGCGGGGGAAAGGGGAAGATCGGGGGTTCAAGTTAAAAGAAAGGGGTGAAGGGCTATTCGCAGAAATCTGGAAAAAAAAAGAAAGGAAGGTCGAGTAAAAACGGGCTGGTATTACAATTGCCCGGCGGGGATCGAAAGGTTGAAAAAATTGTTGCTTCCAGGTCGTCAAAAGGGTAAAAAACAAATTGTTGGGGGGAAAGAGGGGCCGAGGGAAAATTATTCCAAAAGCAACCAAGGAAGATTTATGGGAGTGAAAAGGTTATCAATCAGTCCCTTAACGGAAAGAGGGCAAAAAGAGCAAAAGTTTGATCCGCGCAGGAAATGTAATAGAAAAGTGTCATTGACTTAAAAAAAGGGTAATAGTTGGGGCCAAGCAGACAAGGGAAAGGGATAGGCGGTCTCCTCAGGGGCCTCCCGGGGCGAAAAAAAATTTTGTGATGCGTTTCCTGGTAGGTGGTGGGTTGCATGATTCTGCCGCTTGGAAGGAAGATGCTTGGACATCCGGGGGGGGGGAAGGGTTTAGGCGTGCCGAGATCGTTTGGGGACGCAGGTTGCAAAACATGGGGTTAAATTTATGGTGTGGCGTGACAAAAAGAAGTCCGAAAAGGAGAGGCCCAATGGGTGGGGATGTTACCTTTGGCCATATTTTCAGGGGGGGGGGGAAAATTGGAGTTGGCTAGGGTTCCGGCGAGGGAAGGGGAGGGAATGGGGTGGCCTGGAAAATGAGGGGGGAATTAGGGGCTCAGGGATGCTAGGGAGGGAGAGAGGAAACAGTTTAAGGTGGGGATGGGATCCATGGGTCTGTAAAATTCTGGTATGCTAAAAAAAAGGTGGGGGTGAGGAATGGGTGCCGCGCGAAAGGTATATGGGTTGGCACATGGAAGGGGGTGGGGATTTGGTGTTGGATAATGCGGGAAGCTTTGGTTCTATCGATAGTTGCTGAAAAAAAATGGGGGTGTCTCGGTAGGGGAGAAGGTAAGAGTAGTGCAAATTCGATAGTAGGCACCAGGCAAGTGTCGAGGAATTGGGAGAAAGGGTGTGGGGGGGGGACCAAATCTGAATGGTGGGAAATTCCATAGATAAATCAAGAGGTTGGGGGTTGGGTTGGATCCTCTGGTCATGGGACGGGGGTTGCGGGTAGAAATGGGGGAGGGTTGTGTAGCGATCCTGGGGTAATGGCTATGGGGTAAGAGGAGCCTCGGTGTTTTGTCCGTGGGAAAAGAGTAGATAACGAGTCCCCGCTGCCTGATGAGCAGAGATTAAAAGTTGATAAAGTTGTGAAATACGGGTGTGTCGTAGAATAGTCATCAGGGTGTGGGGAAATGAGACTGCGAGTGTGGGATTTGGACCGAAGATGGCGATCAAGGCCGCGGCGGTTTCGGTGCTATATGGTGCAAAATTGAATAATGATGAGCGAAACTCGGAGGGGAGGTGAAAGACTTGGGGTTTTCCATTCTTACCGGCTAAGGGGGTTTCATGTGCGGCACCTGGGGAAAAAAAATGGTCAATGTAGTTTTGATGGGGGTATGCGGGTTGTCCAGCAGTAATAGGAGGTGTGAGGTGGGTCGTGGCCCAAAGTTATTGAATGAAGGGGGGAGAATTGTTACTGTAATTTCCGTTGTTGGGGGGAAAAGTGAAAAATGCTACTGCAAAAATTTTTGGTGACGTGGGTTAGGGGTTGACCCGGGGTAAATGGTGGAAAATTGATACGGCAATATGAGGGTATAGGGGAGAAATAAAAAGTGGAGAACTGCCAAGACTCGCTATGGCAGAGCCTTGGAATGGTAAGCGGTCAGTGGGGGTGGGTCCTTTAGAGGAATCATGACAAGATTTAGGGGGGCGAACATGTGGACGTCGGGGTTGTACCGTTCTTTCATGTGGGACAGTTTTGAGGTCAGGAGGGGGGGGGGGGGGGGGGGAAATTGGTCTTATCTTGGCATGCAAAAAAGAAAATGCCCGTATGTTTTGGGGGGCAAGGGGGGGTTGAGTTAAGAATGAAGTACTTTTACGCTGAAATAAAAAAACCAAGGAGTGAAATCATGACCAAGGGGGGAGTCAGAACAAAATGTTTGTGGGTCCTTCATGAGGAAAGGCTGGTTTTTCTGTTTTTTGGTTGTGGGTCAAGGAACCCATATTTCTTACATCCTTTTTGGGGGTCGGGTTGTAACATGGGTTTGCGAGGGATTGGGAAACACATGCGGTTGAGGGAAGGGGGGATTGTGTTAGTCACTTCTCCCGATTGTGATCATGATTAAACATAAAAAAAAAGAGGACTGGGATGCAAAAAGGAAGAGAAGGAAGTAAAATACAGTCAATAAATTGTATGTGAAAAATACATTCAACAGTATTTTTTGGTGTGGATTCGATCGCAGAATATCATGGTGGGGGAAGTACGTTAACGTGCGGGGAGGGATTGGTCGAATTCTATTGAGGGTCGACGGGACCAGCGAGATGTAAGTATCGTGGGGGAGAAAAGGAAAAGTACGGTGGCTGATAAAAAAATAAAAATAAGAAAACGAAAAACTATCGCCCGGGGAAAAAAATCGATGAAATGAGGGGTCAAAAACGAACGCATAAAAGTGGCTGTGACCAAGAACGCGGACGGTCAAGGAGGTTCGTGTGTTGAGAGCAAAATTAGGAGGTCGTTAGAGAAGAGTTGGGTAGTCGAGGGGGATCAGAAATTGGCCTGTTATGCTTGCACATACGGATCGAAAAAAAGCGGGAGCTGTAAAGGGTGAGGTGGGGGCAATTCGCCAAAAAAGAGAGTGGCGGTGGTTGCTTACGAACGGAAAAGTGGGGAGGGAAGGACCGTAAGTCGACATCAGACAGCAGAAATGCTGTGGGAAGAGAAACCGTGTCGAAAACGGGGGAAATTGACCGGATAAATATAAAAGGGCTGAAACCGTCCACTTCCGATAGGTTAAAAATAAAGACTCGAATATCCGCTTCAATTGAGTACGATAAGGGAAGGAGGTGTTATTGTACAATGTGAGAGGGGTGGATGTAAGGGGAGAGGATGGTCCACCTAGGTTTGGGGTTGGCGATGGAGTGTTGGGGGGCTGGTGAGGTCACATAATTAAGGTGTCACATGGGGAATCGGGAAAAAAATTTTTGGAAGTAGTGGTTCGAGGTCGGGCAAAAAGGAGGGAGGGTCGCGGGGGGGGGACAAAGTCAAACTTTGACGTTCGTAAATTTGCAAGTTAACTCAAGAAGAGGAATGGAAATGCGTTTGTCGAAACGGGGATGTTCGATTTCGAACGTTGGCCATCCTGACCCTTGGGGTATTTGGGGGTGAGCAGTCATGTTTTCGGGGCCTTCGGTACAATTAGGTCTGGGAACGGTCAGGGGGTTGTGTGGGGAATGTTTTGCGCGGATTATAGAGAAGGCAGTATATTTAGTCTAGCGATGCTTGGGGGAGGATATAGGTAAAAATCAAAAGGGTGGCAGGAGTGCCGGAAATATAGGAATGTGCGGCTCGCGCCAAGGGGTAGGTGGGTTTTGCGGCATAGTTATCGCGGGTCAACGTAAAGCAGGACTGTGGCAAAATGGAATATTGGGGGGGGGTTACGAGGAAAGGAAGTGGTTTAGCTACGGGAAGGGGGGGTTGGGGGGGGTTGGGGTACAACTGCGCGCGGGTGGAACTGGAGGAAAAAATGAAATAATGGCAACATCTGGCAAAAGGAGTTGGAGAAAATTAGTGACGTCGGAGCGCTATTGGGTGGGGAAGTAGGCAAACTTAGAGTTTCTTCTAGGAAAAGGGGGGGGGTCATTGAGGGGGGTGAATAAAAAAAGGAGTTGGACTCCTTGTTAGGGGGGTTTAAATATCTCGGGTGGGGGATTTCGACTGGCGAAAATAACAGGGAGTAAAATCGGCTGGGGTGAAGTCCGGGGGTGAAAAAAAGGGTTAAAAACTTCGGCCCGGTCAGGACGGGAAAGTATGTGAATCGATGTTACGTAGTCGTGGGGCCAAGCTTAGAGAAGAAGGAAAAATCGGTTTAAGGGCGCCTCGCCTGGGAGGCACTGGGATGGAGGGAAGATTTTTGGGCCGGAGTTGATTTGGTGAAAAATAGCCATGACCTGCCCCTCAAAAAACACAAAAAAAATTAGGAACCGTTGTTAAGGACGTTCCGTGCTGTATAAGAACCTTCGGAATTTTTCAAGGGATATGACGCCGAGGATGGTAGGCCGGGGGAAAAAGTGGTGCAGTAGGGGGGGGGGGGGGGGGTTGTTGGGGGGTGGGGGGGGGGGGGTTGGGGTTTGGTGTGGGGGGGGGGGAAAAAGATGTCTCGGCCGGGTTTTGGTGGGCGCAACAGGTTGGTTACCATGGGAAAAAAAAGGAAGTTTAAAAAATAACGTGAGGAACACGGATCGCGGGGACAGCCTGGGGTAGTGTAAAAATAAATCATGCTTGGGGGGATTTTGGGGGGGGGGAAAAAAAAATCGTGTGGGTCCCACAAGAAAACAATGTTATTTTACACAAACCACTGGACTTCCAAGAGGGGGGGTGTTCGTGTACTACAAAAATGAAAATTACCAGGGATAATGAAGGAATTTTATAGGGGGGAGGGATTCCTGCTACGTGAATTGGGGGGGTTAGTTGGGGAGAAGGTCAAAAGAAGGTGTGGCGCGGGGGGGGGAATCGCACTGGGGGTTTGCCCTGGGCCAGAAGGGGGGAAAAAATGGTCCAAAAAGTGTAAAGGGGTGTGGGGAGGGTTTGGAGTCAAAAAGGGGTATATTGTTACACCGAGGGGGGGGAGCTGGTGGATTGCTCAATCAAGTCCGTTTACTTGGGGGCGGGGGGGGGTGGGGACTTGGTGTAGACTCGGAGATAATAGAACTTAATTTGGGTACTTGGTACGGGGTTAAGGGGGGTGCACACAGGGCGGGGGTTTAAACTGGGATTTTGCCTTTAGGAGAAGGTGGAGGAAAGGGGGGTTTGTAAATAGGGGTTTCCACGAAGATTGGAAAGTGGGCTAAGCGGGAATACATTGGGTGGGAACCCAGATTGGATAGAGTTACGATTCCCATCAATGGGTTGGGGTATGGGGTTTGACGTGGAAAGTGTTTTTTGTGTTGGTTTGGTGGTGGAAGGGAGGAACCGAGAGGGATTCAATGTGGCCTGGGCAGGACACACTCAGTGACATATACCGATAGTGTTGGGGCCAATGGATGTAAAACACCCGGGGGGGCCTCGGAAGGGTGGTTTGTTAGTCGACTCATTCGCGTCAAATCGAAAGATTAGTGGGGGGGGGAGGTGGGGAAGGTTGGGTTGGTTTGGGGTGGAATTTAAACCCCATGAATGGCCGGAGGAGTGTTTGGTGTCAAATTGGAACAGGTCAGTATGGGACGATGGGGACGGTGGGGGTATGATGGGTTCACGCGTTTTCTCTGGTAG
>Ga0179593_1385058_pt1 | contig 26878 bp, 30 predicted proteins | sample CZODoug2_1_08_16_FD_185931 | JGI IMG/M metagenome (GOLD analysis project Ga0179593, IMG submission 185931) | Vadose zone soil fungal communities from Angelo Coast Range Reserve, California, USA - CZODoug2_1_08_16fungal (PacBio error correction) | ecosystem: Environmental > Terrestrial > Soil >...
GAATCGACCAACACTGGCATCGCGCCCTAACCGCCGGGGAAGTCCTACAAAAACCAAGCGACGCGTCGTTGGCGAGTGGATTAACTTTGACGACGAGGCCTAACAAGAACGGGTTAAGGCTTGGATAACAGCACGAGGAAGGGCACACGGCCGCGCTGCGTTAAATCACAAAATCGAGGTCTAGTGAACTGCGCCAACATGTACGAACTTTGCGCCCAGCTAAGAATTAACGACCGAAGGAACAGGTCCGTCGAGGACGATGGGGCCCTCACATTTTTTAGTCCCGCTGACCCCCTCCGAAAACAAAGGGGGGGGGGAGCACGAGCCCGAAGGAACAAAGAAAAAAGGAAAGGATCGCTCGCCTTTATGCCGCTTGCGGTATCTTACGTCCGGGTTAAGGTCGGCTATTTCAAGGCGAGACAGAATCAGAAGGGCGGTCTTGCGCGGGGCTGCTGGAGTCAGGAGGAGATGGCGGTGATCGATTCGGCAGGCGTGGGAGGCAAAGCAGGGGAGCTCCATAGTCGCAGCGGGGGAGCCTGCGCGGAGGAAAGAGGGACAAGCGAACCGGGGGGGGATAGATCTGCGTGACCGAGAGTTGTCGATGCAAAGAAAGGGATGCCACGGTAGGACGAACGACGACGGGAGGGCGTTGCTCTGGGGGTAACATCCGCCATCGTCGGAAGGAACGTCGCGGCACCGATCGAGGGGGGGCGGTCCTCGACGACGATAAAAAGGCGGGTATCTGAAGCTGGGTCCGTTTTGCGGAGGGGGACGGCCCGCACGTGTAAAAAAATCGCGAGAACAGAAGGCAAAGCGAACTTACCACTCCCAATCAGAGTCTGGCATCGTCAGCGCTCGATGCGAACGGCAAAACTACGTGAGTGTGCGGTCTAAAAAAAGGTCTCGATACAGTGGAGCGGGGCTTCAAAAAAACAAAAAACAAAACCAACCTGAGCCGAGCCGGTACACAGAGGGAGCAAGATTTGGAGAAAAAAAAAACCCAATCGGAGGGGGAGATTGATTCAGGGGAAAAAAGTCCCAATTCTTCGGAAAATGGGTGGCGATCTAGCAGCCGGAGTGAATCTACTCTGGGAGAAGTCATGCGCGCGTGCTGAGATGTGTCGGAACAACGACAAAGAGAACGACGCTCGACGAGGGTCTGATCGCTGCACCGCGGCACGAATCCTTCTATCTCTGAAACAAGCGAGAACACCTCGGGGTTGGTCGGGGGGCAACAGAGCTTGATCCCCCGAAGAAGCCGTTGTGGGAGTCCGAGGGACAGGTAGAGGTTGATTAACAGCGGAGGGATTGCACTCGCGATCTCTACTGAGTACCCGTTAACCCACGGAGGATCAAGTGGCTCTCTTGGAGAAAAAGGGGTTTACAGCTCTTCGCGCGCCAAAATGAGGACTGGGTGGCGAATCTGTAGATCGCATCTTAAGAACAACAAAAACTGAAAAAGTATCTTATACCGCGACGACAAAAGATCCGACGAGAGACGAGCTAAGCAAGGTAGGGATAACCGGATGAGACAAGTGACATCATCTCGGAGAAAGAGCAAAGCGTCTCTATAAGGACGCGACGATCGTGATACCTCTCTGATCCGCGCCGACCCGCCGGCGAGGAGACTAGGCGACTGTGAAGAGACAGAGGGGTCGACCTCTCGGTCCCAAAGGCGGTGAGCTCCGATTCGGGGAGTGGTCAAAAGGGGGGAATGGAAAAACGGGACTACGGTCTCGAGGGGAAAAGAAGACGAGGTTGACTCGGGTGAGTAAAAAAAAGGAAGGAGGCTTCTATTATCCGGAGAGGATAGAGGCACATCACTTTCTAGTCGAATCCTTCTAGGGCGGGGCTTAAGAAAAATCAGGAAGATCGAAGACATCGGGGGTAGAAAAAAGTCGCCTCGCTCGTTCAGGAGATCATGTCAAGCGAACCTTCTCTCTCAGTGCCACCTCCATCACGAGGCAAGGGCCATTCAGTTCAAAACAGAGATGCGACGGTCACGATCTACTATCAAAGGGCTCGACCGCCCGGATCCTCGACCGGGCGTGGGGGCGTGACCGTCCTAGAAGTAATCTCAGATCAACCGAGAGTAGAGGACGCCGATCGTATAGTTGACAAGCAGGCAAATGGCGGCTGTTCCTCACAGCGAAAACGACGGGCCAGAGAGACCGCGCTTGGCCGCGAGCAGGGAGGCATAGACACCGGGGAGAAAAAAGCCTACACTCCAAGGTTCAAGGGTTGGATCCGGCCACGCTAAAATCGAGGACCGAGAACCCAAAGAAAATAGAGCTACCGACTATAAAAGAGGAAAAAGTAAGGCTCCGCAAAACCTAACAGGTCTAAAAAAGGGCCACGCCCGGAGAAGCTCGAACGCCGACCGCCTCAAAGAGCAAAGGACACAGATTAGGACGCCCAGAGGCAAGGCGGCGCCTCCGCAGTGAGAAAGGAAGGGGCACGGCGCGCGGGAGCCGGGCGGGGCGCTGGTATGGGGAGAGCAATGACGGAAGCGACGCTCGTAGGACGGAAGCGACGCTCAAACGCAGTCAAGAACGGGGGGAAGTGATAACATAAGAACTGCCTTCTTGGATTGCTGGAGAGAGGAAGGAGATTGCATACTCGCCACCAACGTTAAAAAAAGAAAAAAAGAGACGGACCACGAAGCTCCCCCCCTGGGGGGGAGAATAGGAACAGCGCCGACCTGGCGCGCTCTCGGGCTAAGAAGGGAGAAAACCGGAAAGCAAAGACGCAAGCAAAGCTGGAGCATGACCCCATGGTGAACGTTTCCGGAACAAGGATTCCTGCCTCTCAACAGCGAAAGAAGACCCTTTAGGGTTGAGAAAAATCAAGGAACGCCGACCCAAGCCGAGGTCCAAAAAGAGGGCAGAGGGCGACAAGGCACAAGCAACCAACTGTTTCGGGGAAGAGAGGACGAGGATGCCGCATTCAAAAAAAACGAAAAAGAGGGAAGCGGAAGCACTGGGATGGCATCGCAAGCAGGGGAGAAACATCAAAAAAAAAACGGATGATTATGATAGAGAAAAGAAGGGAGAGGGAAAGAACGATAGGCAACGAAGGGGGCAGGTGACTGCGAAAATCAGCGCCGAAAGGCACCAAGGAAAGGTGTTTCGTTAAAAATAAAAAGAACCTCAGGGATTTCGCCTTTTTCGCCTAGAGGTGGGGAGAAGGGACCAAGACCGACGATACAGTGACCAGAGAGAAAGGAGAAAGGCAGGAATTCGTCTCGTTAAGAGGAAAAGACAGGTGTTCCAGAAGATATCAAGGAAATGGGAGTCAAAGAACCTCACGCTTGCAAAAGAAAGGACGTTCGGCGGACAACGCAAAAGGTATGGCACCCGACAAGAAGGACGAGGGGGACCGCCGGAAGAAAAGGGGATGACGTGGGGGAAAAAGGAAGATCAAAGAAGGTGTGTGGCGAGATCAAGCAAAAAGGAGGAAGAACTCACCAAGTCAACAGGTCGTTATTAAACTGGGGGAGTAACAGGACCAGCTGGAGACAGAAGAAGGAGAAGAGCGGAGACTGGAGCACCACTTTGGCGATCCCCGCTCCGCTAAGGGAGACCTCTCAACCCGGGAAAATTCAACCCGGCGCTTCGAGGGAAATCCTAGAGAGAAAGGGAGTTCGAATTTGAGATGCCTGGACGGGGAAATCGGGGATGGGACCTGTTCGATTAGTTCTTGGCGAGTAGAGGGGGCGAGACGCTTCTATTCGGGGAAGGAAGGGAGGCTGGGGACAGAAACGGGAGAGATACCGAAGGGCTCGATCTTTATCGGGCGCGAGGGAAAAAAAAAGAGTGGAAAAAGCGACAGGAAGTCTTCTTTTTACAGGGGGGACTATCGCTTGCGCGGCAAAAAAGAAGCGAAAGAAAGGTTATCAGGGTGTAGTAAAACCCCCAAAAAGCTTGAATGAGCGTAGCCTTAGATCGAGAGGCTGAAATCGAAAAAGGGAAGAGGGTAGACTTACATTCCGGGGGAGAGAGGTATGCACCGGTAAACGAACTGAGTTAGCTTACTACTGCGGGCCGAGAGGAAAAGACGCTATCGAGTGAGAGGAGACGCAGCGCTCTTTGAACGACTGGAAGGTGAGGTTGTTGTTGTGACAAGGGGAAGGGCGAGAAGAAGAGAAGAGAAAAGAGCCTTCATCAGACACAAAAAAGGAGGGAAATCAAGATAGGAACACCCCCCCCGGAAAGTGCTTGCACGCGAAAAAGGGCGCGCGAACCCAAGGCTGCCAGCAGATGTAGAGGAACGAGAAAAGGAAAGAGGAGCTCTCATCTCTCCGTGCGAGCTAGGATTGAGGAAACATCGTCCGAGCACGGAAAAAAAAACGACGTCCAGTCGTAGTTCAAGAGGAACTCGGAATCGGAATCGGCGATCGAAACTGCGTGGGGGAAAGGTAAAGGAGGAGCACCTCTTTTTTGAAAGCATGAATAACGCCTCAAGCAGGTTGTGGGTAGTCGAGGTGAAGAAAACCTTCAGCGGCAGGAGCAGCGAGCGAATCGAGAGAGGACGATCAAAAAAAAGAGAGGCCGGAATAGCTGATTGGGGGTCAAGTAACCTTTGCGTCAAAAGACTGAATAAAGAGAGGAGACTAAGAAAGAAGGGCGCTGGCTGGGCGTCAAAAAAAAAGGAAGAGACAACAAACAGGAGAGGAAAAGAGAGATCACAGCGTAAGCCAGACGCGGGAAGGCGGGGATGAAGTCTGGGAAAAAGCGGAGCCACTTGCCAAGAGCGAGGACAAGCGGTTAGCTATCGCGCGAGGAGAGAAGAGAAAGAGACGGCATCATCCTACTAGAGACGAAAAGAGAATAAAAAAAACGGAGGATATTCGGGACAATGCAACCAGATTGGCTCCAGACGGTCAGGAGTGAAACTCCGGTCAAAAGGGGGAAAAAAGATAGTAACCTAACGTCGTAGTGATACGATGGTTTATGGAAAACCGGATGACAGGCTGGAGAGCGATGGAGACTGGCAAAGAGAGAAAGAAGGGGAGGGGCTCAGCGACATCAAGCGCGTAGAGGAAACAGATCACCGGAAGGAAAGCCTTTGACGGGAAATATGATCTCCTCTCTCTGGTCGAGGACTCTTCGAGGCGAAAAAATGACAGATAGGAACCATCATCAAAAGGGACAAGGGAGGAACAGATGGAGATGAGCAAGGGGGACCGACTACTCGGAGAGGGGCCGCAAGGTGCAAGTCCTGACCGAAGCGGTAGCAACACTGGGTGCAGTCCGTCGCAAACGGAAAGATGAATACCGTGGATGGGCAGACCCCCCAAACTGGGGAGTGACGAGAAAGGGAACCGGGGGATGTTCTCAACGAACCGTCGTCTCTAAGATGGCGCAGGGAAAGGCGAAGAGACAAAGACCAAGACTACATCGAAGGGAGGGGGGGGGACCCTCGTGGAATCAAAAGGGAGGACCTGCCAGAGCGAAGAGTGGAGCGGGGACTTCCGCGCTGATGAAAGAAGCGGGTCTAGATAACGTGAAGAATAGCACAATCCTATCTCAAAAAAAGAGAAGAACGCTCCGTCCAGAACGAAGAACCCGGATCAAAGGAGAATATCTCGGGAAAGCTAAGAGGCGGAGGCAAGACGACAAAGGGGACTAGCTCGGCCGGAAAAAAAAGGGAGAGCGCGGTATGGGAATAGACAAAGGGGCATCAGCGCTTAGGAAAAAAGAGATGATATCGGTCCTGCGAGAGCACCCTCCGTACATCCAAAGGCAGCCAGAAACGAACTTCTTTGGATGCTCAGGAAGAAAAAAAAAGAGGGGGCGCTTGGGCTCTCCAACAAGAAAGAGCTCGTCGACAAGCCCGAAAAAACCAGAAGGGCTGCTGACACGGAAGAACGGGCGCGTCGCGTAGAAACGGCGATCTCTCCTCCCTTGCCTCCGAAAAGGAAGAAGATGTCGGAAAGAAAAAAAAGTGGTGACCTTGGGGGAGAGAAGGACCCCCTGGGAGTCCTCCACTGAGATAGGGTCCTGGCGGTTGTGCGGTCAAGGGGTAGGGGATAAACCGCCGAGAAAAAACAACTAGAAAACAAGGGACAAATCGCATGGAAAAGAGGGGAATCCAAGCACCAAAATCAATGAGGAGGGGACTGAGAGAGCGTGATGGCCGAAGAAACGAAGAGTGCCCTGCGAGAAGAGGGAGGGATAGAGAAAAGTTTTCGAAAAAAAAAAAAAGCTATAAGAAAAAAGAGAGGGGGGGGGAGCTGCGGAAGAAAAAAAGCCCTATTCTTCCATCCGGGGGGCAAGAAGGGAAGGAAAAATCAGGAAAGCGCGGCGACAGTACGCAGACTAAAGGATGGTTGCCTTGGTGAGAAGACACGGGAAAAGAAGAGGTATTTTCGTCGGGTTAAAAGGCACTGATCAAGCGTTAAGCAAGAAAAGACTTTACTCACACCGCTACAGAAGAGAATGCGCAGGGTTACGGCCAAAAGGAAGTATAATCTCCCGGGAAGTCATACCGAAGCGGGAGGTCGGCGCGAGAAAACGGGGGGAGGAAAAGAGCTATAGACCCCGCACATTGGACGAGCTCTGGGAAAACAAGGTAACAACACCATCGGGGGGGATGAAGGGACGTGAGAGAGAGAGCCGTTTTTTTCCTAGGTACAAAGAGGAGGAGAAAAACACCAGACGAATCCAAAAGTATTCTGTTATTAACCTGGAGTAGATGGGGAAAAGGGGACAAAAATAGAGGAAGGTAAGGCCTTCGGCGGGAGCGCTAGGAAAGAGAAAGTTTCTATCCTACCGCAAACGAACATGGCGCCGGAAAAAAGAGGGAACATCCGGTTCGAAACCATGAAAAAGGATACGCTGGGGCTCCGAGGGCTCTATAGACGGAGGACAGAGGCTTTTACGAGGGGGTTGTCAAAGGGTCGGGGGTGTGGATCGATAGAAAAAGGTGTGCTCGAGAAGAGGAAAAGGGAAATGTAGGTCGATGAGGGAGGAGGATGAAAAAGAATAGCGGAGAGGAGAACAAGACGGCGATCGAAAAGGAAAAAAGTTGTAACAAGCGAAGAGAAAAAAAAAAAGATGGAGGGGGGACAAGACGGTGTAGAGGAACTCTGCGACGCCAACGGCGTTCCTACGAAAGGGTCGTGGAGGCAGTTGAGGAAAGCCACGCTCGTCGCCGGAGCGAGGCAAGCTCGGCTGCCTCGACCGGAGCAAGCATAGGAGAAAGCAGTTCGACGTACGTCACAAAAGAAAGGGTTAAAACAGCCGAGGAAGGGAGAAGGCGGCCAACGGAATGAGAATCTTCGCTTCGACGACGAGAGAAGAGGGGAACAAGGAGACTGAGTTGGGGCAGGCTTGTCTATCTTTCGATAGAGGTGAAAGAGAAAAGGTCAAAAAGCAATCTGCTGAAAAGTTGAGAAAAAAAGACCAGGAATGGGGCGAACGGAAGGAACCAATTCTTCCTAGCAGGTGAGGGAGAAAATCGGCGGGCGCGCAAGAATCCGTTCTCTCCCGCGGGGGGAAGAAAATCACCTAGAGATATCTCTCCGCGCTAGAGGGAAGAGGAAGAGGAATCGGCGGGGACGACATTATCTTGAAACGAGCGTCCGCATAGAGAATCGCCTGTTGGCGAGGTGGGACCGTCGTCTCTGACGGAGGATCAAAAAAAAATACAGCACTCTCTAAAGCAACTCTCTGGAGCAGAGGCCTGGGCAAGTTTTAAAATCAGGGAAAGGACTCCGACATCTATGAAAAAGGGGACGTGGACTCGCGGCGCTTGCTTGGGGGAGGAAAAAAAAGGGGTATCTCTCACAAAAACCGTATTAGGAGGGGTAAAAAAGAGAAAAAAGCTCTACATCGGGCCCCAATGGAAAGTCTCGCTAGTCGAATCGGGTGAGGAGAGGAAATGATCCAATGCCCAATCATCTCTAAAGCATCAGAAAAGAAGGCAAGAGAAAAAAGGAACTAGTCGAGATGTCAGACTAGAAGACGTAGGAAGAGAAATAACAGAGAGGCTACGTTTGCACGAGCTCACAAGAGGCTCGGACTCTTCCGGGTCCAGTGAAAAGGGAGAAAGAGGTGAAGATGATCTTCCGAGTTAAAGAACGGCGAGGAGTTCAGAAGTTGCTGGTTTCGTAAACCGCCCGGCAGAAACTATTAAGCGCCAAGAAACGCGGCTCGCTCGCGAAAGGACGAAAAAAAAAGGTGGCTGCAACGCGCGGGTCGAGAATGGAACGGCTGGGTTTACAGACGAAGAATCGGGGGCTCAGGTATCAGCTCTGAAAGCCAGCTCTCGCAGATCGGGACATAGTCGTCCACACCCACCGAAAGGTCGGGTCCACCTATCGCAGGAAAAAAGAAAAAAACTAGATAGCAGAGCGAGGGTAGCGATGAACCGTCTACTCGACCTCGGCAAGACCAAGGCTGCGCGTACAAAAAAAAAGTCTCTCTCATATCACGCCGGGATAGGCGGCGAGAAGCCTAAGAGATCTGGAAGAGGAAAAGACGGGGGGCCAGCGGCCAACTACGCTACACGTGGTGAGAAGAAGGTCGCTGCGCAGGCGCGTCGAAAACCTTCGACGGCACAAAAAGGAAGAAAAAAGAAAGGTTTCAAGATTGGATGGAGGACGACGTCACGCTAGCAGGAAGAAATGATAACTCCACTCCTCCTAATATGAGAAGAAGTCGAAAATACTACACCGAGGTCGAACATTCACTCCCGTAGCAAAAAAAAACGGAGCAGACGAAGGGCCAGATATCAGCCCGGCGGGAGCCGGCGAGCTCGCCAGAGGGAAACGCGGTCCCTCTGGCTCGGCCGGGAGCGGGTCGTCGTGAAATTAGGATGCCAACGTGTCCAGCAGCGTGCAGACGACGAAGAAAATAATTCTGGAAGCAGCTGGTGGAAACGGCGTCACATCGGAAAGTTAAAATGCTAGTGGATTGCGAGGACGCGGAAAGACCGGAGGGGCATCCTCGGAAAAAAAGAGAGCGCTCGTCGAAATCCAGCAAAAAAAAACCACGGAGGGGGCGGAGACGGGGAGCTCAGTCACGGAAGGAGCGTCAAAAGATTACGCAGAACTTAGCTAAACCGACAAAGAGCAGAAAAAAAAAGATGACAATGGGGAAAAGGATACTACGTTTACCCATGTCGAAGAAGAGAAAACGCATCCAACTAGAGGACTTTAGTGTTCAGAAAAGGAGGAGTCGGAGACGAAGGCCAAGGGCAGTGCACTCTAGGGCAACAAAGAAAGAGAGAGTGATCTCACAAAGCAACCATTTGGGGAGGGGTTTCGTCCTGGCGCGAGGGGGAACCATTAAAGGGACCGGCGCTAAGCACTCGTGGGCTCGCGCTAAGCACTGAGTCAAACAACAACGTCGAGAAATGTCGCCAACCTAAAAAAACACGTGCGGCAAGAAGGGACAGAGCGGTGCCTTCGTAATCAGCGCCCGAGAGGAAAGACACACGAAAATGGGGCGGAGGGTGTAGGTCGCCTACATATGGCGAGAGCGCACAGGAATTTTGGCTAGTGGAACTCGGAAGGAAAACCGCCCGGAGGACGCAAAACCAACAAGATCGCAGGCAGAAGAAAAAATCGGCCGACGTTGGTCCCGGAAAGGGACTCACCAAGGGGGGGGGAAGCTGGCGGCGCGAGACTGTCGATAATCGGTCCGGGTATAGCCCCAGTCGCGCCGACGAAAAGGGCCGAAGAAGGAAAACCCCAAGACGGTCTGATATTCTGATGAGCGTAGGACGGGGTTGCTATAAATTCCAATGAAAAGGAGAAAGACCTCCGATCAAACCAAGCAAGGAGGTCGGACGAGTATTTATCCGACGAAAAGAGGAACAAAAAGCGTGCAGTCGATCACGAGGGGAACCAAGGGGGAGAAAGAAAGCGCCGGGGGAAACCCGCCGAGCTAGGAAAAAGAAACAGCACAAATCGCTAAGTAGGGGACTGGAGCGAGGCATATGTATCGGGATTCGTGTTAGGAGAAAGGCCGTGGGAGGCGTTGCCGAGACGGAGGAATTCGCCCTGTTAAAAGGGGACGCGAGAGGGGGAGAGGAGTCAGGCTAAAGTGCGGTTGTGAGATCTAGACGGGGCCAATCATAAAGCGCGGGAAGATGATAAAAGGCGCGACGTGGAGGAGAAGGGGATCCAACTTTTGAACAAGAAAAGGGGGGAAAGTAAAAGATGGCGTGTGCGGCGAAACGGGTGTAAGTCAAGAAAAAAAAAGGGCGGCAAACGTGGCAAAACGAGGAAAATAAGGGCTCTTTTGAGAGACCATCCCAGTGGAGGGGAGGAAAATTAAACAAGATGCCTGACGCCGACAGGCGGTGAACTGACAAAAAGCTGCCGGGAGACGAGGGTCATCCCGCACTTGAAAGCCTCTTCTCTTCTGTGAAAAAGGAGCGTTCAAACTAAGGGGGATGAGGAGAATCGGTCTCTCATCTCAAAAGTTAACGAAAGTCGCCGTGCGAGGGGGGATTTTTTTGGGGGAAGGATCTTTTTGAAACGATGCTAGAAAGACTGAGGAGGGGCGAGACTGGTCAAAAATCTCCCAACACGGGGGGAAAGGAATGGGGCTCACCCCAGGCCCGTAAGTTTGGCGAAGAAGGAGGAGAGAATCGTGAAAAAAAAAGGAGGGAAGACGCAAAGTTCCGGGAGTATCAATCTTCTTCGCGAGAGGAGTGACGAAAAGATATAAGTGCCGGTTAAGAAATACGGGGGGGAAAAAAAAAAGACTTAAAATCTTCAGGAAGCACGCAAATTCGGGGGTAAGAATCGCCCTCCTGGGAAGAGCGGCGAAAGAAACGATGGATGGGGTCACGCAGCGGGGCTATCCCCTGTTGGGGAAAAGGAAAGTGTAAGGATTAAGAGGGGGCCGTGGGTTAGAGGGAAAAAAAGGTCACTCTCTTCGGGATCAGCAAAGAGGAAGAGCGCATAGCTACGCTCTGGCGACCGCTGTAGGTTGCGGAGCAACGGGGGGGTCAGGAAAAAAGCGGTACTCTCTCTCTAGAAAATCTAGGATGAAATCTTTATTATCTCTCTCAACACAAAAGAATATTACATATCTATGATCAGATGAAGAGGGAAAAAAAATCCGCGGACAAGATAGCCGAGCTAGAGAGGGGGGAAGAGTCGATTCTCGCAGCAGCCCAATCATCGAGAAGCGGACGCCAAAAGGCGCTCCGATCGTCAAGATTCAAAAAAGAAGGAGCAATAGAAAAACGGGAACCTGACTCAACAAGAGGAGAAGAGGGAAGTTTGAAAAAAAAAAAAGAAACATGGCTCTCCTAAAACCTGGGGGAAAAAGAAAAGGGGGATATCGGCGCGGGAAAAAAGAATGAACTACGACGGGAGAAGAAACGCGTACTTGTGGGGCTTTGGGAAAAACCGCCGAAGAGGAGGCACAAAGGAAAGCAAGAAGGATCTCCCATCTATTGCGGGCGAAACATCCTTCGACGCCGGGGAGTCTCTCCCGAAGAACCCTCTCTTGGGTTAAGAGGAGAGGGGGGCCAGGATCGGGAGGGGCGATCCGCTCTGAAGCCAGGGCAGGACGCTGAATAAAGTAAAAATATCTGAACCAGAGGGGGACAAACAACCTCCTACGACAAAAAAAAAGAATTCCTCGACGCTGCGACTAGAAACCAGACTCGCGGGAAAGGGAACTATTTCCTCCGTCGAAAAGAATCTCTAAAAAAAAGGGGGCCGGGAGGACCGGGGAAAAAAAAAGACGGAGACGCCTCATCCCCTCAAGTGGCGGGAGGGAAGGAATCAAGGGCGATCGTGCGCGACTCAAGGACTTGCTTCCTTGCGGTAAGAAAAAGACTAAGAAAATACCGTCGTCGGAACGTGGGGGACCAGCGCAGCGATACATCGAAAAAAAGGGAAAAATCAGATCTACATCTCCATGGGGAACGCGGGGTAAAAGCGGGTTTCCTCGAGAACAACTCTCAGCGAAGGAAGGGGGGAGAACAAAAACCAGCAATTTGGGGTTACCAAGCCGCCGAATGGAATCGACGAGGGCTCAATCCAAAGTCTCAACAAGACAAGAGAAGGACAAGACAGTCGCACACGGCTAAACATCCCTTCTAATTCCAGATATCGCCAAAAGAGGAAAGGGAGAAAGTCTCCCAGACTTTGTCTAGGTTCCTCGGGCACGTAGCGAAAAAAAGGGCGGATCGTGTAGTGTATTCAACGTGATGGGAAATCAGCGGGAATCGCGGGGAGAAGAAGGCTGCGGAGAAAAAAATGGGAAACAAGTCAAGGAAAGCCCATTTCAAGAATAAAAGAAGGGGTGACGGCGCTGTCTCCCGTCCTCGATCGCCAACCAGGGCTACGCGCTCGCTCAAAAAAAGGACCCCCGAAGGGTGTCATCGCCGGGGGGACTCAGGGAAACGAGCTGGGCGATACAAGGCAGTCCTGCCGAAAAACGCTGATGCAGGTTGGGTCCGGGACATCTACTTACCCCTGGAGAAGAAAAACCGCTATCTCTTGGGGATACCAAGGCGTCGTCGGGCAAAAAAAACAAGCCAGTGCAACTCTAAGGGAGAAAAAAGAATCATGGGTCGACTAAATCGTTCTCACAAACCGGGAGGACGTATGACCTCGCGAGGGAGAGGGGAGGGAAAAAAAGAATCTGTAACCCGCATCGTGCTTCAGGGCTAGGGACGAAAACGCAATCTCTCTGACAAAACAAACAGGATTTGGGTTCGCAACTGGAAGTCCAGAGGGAAGAATTGGGAAGAATTACCTGCGGAAAAAAAAAACTCGCTCCCATTACTCACCCAAAATGAGGGGGAGTGGAGAGAAAAGACCGAGGGGAGATTTCTTAAGTCGCAAGGGGGAGAAACGCGTTCCGGGGGAAGCACAACCGCTACAGACATCGCAGGGGAGGAGCGGGCGTCACGATGGTGTCCCGTAATCGACCAAAAGTCAAAAAAAGTGGGGGGATCCCCGAAAAAAAAGACGTCGAGACGTTCTTCTCTAACCGAGAAAAGACGGAGAAAGCGCCAGTGACGAGCGCGCCGAAAAATCCGCAAAACACCCTGAGGGGGGAGAGAAGGATGTCGAAGCGCGACCGGGGGGGCGGAATGACAAGAAAAAAAAACGACACCGCCCTATCAATCCAATCATGATTAACTGGTAGGGCTGGAGCCGTTGCCGCAGAAGAAAAACCTCCGTCCGAAATAGACGAAGAGGAAAGCAAAGGATCACGTTTTCCATAAGAAATACGAACGGGGGAGAACGACCAAGGGAGAACTGTGACCGAAACCCTTCGCGGAGGAAGCTCTCTCCTTAGCTCTTAAGAGGGGGAGAGAGAATCTGAGGAAAGGTATGGAGAAGTCGGAAAAAGGGGAAAAAAGTAGGGGACTGTTCTACCTGGGCTGGCTTTGCCGGGGGGGAGCGGTCCTGAAAAGGAAAAATCGAGGGCGGTCGTTTATGAAATAGAGAATTAAAAGGGCGCGCGCGCAAACCAACTTGTGAAGCGAAGGGGGGGGGAAAGTCCTGGTGACGTCGACGGTGGACCCAATGCGCGGCCACCGCAGAAAAAGGGAGCTTGGCTCGGTGGGAGGCAAAAACAGCCACCGGGAACTGTCGCCGAAAGGAGGAGGGGAAGAGGGAGGCTCTACATCCGTAAGGAAGGATGCGAGGGACTTAAGGGGGGAAAATTGTCAAGGACCGAAAGAAGAAGAGGTCTGTCTTAAGGAGGGAAAAAGAGAAGACCAGATCTATCTTCTGCAGCATCGAAAAGAGGAAAAAGCAGACCGGTTAAAAAAACGGTGAGAAGGGGGGGGGGAAAAAGGTCCTCGGATGCACCGAAGCTCGACCAGCACTTAGAGCGAGGGAGGCCCGATGGAAAACAGAAAAAGTAAGGCTTCGCTAAGAAGCATGCCCCCATGGAAAGAGAAGTATGAAGAAGCGGCTGGGCACGAGAAGAAAAGAACAGCGCCGTGCTCTCTAAAGGCTGGGGGGCAGAAAAGAGTCAAACCTCTCGCGCACTGCGCCCGTCTCGTAGTCGAGAGAAAAGGAGAATCGTCACTCGGAAAGGGGGGAAAAAAGAGCGAAAAAAGACCCAAAACGCTGGAGAGATGAACCAAAATGATCTCCTCGCAGGGGGGTGGTGAACGGTGGCAGAAGGCTATACTAGGGGAGAAGAACGGAGGGGGAAGTCGGCTCATCTCCTCCTTATAAGGATTGGGGAAGGCTCCCGTGGGAAAGTCAGTCCACTAAAAATGGCTCTCTCAGATCAAGCGAGGATGGTAACTGCCCAGGAGGATATATCTTCGAAAAAAAAAAAGGAAGGAAAAAGAAAAGAGGAAAGAACGAAACACCCCAAGCCAGAGACGAGATCGGCAAGGATGGGGTCGGACCTGCTCCACCCAAGGAAAGCTCCGAGGGAGAGCGAATCGATAGAAAGGACGCGATCTTCCACATCAAAACCTCTCTTAGCTCAAAACGAACCTCGACCTCAAAAACTTCGTGGAAGCGAAGTTTCACTAGCATCAACCACGGGCTTGATAATTACCCCCGGGGGACCTGGTCTCTCCGCAGATCGAACGAAAAAAGTCTTTAAATAAGAGGTACCTTGGGGAACGCCGATGCGCGACGGAAAGAAAGACAAGCCTGCGCCCAGCAAACGCAGAAAATCCTGCGCGTCCCTTGGTGGCGAAAAAAGAAAACTCCGCCTGCGCGAGAGAATATCCCATGGTTTTCTCTCGGAAAAAACGCTTCAGTGGGAAGGGAAAGGCAGCTTCGATCCATTCTAAAAAATGGCCGCGAGGAGGCTACCAGACTCGACCAAACGACGACGTCTCACACCTCGTAACCAAGGCTGCAGGGAGCAAGGCCTACAAGCCTCGATCGCGAGGGAATCTAGGGTAAAAATCTAACCTCTGCTGTCGACGGCGGGACGTCATCGCAACCCTCAGAGAAAAGATCACCGCCATAGGCGTAGGGGGACGAGGGGTCGGTTGGCTTCTACTCGAATCCCGATGGACGTTTTAGGGAAAAAGGAAACGCAAACTACGTCTACCCTCCGTCAAAGAGTGGCCGCGAGGCTCGGAAGAAGAAACGTCCCCGTTTCACCAAGAAGATCAGAAAAAAAGTGTAACCTCTTTTGGCCTAACGCGCTCCGGCAAGAAGTGACGAAAAAGGAGGGGGGACTCCCCGGACCATCGCTACACAAGACTCCGGCACAAAAAAGAGAACGGACAAACCGGGGACCATTCTGGAAAAGAAAGAGCCGACTCACCGACAAAAGAAAGGAGGAAAAACGAGCCATGATTCACCCCAGCGGGAGACAGGCGGGGGAGGAAGGTTCACCGCCGTGTATCGGGAGAGGTCGCAGGTCGTAGCGTAGGCAAGGGGCCATCCAGGGGCGAAAAAGGAGAAAGCGACGGGAGAGTCCTGCGTCGCTCGCTGGAAGCAACAAAAGGAACGAAAGTTTCAAAGCGGAAATTTTTCTCAGGCGGACGAGAAGAGGAAGGAGTGGGCGCGCAAAACCGTCTCAAAATAGTCCCCACGAAATCAAAACCAAAAAGTGGAGGTACTGGACTAGCGAAAGAAAGGCGACAAGCTCCTCTGCGGAAGAAAAGACTCTCTCTCCTAGCAAAGGAGAGAACCCCAGTGAACAACCCGTTAGATCTAGGAAAAAAAAACCCAGCTGCCGCTCAAGAAACATCGCAAGGAAAAAGCTGCGTAAAAGATCTACGGGCTACGAAAAAACCAAAGCCGTGACTAAGGGACGAAAAGGCAAGCCGATTGGAATCGTAGCGCAAAAAAACAGGCTGGGGGCGTGTGACGCGCGCGCGCTAGACAGAGGAAACCCGGGCTGCAAAAAAAAAAAGGAAGAGGGTCGACACTCAACTCTCAAAAAGCACAACAAAGGAGATGGAGGCCAACTGCGCGGACAAGTGCGGCAGCTAAGGGGGGAAGAAAGGGGAAGCTTCCATCAACGGAAAACTCTCTTAGACTCAAGAAAAGAGGGGGGAGGGGGGAGAGATCTTAACCGAAAAAGAGAGGGGGGAACGTCGCCCTAGAGTTCCCTTCCTGCTTGGGTCCGAGCCCGGATAAATGGAAAACAGTACTCTCTCAGGGAGGCGAAAAAGGAGGAAAGGACGAAAGGGTCGATCTCCGGGCTGGGGTCCTGCAAAAGTCATCTGGGGAAGGAGGAAAGGAATCTAACTTTAAAGGTCTCACAAAAACCAACAAACCACAAAAAAAAAAAAAAACGTGGGTAGCACCAAAGAGGGAAACTTGACGAGCAAGGCGAAGAGGGGGAAAAAAAATCGGATCGTTCTTTTTTATCCGAAAGAAGGGGTGGGGGGAGAGATGAACACAGGGGAAGCCTCCCATGAAAAGAAAGGAGAAACGTTTGGACGGGTATTCGCTTCTAAGGGTTGCGGAAAAACGGGCGGGAAGGAAAGATCGCCTATCAACTCTTATTAAGCACGTGAAGCGAAGACGAAACTAGCCGATTAATCAGGCCGGGAAAGAAAAAGGAGATCTTCAGGGCAGAAGGACCGAGGGAAGATATAGGAGGAAAGATGACACGGGTCGGCTTCGCTTAAATGAGAAAGTGTTTCGTGGGGAGGATGGGAGAGGTCGATGCGGGTAGAGGATTCTTGAATTCAAAAAGAAAAGCGATCTTCCTAGGGGAAAATGGCAAAGGAAATTCCAACTATGGGGAAAGGAGAAGGATATCTGTGTGATCGACTTTGGAGAGAAAGAAAAAGGCCAACGGGCGCAAATCAACCGGGGTAGCACGTAGGGCGCAGGAAAGAAAACCAATCGTTCCCGGGGAGAGTCGCCCAGGATCCTCAGGACGCCGAGGGGAAAAAATCGAGACTGACGTCCGGTGCAAAGGAAAGGGAAAGTGGAGAAAATCCTGGGTCGAAGTAGCAGGGGGAAAAACGTAGAGGGAAAGAAAACGACTCTAGTAGCGAGCCGCGGCAAGTTAGGGGGGTTGCGGTGAGTAGGTTTGTCCGAGCGGGGAAGCGGCGAAGCAGGGGTTAAGGCTCTCCTCAGTCAAAGAGAAGCACAACGACGGGCTATCCCCTAGAAGGGAAAAAAGAGGGAGGGTCTCGCTCTCTGTCTCGCACCAAAGACGCGGAACATGTATGTAGCGGCAAAGGAGCAAATCACTTGCTCTCTAAATCAGAGCGATCTCTTCGGGTTGGGGTGTCCTAACCACGCAACCCTCGCGCGGAAACCGACCCTGTAGGAGCGGCCGCGGCAGAAGGCTCACTAAGTTGTTCAAGAAACAGAGAACCGCAGGGGGAAAAGGAAGTCGCATGATCTCCTCGCAATTTGGGAGGAAAAGGGAGGAGTCAGAGGGGGGGGGACGATCGCGAAAGACGGAGGAAAAATGGCAAGCCGCCGGGAGCGATTGGGAAAAGAAAAGTGTGAATGCCGACTTAAAAAAGCGCCGACGAGGGGGATCGCGCTTGGGGGGGCAGGCCCGCTGTAAGATCGAGACTCAAAAAAAAAAGGAGGAAAAGAAGATCTCTATCGGGAACGCCCCCCAAGAGAGGCGCGCGCGGAGAGGGAGAGGATGCTCACCTTTGAGAACTTGCAAGAAGGGGGCCCGCGAAGCCGCCGCGTCGGTACCGGCGTGGCCTCGAGGAAAGACCGACCTATACTAAAAGGCGTAGGAGATCATAAGGACGAGCTAACCAAGAGGGCTAAGACGGGGAATGGACCCACTATCGTTAGAGAGGGAGGAAAAGATAAAAATACAGACGGGCGCTGAATCGCGACGAGGGCTCGGAAAAAAGAACTTCTCGAAATGAAAGGCGCTCAGCCTGGGATAGAGCTCGGGGACATCCCTATCTGAAGCAGCCTTGGGCTGCAAGCCGCGGCCGGAGGAGAAAGCCCAGGTCCTTCTTTTTTTAAAAAGCAATCGTACGCCGAGAAGCGGGTCAAGAACAGAGCGCCATTCGAACCTACTAGCGAAGAGAGAAAGAGAGGAACAAACCTCCTCCGTTCACACCTAAGTAAAAAAAGCTGTCAAAAGGGAAAAGTCGAGAGTTTCCGCTCGATTGCAAGGGTGAAAGAGGATGTATAAAAGGGCGGCTGGATCGAAAAAAAAGGTCAGCTCGCATATCGGGGAGAGTAGGAGGGAGTCTGGGGAAGAAGCGGCACGAGGGGCGGTGATTTGAAGAAAAGAAGAAACTACTTCAACGTCGGGCGAAAAGGGGGACCAGCACGGGCGACCCGTCGGGTCACAAAAAGAAGAGAAAGATCATGTCAAATTGTTCACCTCGGGTTCAAAGAGAGCCGCTCACTCGCAAGGGGAAAACAGCTGATTTGCCCCGCCCGAAAGCGAGCTAAAGCATAAGAGAAAGCAACCAAAAAAAAGGGGGGCCCAACCGTCGACCGATAAAAAACCGGCTCATCCCGGCGAAGGGGGCCAGAGTAGAAAAAAAACTAATCTCTTCCAGGCGCGCTAAAGCCGCGTGGATACTGCCGTTCCTCGGTCCGCAGGGAGCCAGGGTCGTCGTCGGTATGAGAAAAAAAAAGGGTCAGAAGGCGGATCGAAAAAGGAGGACAAGACGACTGCTTCTTTCAAAAACCCGACAGAAAAGACCAGGGAAACCGAATGCGGTGTCTTCTTCTGTCTCTGCCTGAGAGCAAGGACCCAGGCTAAAAAAAGCTCGTAACGGAAAAGAAACCCCGGGGTGTGGGGAGAAAGAAAAAGCGCAGGGACACGTGCGCGTCGAACGGCTCCAGACCGGAGAGCCTGCGCTGAGATTAAGGAACCCATGGTTACCGTTCCGGAGATCGAAAGAAAGGGAGTAACCTCTTCCAAAAGAGCGCATCCTGCCAGGCGAAGTCGGTTGTGGGGTGGCGTCAAGGATAGAAAAGAAAAGCCGAAATGCACTCTAGTGAACAAGCGAAAAGGTGATCGCAATTTGCAGCTGGGGAGTTGGACGAGAGAGGAGAGGAAGGAGAGCAGCAAACCTGCCCAGCGGCTGCCGATCTTGAGCAAATGAGAAACAAATAAACCAAAACAACAAAAGGTATTCAAATATAGAGATTGGGAACGTGGGGGTCAACGAAAAGGGCGCCTCCGGTGGTGAAAAAATAAAGCCCAAGAGGAGCGGTAAAAGAAGGGTTGGGCTGGTGAACGAGGAGCCTCCATCTGGCGATTTCGGAAGGGAAAAAGTGAGCGGCTGGTGCCACGGTCGATCCAAAAAAAGGGCGAAAACTCGTCTACAGAAGAAGAGCAGGGAGATCTCGTACGAGTTACTCCATTTTAAAGGTCTCCAAAAAAAAACAATGGTGAGAAAATCAAGCTACTGCGGCTCTATACTTGCTGCGATAAGGGAACCCGCGAGGAGAGAGGGTTTCCCAGAGAAAAGACTACAAATCGTGTAAAAAAGTGGGGAGGACTGTCGAAGTCAAAAGGGGTGGAGTATTCCAATCATTACCGACGCCAGAGATCCAAAGCAGGAAGTGAGGCTATGTTAAAAGGGTGGGGAGAAAAAAAGAGGAGAGCGGATGCCGATCCGATCTTCAGCTCGGACGATGAGGACATCACTGGGTCGATAAAAGAGCCTACTACACGTTAGAAAGCGCCGAGCCGGGAACCAGGAAAACTTCGCGTTCTCTCAAAAGTATCTCTTCGCGCGAATCTAAATTCGGGCAGAAATGGTCTCCTGTCTCTTGAGAATGGAGTGGTTAGAGGTTCTGTCATCTCTTGAGGGATCGGAGGTCGATCTATTCAGTTAAATCGGTTATCCAATCAGCGAACAATTTCCTTGCTAACGTGAGGTTCTCTATATTCCAAAAATGGGGAAAAAAAGCGGAGAGGGAAGTTTTAACGCGGGTTGGGTCGATGAACCGCTTCCTGACGGAGACAGCACGAGATGGCTCTTTTTGAGGAAAAGGAAAAACACCATCGTAACGAGGGAATCGAAACGAGGAGATCGACGGTAGGAAGGAAGACTATCCCTTCGGTCGCAGAAAAGTGCTAATGAGCCAAACAAGGAAGAAATTTCAGCGTAGGAAGTCTTCCGCGGAAAAAAAACTCGGATAGGAGGAAAGACGTCGCATGCTGGATCGGTTAATTCCCGTGATGGGTGGCGAGCTGGTCGAAAAAAGAGCGGAGTTAGACGGGCCTCTAAGGAAGGAAAAAGGCCACAAAAGAAAGAAGACAACCCCATCCAGAAGGAGCGAGCAAAGCAAGGCTGAACGAGAAAGAATCGGGGCCGAGATAACAATCTAAGGAGGAACGCTGCAAAATCTCAAAGGAATCGCGCAGAGTCGAAAAAGTAAAAGACGACTCACGAAGAGAAAACACGTAGCGGGTTCCTAGCTCCGCGTCATCTGGGATCGGAAAACTAAAGTGGCAAGAGGAGAGCCCCGCTGGGAAAAAGCGAACCACGGACATGATAAAAAATCCAGAGGGAGTCCGAAGTTGCCGGCGTCTCGAGAGAAAACTAGTTTGGACTATCTGGCGCTATCGTAGAGATAGAAGTGGAGGATGATTTGGCAGCGCATCAGTGGAAAGCAGGACGAGAGAGGAGATCGAGGGTCTCTTCTCTGTCTTGGGAAGGAAAAAGCTTAGATACCGATCAACAAAAAGGGGGAAAGAAGATCCTACATCGTTAACTCCAGCCAGAAAGACGAAATCGCGGGCTGCCTTCTCCACCTTGGAAGACCACTGGAAGAAAAAGAAGCGCCAACGGTAGATCGCGCAACAAAAAAAAAAGGACATCGCTGGAGCCCAACAGCCAAAAAAAAAGGGACACCCACCGAGGATATCATGCTGCATGGCGAGTCAAACTACAGCATCCGTTATATGAAAGAGAGACGTGAGAGTACGAAGGAGGGGGATACGTCCGGCACGAGGGTGACAGGAGGGGGGGAAAAAGGACATCCAGCTCTCACTCGGGATGACAAAAAAAGAATCTAATGCTTAGAGACATGAAGAAGGAAGCCATGGGCTTCTCTCGGAACCGAAAAGGGCAACATCCCTTGGAAATGAAGGTTATGAAGAAGCCCAAGGGGGGATCAGCTCTTCGAGCCAGGCGAATCTCCAGATCGTAAACAAGACGGAAAATAGAAAAGTCTCACCTGGGGAGACGTGTCAAATCTCAAGGGAAGGAGGAGAGCTACGAATGGAATGCTCGAAGCTACCAAGGAGTATAGGACGAACAGGTCCGTCAAAAAAGGCAAGAGCGCAGATCCTCCGGAAGGGGAGGAGAGGAGGAAGATCTTTTCCGTCGACGAGACTGGAGGCGGTGTTCCTCAAGAAAGAGCTACCCCGTTCAGTGCGAAAGGAAGGACGTGGGGAAGAAATGCTCAACATCGGGAGGAGACGTAACAACAGAAAGAATCAGTCTCTTCCGCTTTGAGAAGGAGAAACCGCTCCGAAGATCGAGAAGGGAACAGAAAAACGAAAAGATCTACCGAATGAAAGAGGGAAAACGGGCACCATCTAGCTACCAAGCCCAAAAAAAGATCTCGCGAACGCCGAACGAATCCCTTCGAATTCGAGAGAGAAAAAGCGGCTCCATCTCATAAAAGAAGAATCAACGTTCCTGGGAAACAAAAAAGAAGAATATCGCCCTGGGATCTCGTGAAAGTTCCGCATTAGGCGATCTTAGAAGGCCGCGGCGAGGGGAGATGGGAGGCAACCCGGGTTACACATCAGGAGCCTCAGGGAAACAAGAACTATGCTTGGGTTGCTCGGAAATGGAAAAAAAAAGGTCCAGGTCAATCCTCTCCACCACCTTATAGCAAAAAAAGAAAAAGAAAAAGACAAACAAGGTTCTTCTAACGTAGGAATCTCTCGCAATGGGGAAGGAGAGGGATATACCCTGGTCGGAAAAAAGGAATCGCAGGCGAAGCAATCGCGGAGGTCTAACCCCACGGGAAATACAGGGCAACCCTTTCTCGATAAAAGAGCCTTCCTTCTATACGTCAAGGGGATGTAAAACGGAGGGAGATCTTCCATCTTCCCAAAAGAGTGCCACTCTAGAGCCCGACGAAGGAAAGGAAAAGAAATCGGCTCACCAAGAAACCACTCTTGCAAGGCTAAAAAAGGAAAAAAAGACTGGGATGATGCCGATTACCAGAGCAAGCTTGCTGGCTACAAAGTGGGGAAAGACTAAACAAACGAGGAATGGTTGAGTGGTCGCCAACGAGAAGGGAAGAAGCAAGCGGGGGAAGATCGTTGACTGCGGCAAGAAGCGCAAAGAAGCAAAGGCAAAATGCTGGGAGGAAAAAGATTTGTCGCTCCAGGGCGAGGAGTAGGGGGTCGCACTAAGCAAAAATCGGCCGGGCAGCCGGCCCGACGAGCCCGCAAGGGGACGCAAAAACAGAAGCCATGGCAGTATGCGTAGTGAGCACGGGGACATAGAAGAGAACCTGAACGTCCATCGGAAAGAGCGCTTGCGTCGGCGCAAGGGGTAGGAAGGAGGACGATACAAGGGAGAGAAAACGTTGTGGGGAGCCCGCCATTCCTCCTCAAAAATGAAAGGGGGGGAGATCTGGGGGTAGACTGAAGTAGAATGTCTAGGATAAACAGGAAAAAGCAGGAAAGAATCAGAAAAAGCAGTGGGTTCGGTTTTAAAAGGGGGCGATGTGACGCAGGGGGGGGGGGGAGGCAAGGAGCCCCCTGCCGATCTCCGGGGTCGTAGCAGCCATTAAAGGAGATCCCTACCCAAGCTCCGAAAGTTCGGGTACCGATCCTAAAGTGAATCAAAAGGGCTAGAAGGGACGCTTCCTATTTCAGATATATGAAATTCAAACGAGTATCTTTTCTTGTTCGGAGGGAAAGAGGACCTGTTCGACTTTTCAAGGAGGGACGGATAAAAATAGATTTTGTCGCGGACGTGTCGAATTGAAGGATCACCGAGCGACATAAGCGCAAGAGGGATCTTCGCGATATGAAAAAAAAACCGTGTAGATAGGAAAGGGGGAAGCTGTCTATGCCGATCACTAAAAACAAGGAGGCGAGCACGACTAGTAAGACTCTTTAGAGGGAGGGGGAGAAAACCCGGCGGCATCTTTCCGATATGAGACCAGAAAAAACAAGATCGATAGGCGAAAAAGAAAAAAAAAGGTGAAGCGAGCGGACGTCGGTTTAACGCCACCGTGTAGACCGCCGGAGGTCGAGGGAGAAGGAGGCCATCTAAGAGACGAGCGGGGATCGAGCTGTCCGCTCTCTTTAAAAGGGAAAGGGAAAGAGGGGGGGGGGGGAAAACCGAGACTTTTGTCGATCTGCGGGGGGCATGTTTCAAGAATCAAAGCACTGCGGAGATCCAAGATGCGACAACAAGAAATGGGATGAGAGTGAGCTAAGGGCGACCCAAAGAAGACAGCGAAGATTATAAAAAAAGAATCTTCGGTGCCGCGAGCTCTTTAGGAAGAGAATTCGCAGCGAGGTCCCTCACCCTCGCAACATAGTAAACGAAAAGCAGACAACGACTCAGGAAAAGAGGAAGCGATCTACAGAAAAAAAAGGGTTTCACCGGAGTCGTCTATCCCAGTTTAAAGAGCATCCGGTGTTTAGTCGGCGCGTCAGGAGAGGAATGAGAAGGAAAGAAAGAGAGAGAGAGATCGCTACAGGCTGAGCCGAAGGAGAGCTGAGGAAATGGGGGGAGAAAAAAAGGAGCAGACGACTTCCTCCATCTCTGTCTACGCTCCGAAAAAAAAGGGTGGGGGGGACGTCCCGCTGTAGAGATATAAAACAAGTATTAGGATGGAGAAGGAGAGAAATATATAAAGGAAGAAAAAAGCAGCCCTAGCGATCGAAGCGCAGAAGGGAAAAAATGATCCACCGGCTGAACACTGCCAGAAAAGAAGGGAGAGAGCGCCAAAACGAGTAGCATCGCTCGCAGAAGGAAGTATCCTCAAAGACAAATGCAAAGAGACTCCCAACAGGGGGAGGAGAGAATGCTACTTGGGGACACTTCTCAACAGGGAGAATCGGACTGATACCTGGTAGGACCACCAAAGGTCTGAGTTCTCTTCCTAGGAGAAAGAAAAGAAGGCGTCGTGAGGGGGAGGTTGAGACACGAAGGAGCGAAAGGAACGATAGATCATCTCTCCCATAACTTTAAAAGAGAAGACATCCTTCTAGGAGGGGAGAAGGGGGATGACTCGACTAGCGTCTCGCAGCGGAAAAGGGGGGAGAAGGATCTGCCTCGCTCGGGGCATCTCGGATCATTCTTAAGGAAAAACGGATTAGTATGGTAGCTCTGCACAAACCGAAAACCTAGAAAAGCAATTCGGGGAAAGAAAAGACGACTGCCGAGCTACGAAATCGCAAAAGAATGGCCTCCGTTCCTCACTGCTTAGACAGGGAGTGAACGGGCTCAACCGATCATCTAAAGAAGGGACGTAGGAGGGGTCCGGAAAGAGAGGGGGACTAGCTCAGCGTCACTAGGCGGGGGAAGAAAAAACCGTCCCCTTCTAAAGGGAGAGCCTTTTCGGAAAGGGGATAGCATCAGTCAACCCTTCACTGCCATAGAACATTCTCTTGTTTAGAATCAAAGACGCCGTCACGACAGCGTAAGTGTAGAGACAAAAGTGGAAACCCGAAGCCATAAGGGCTACCTCATCTAACAAAAAAATATAAGAGAACAGGAAGGGGGGGGGAAAGAAACTCGAGAGAGAACGCCGACCCTTCTAAGAAGGCCTAGAAGCTCTGGGGAGACGCAGAAGAAGCGAAGGTTCGGGTAACCGGAATGTTGAAAGGGTAGGCTCAACTTTCTTCGTGAGAGGGGGTCAAAGCCAAGTTGGGGGTCAAGAAAAGAGATTGAGGGGGTGGGGGGGAAAAAAAAGGAAGATAGGTATTCTCGTCTCGGAAAAAAAGGGGAGAAACCCTGATCACATCGGGAAAAGGGGAAGAGAATCACTGCTGCAACGGATGAAAAAAAAGAAGAAGCTTCATGCCTTGGAATAGTCCAACCAAAAAAACGGATACAGTCTCCAAGGACTATCCCCATTAAGGGTGGTTGAAACGGCGGACTGGCGGGAGCGAGAAGGAAAAAACATCTGGCTATACCCGGCGAGAGCCCACCGTCAAAAAGGGAGAAGAGCTAATTACCCAGGGGAATCCCTAAACCAAAAAGTGGAAGAGCGCCAAGAGCAAGCACTAAATGCTAGATGGAAGGGTGGAAAAAGCGTATAGTCCAGGGAGAGGGGAAAAAAAGGCCAAATGCATTCACTCTAGGAGACAGGAAAGAAAAAAGGATCTACCATCAACCGGACAGGGGAAGTGTGCGTCTGACGCTCGCTGGGCGCGGGAGGACAAGTAATACTCTTCCCGGCGGAAACTCCTCATGGGGAGGGAAGTGGCGAAAAAATCTTAGCACAACAACAAAGGGGAGATATAGGGGAGTGGTCGCCAACTGCTCGAGCCAGAAAGTTGCGAAAGAGGGTTGACTGCGGCAAAACAGCGAGAGCACATCCTGCCAAAGATGTGGGGGTGATGAGAAAAGGTAGTCAGAAATCTGCTATTTCGTCGTGGTAAAATAGGAAACATCCGTGGAGAGGAGAAAGAAAAGCCGCCGAACGCACAACCTCTACAGAAAGCATGAAGAGGAAGGGAAAAACAGGGGGGTCTGGAACGGGGAACCATGTGGTCATGCCGAACCCTCGGAGGAGTAGGGCGAGGGGCGTAGAATCTCCTTAAGAACCAAAAAGAGGAGCCCGGAGAAAACGACATCCTAACCCCCAGGGGGTGAGGAAAATGGGGGAAAAGGCAGCGTGGGGAGTATGCCAAGCATGACGCGAGGGGCAGAAAAAAACAACAACATTTATTATTAGGGAGCGATGTGACGAATTGTTGGAGAAGCGAAACGACAGTCAGGGATCCTCGTGAAGAGAAAAACTGGCGAAGAAAAAGAAGAAAAAACGCGAACCCCGACCAAAAAGCGACCCTTCGGCGCGCAGGCTTCCGAGGGGCAAGAAATGAAGAGGGAAGGCTGACACGGCGAGAAAAGCGGCGATAAAAGGGGGGGAATGTTCGAGAAAGGTTAAGCGTATATAGATGGGGGCGGAGTCCGCTTCTGGAGTATCTATTCGGGGGCGGGAGGATAACGGGACCACTTCGGAGAAAGTGAAAGCAAACGGAGCTAGAAAGAGGAACAAAAGGAGATTTTCGATGAATGGGGAAAGGGAAAAAGCTTGCGAAAAAGGGGAGAACGGACGGGGAGCCGAGGTGAGACACCAAAGCCGCCATCAAAGTAGAAAAACGTAGACGAACGGGAAAGGGGGGAAAGGCAAAGATACTCCGATCCAGGGTGATAAAGAAGGGTGCGACGCAGACCGGGGAAACAGCGATCAAGGATCGGGGGCTTGCCATAATCGAGCATAGCGACAGAGTAGGAGATGCCAGGCAGAGAAAGCGCCGGAAAGAAGCAGTTGGGGAGAGTGGGGGAAGAACTTGTCTAATCGGCGAGGCGACGGGCTGAGAGCGGTAGAAAGACGAAATGAAAAAAAACGAAGGAGGGAAAGAAGAAAGAGGCTACCCAACTAAACGGACGGATATCGCAAAAGGGGGTCGAATCTCATTATTTAAGGGAGAGAGAAGAAAGCGGGGGGGAGCTGGACTCTCAAAAGCTGGAAAACTCTTCGGGTGGCAAAGGAAACTCTGAGCAGAAAACAAGAGAGTATTTCGTCTGCCAAGCGGACAAGAGGGAGATCACACATCGGTCACGAAAAGCGTCGAGCCCAAGCTGGTTGGAAGAGAAAACAGCGCTGAGAGATCGTGTGTGCGTCAGTGGCCCGGGTGCTCTCAAGCTAGGGAGGGCGATTGACGATCGGGAGCGAGAGAGAAGAACGCTCGGATAAGAAGCCGTAGGCTCTTGGGAAGGGAAAGACAGGGGGAGCAGACTGCAGAAAAAGGGGTCTCAGCTCGATCGCGAGCTGGACGGAAAA